>Ga0210410_10002027_pt1 | contig 18372 bp, 13 predicted proteins | sample IncBWC4MmetaG_FD_161058 | JGI IMG/M metagenome (GOLD analysis project Ga0210410, IMG submission 161058) | Forest soil microbial communities from Barre Woods Harvard Forest LTER site, Petersham, Massachusetts, United States - Inc-BW-C-4-M | ecosystem: Environmental > Terrestrial > Soil >... | reverse complement strand
GATCCAGATACGCCGGGTGGGCGGCATCCTGTGCCGACGCGTTGCAAAGGAAAAGTAGAAGACCACCGAGAACGGCGACACGCTTCATAGTTCAAATCTCCGAAGGCAACTTAACGTTGAAAAAGAACCTTAAGTACAAGGGATACGATGACTTACTTCTTGCGAAGCGGTTCAATCACTGACGACATATCTTCTTTACCCAGGCCTTGTGCAATGGCAACCTCAAAAAGGCTTCGCGCTACCTCTGCCGTTTTGAGATCGACATTGTTGCGTGCCGCTTCGTTTTGCGCGTAGAGCAAATCCTTGGTCATTAAAGAGAGAAGAAAGTTTACCGAGTAGTTTTGACTGACCATACGTGCCGAGATAGCTCCAAGCAGAGGGCTGCCTGGCGCGCCTGATTTCAATACCGCGAGAGCTTTTTCCCGATCAAGACCACTGCGCTCGATCCAGGTAAGCCCCTCTGCCAGCGATGCCACCTGGACTCCGCACAAAAAATTGTTGATTAGCTTCATCTTTGCTCCGCTCCCTACGGAGCCCAAGTGAATAATCTCTTTGCTCATCGCCTTCAATACCGGAGTAGCCCTTTCCAACGCCACGCCACTGCCGCCTACGAGGAATGAGAGCTGGCCTGCTTCGGCCTGCGTACGACTGCCCGTCACTGGTGCATCAAGCAGGTCAACTCCACGCTGCGACGCCGCCTCTACCAGTTCAGCAATCCACTCTGGACTCACGGTGCTCGACTCAATCAGAATCGCAGCTTTTCCTGCCGCATCGAGCGCCCCATCACTGCCCAACCATACTTCCCGTGATGCGGCATCATCCGACAACATACTAATGACGACCGAAGCGTCTTTGGCCGCTTCAGCTGGCGTCGCGGCGAACCGCGCACCCGCACCGGTCAAGGCCTGCGCCTTCGCGGCTGTGCGGTTATATACACTCAGCGAAAACCCGGCTTTCAGCAGATTCGCCGCCATCCCTGCACCCATAGTGCCGAGTCCTAGTAATGCCACAGTTTCAGCCACAGAAACGCTCCTATGTTTCTCCGTTGTCAATCCATCGAACGAACGGTCACTCTACGATTACAGTCTTTGGACTCCACTTTGATTGGGTTGCGCAGCGCTCGACCCAACCCTTCGTATCGAACTTCCATCCAATCACCCTCCTTCAGCACGATGCCATCGCCAAAGCTTAATGAGTGGGCGCCGAAGAAGTGTACATGCACGTCTCCCGGCTGGCGATGTCCCTCAAACTTGAAATGATGGTGCTCGAGATTAGCAAGACTGTGGCACATATTTTCCTCTCCGGTAGCCACCTTTCTCGACCAGACTGTCTCTGCTCCGCGCTTGATACGAACTTCACCGGCGACCGATTGGAATTCTGCGCCAACCACGAGTTCAGGTCCCAGGCTGCAGTTGCGCAGTTTCGAGCCAGCAAGGTTAAGATAGTTTCGCTTTTCAAACTTGTGATCGGAGAACTCGTTTCCCGTGGCCATCCCGATGCGGTTCGGTATTCCGTCCGGACCGATCACATAGATGCCGGCAACCTCTGCTTCTTCACCGCCGTCTTCTGCATAAGCAGGTACTGTCAGTGGCGCGAATGGCGCCTGCAACATAAAACCATTGCCCTTGTAGAACCACTCAGGCGCAATCCCAATCTCGCCTTCGGCCGGGCACCCACCTTCGATGCCCCACTGAAACATGCGCATACTGTCAGTCACGGTCTCGGCTGCCTTCGCGGCATCCACGAGATGCATAGCCTGCCGCTCCTTCGCACTTCCCAAATGTGTCAGGCCTGTACCTGTGATTGTCAACCGCGATGCCATTCCGGGTACATCGATTGGCGCCAGCAGATGCCACTCTGAAGTCCCGGCATAGATTGCGTCGTAGTCCAACAACTCGCCGTTAGCAATTGCCATCGCTTGCTCACTCAGTTGGCGACCACGATCCAAACATAGCTGCACCAGTTCGTACACGCTCTGCACCGCGATGAGACAGTGAAGATGAGGCTCCTCCACGATCGCAACGCGGCGAGACAAACCATTGCTTAGCTGCACAAGATGAATCATCCCTCTCCTTATGCCTTACTCAATGATCTTGAAGCGCTTCAACGACTCTTCGTTCACAGTCAAACCGAGGCCGGGAGTGTTCTCATCAAGGTCGATGTAACCGTCCACAGGAACCGGCTCGCCATCGAAGATGTACCAGAACAGCTCGTTACCTACCTCGACATCGACCTTGGGAAAGAACTCCGCCATCGGTGAGTTCAGGCTTGCCATCACCACATGGTAGTTGTGCATCTGTCCTGCGTGCGGCACCACTGGAATCTGATAGGCCTCAGCGAGAGCAGATATCTTGCGCGCCTGGCTGATGCCCCCAACGCGGTTCGTGTCGAACTGGATATAGTCCAACGCGTTCGCTTCCAATAGATCGCGGAAGCCAAAGATCGTAAACTCATGTTCGCCGCCGGCAATCGGCACACGGCCATAAGCCTTCAACTCTTTATATCCACGCGTGTCATCGGGAATAACAGGCTCTTCCAGCCATCGAAGATGAAATGGCTCCAGCAATGGCAGCATGCGCTTTGCATAGTCGAGCGTCCAGCCCATATAAGCATCGGCCATCACATCAACGCCGTCGCCCACTACCTCAAAAACCGTCCGTACCAACTCAACATTGCGCTGCATTCCCTCCGCGCCATCCACTGGTCCCCAGCCGAATCGCAGCTTCATTGCCTTATATCCTTCATCTTTATAACGCTGGGCCTCCACCCGCAGCTCATCCAGCGGCATGCTATAAAGACGGCTCGCATAGACAGGGATGCGTTTCTTCGTTCGGCCTCCCAACAGACGGTACACGGGTTGTTTAGCGGATTTTCCCAGCAGATCCCACAAGGCAATATCAACTGCGCTGATCGCTGTCATCGCGACACCCTTGCGTCCGAACGCCATCGTCCGGCGATACATCTGTTGCCATAGGTACTCTGTATCCCAGGGATCTGAGCCCATCAGCACTGGTTTCAGATAGGTGTCGATGCAGGCTTTGGTCAGCAGAGGTGACAATGCTGCATTGCCCAGCCCGACCAGGCCGGCGTCTGTAAAGATCTCCACCAGCACCCATCCATGGAACGCAAAATTTCCCATCGACGCTTCCCGAAACATAACCAGGTCCATCGGATTGGTGCAAAAGTGGGGAGGCAACGGTGTAATTTTTCCTTCCCATTGAACGACGCGTGTACGCACTTCAGTAATCTTCATGATCGGCTCTCTATATAGGCAATAAATCTGGAGTCTTCAGAGGGGATATCTTGCCTCCTAAGAGCAGGATGGCTAGAAACCCGATGAGGTGAAAGGTTCCAACGATAAAAAACAACGTCCCATATCCAAAGCCGTGGCCCAGCAAAAAACCTGCAACAACGCCAAAGACCGCGCCGCCGATGGCGCCGCCAAATCCGACCAACCCCGCCACCGAACCCACTGCCGACAGTGGAAAGATATCTGCGGGTAACGTCATAATCAGGCCGGACCACGACTGCTGACAGAAAAATGCGATGCTGAACAACATGAGCGCCCAGCCGACCGGTACGTGAGGGACCAGCATGACTACCGGCATGAATACTGCGCTAAGACCAAGAACAAACTTCCTGGAGAAATCCAGTGAGCGGCCTCGTCGCAGCAGGGAACTGGACAGCCATCCTCCCAAGAAGCTTCCGACTCCTGACGCCGCATACGGTATCCACGCGTAGTAGCTCACGTGCTTCACGTCGAAACCACGCACGTCGTAGAGATACTTCGGCAGCCAGAACAGATAAAAATACCACGCTGAATCGCTCATGAATTTGGCGAAGACCAATACCTGCACCTTGCGCATGCTGAGGACATCCGTGAACGATAACTGCTGAGCGATCATTCGTGCGTCCAACGTGGCGATCGAGGCCTCGTTATTCCCGCGATAGGTAGCCGCCCACCATATCACCCAGGCAAAACCAACCGCGCCGGCCGCAAAGAAAACCATCCTCCACCCAAGTGTCAACAAAATTATGCCAATGAGCGGAGGAGCCAGAACCGATCCAACAGCAGTTCCAGCATTGATAATTCCCATCGCCGTAGAGCGCTGGTGTAGCGGGATCCATTCAGCCACTACTCTGGTCGCAGCAGGAAAAGCGCCGCCTTCTCCCATCCCTAGCAAGCAGCGAGCCCCTAATAAAAATCCAAAGTTCATGGCGAGACCATGCAGCGCACAGGCTCCTGACCACCACAGCATGATCAGGATGAATCCTCGGCGGGTGCCTACAATATCCAGCATCCGGCCGCCTGCTGCGTACAACACCGCATAGGGAATCAGGAATGCAAATTGCAACCAGGAAAATTGTTGATCGTTAAGCGGTATCGTCCGCTGAATCGCTGAAATGGCTACAGGCAAGGTCTGACGATCGAAGTAGCTGATGGCAATCGCTGCTGTCACCAGCGCAACGAAGTACCACTTCCTATCGATCGAACTGGAACGCGCCGTTTGTTTGGCGTTTCTCAACATGGTCGCCACGAGATCACCACTTCAAATGCATCAGCGATGTAGCCTGCCGCGGGAGTTCCGTAACAATAGTTACTGCGCCATCGTTAACGTTGAGCCATTCCGGGGAGGTCATCAGCTGCAGTTGTCCCGCGTCCTTCAATTGCGCGTATTGTTCCGCAGTCGGCGACTGAGGAGATCCCATCTTCTTCCACACGGTGTAGGAATTGCTGTGCGTGTCATCGATCCGATAGTGTTGGAACAGGACTCTGCTGACTCCAGGTGGAATTCCGGCAATCGTCACACGTATTGGAGCGCCTGCCGCTGCCACGTCATCGTCATGATAATTCCACAACATTACTGCAGCTTCATGATCCGCCTTCGTTGCAAAGGCATCGATGTCAGGCGACGTCCGTACTCCCGCATTGAGAATGTCGTCCAGCGGAACCTGCCCCGTGCTGCTCGTGCTTACCCGCTGCCCGGACATTAAACCTGCCATCCGGAACACATTGATTACTGGCTTATCTACTCCGTTGGTCGCGAGGGTGCGAAAGCCTTCAAAATAGTCCTTATCTTCAAACTCGAAGGACCACGACAGCATGGAGATTAGGTTAACCTTGTACCGGTCTTGTAAGGCGAAGAGGCCCTTGATAGCTGCAGCCGTGTAAACCGGGTACAGCGGGCCGTTCCGATAAGCGTTCGATGGGTTGACCTTCATCGAGCAAGCCGCGCACCCTTCTGGATCGGCTTCGCTCAAGATGATCGGGAGATTAAGATACTTTGGATATTTTGCGACGATCCGAAACCCTTCGCCGGCGGCCTTCAACTCATTCGACAGCCCCATCCGCACATGTCCTTCGACGACCGTCGGCCGGCCCTTCGGATGGAACGAGATGAAATCCAGTGGAACCGGCTTGCCGTTTGCCGCGCTCTTGTCATTCATACAATGCTTCAGGAAGTTGTCGAGGAACATACTCGCTTTCTCTGAAGCAGGCCCGGTGCTGGCAGGGCCGCCCACAATCGCGTTCGGCAACGCAGCGCGAACCCCTGTCACCGAATAGTCGTAGAGTTTGTAGTATTCCTCAGGAGTTGCATGCCAGTAGGCGATATCAGGTTCGTTCCAAACCTCGAAGTACCACGTGCTGACTTTCTCTTTACCGTATCGCTGGACAAGGTGTTCCGTGTACTTTCTTACCAACTCCCCCCAGACGGCGTAGTCCTTAGGCGGATTATTGGACGCTCCGGAGATCGTGCTCCCAGGATAGTGGACCTGGTAGTCATTCACTCCGGCCACGGTCGCTGCAAGTTCTTTGGGCATAAAACCCAATTCGACCATCGGGCGGACGTCTGCCTTTTGAAATTCGTCAAAGGTCTGATCGGTGATCGTGAAGTCGTACACCGGTTTGCCGCTTGCGCCGACCGTGAAGACGTTCGATGAACTCCACTTGAGCTCCGCCACGCCATCGCCCGAGGTCAGCAGATGATGCGCACGAATGTATACCGGTACCGGGCTCAAGTCATGCAGCTCGGTCAACAACTGCTTGCCATATTTCATGGTTGTGTAGTTCGATTCGTCATATCCGAACCAGCTGTAGATCGGCGTGTACGGCCCCTCCGACTTCGAGAGATTGACTTCAATGGACACGGTATTCGATTCAGACATCTGTGCCGCCGCATGCATCGCGACGGCACAGATCAAGATAATCACAAGCTTATGCATCGGTTAGGAGCCTTATCTTGTTAGAAGTTGTACTTCAATGCAAACTGAATGTCACGAGACGGAATAGACGTCGCGGTCACAGTACAGCAGGACGATGCGTCAATAGTCGCACTAGGAGCGTTGAAGCTGGTTGTATTCGGAAGGTTGAAAAACTCTGCACGGAAAGAGAGCACCGACTCACCGGGCAATGCGAAGTTTTTGAAGATTGATGCATCGTATTGCCGAAACGCGTCAGACTGCAGTGTGTTCGCCTTTACCTGGCCATAATTAAGCGCTGGCGCGACGACGTACGCCGTCTTATCAAACCAACTCGTCAACGACTTATGAAACGTCGGTGATCCGCCTATCGGGTTGATATTCGGTCTCTGATTTGCAACGCCCGTATTCGCCCTGTCTGTCGAAACGATAGGCGTATACGGCGTTCCACTTCGCAATACGATGATTGTCTGCACCTGCCATCCTCCCAGTACCGTATCCACTAGGCGACTGCCATTGGCCATATACTTTTTACCGCGGCCCACTGGCAGAACGTAGGTGCCGCTGATCGCCAGGTTTTGCGGTGTATTGAACGGAGAGTAGGTCCTTTCGTATCCGGAATTTCCTCCTAAAGCAGGCGCCTGGTTCGACTGCATAAACTTGGACCAGGTGTATGAGATAAGTCCCGTCAACCCATTGCCTGCACGATGTTCGAGCTTCGACTGCAGCGACTGATAGGTTGTACCAACGTCCTGCGCCTGATAGGTAATCGTCCCCCATGGCTGATAGGGACGCCGCGCCTGGACCGCACCCGTCGCCGGAGTAGGATCGTTGAAATCATCCGTACCTTGTAGATGGACTCCGTGATTTCCCACATAAGCAATATCGAAGACAGTCTTCGGCGAAAGCTGTTGCTGCACGCCAAAGCTGTAATGTTGATTCGAGCCCATCTTCAGATGAGTAAGGGTCGGCAAGATCGAAGGGTTCGCCAATGCCGAACCAAGTTGTGCGCCAAGGAAGAAGTTCGCCGTTGTACGTGTTGGGACTACATTCTGTGTCTGGTTGACCGTCTCCGAAAGCAGGAAAGGCAGGATGTTGCGATTGACGCGGCCGCTGGTTCCTTCAGGTTCATAGAAGATGCCGAAGCCACCGCGAATAACTGTATCGTTCCCAAGCGGACGCCACGCAAATCCGACACGCGGCGCGAACTGTGTGCGATCGGTATAGGTGATGGAATAAGGCAACCCGGCCTGGCTGCTGGTTTGGATGTACTGCCCAAAAAACTGGTAAGCAGCAGGGGCGGCGTATTGAGATGTCAGATCAACCTGGCTCGTATTCCCCTCGACGATGATTGGCTTTGCCTTGGTCGGATCAAACGTGCCCAGTTGCCCTTTGTAACCGTTCAGCCAGGGAGAATACTCGTAGCGCAGGCCGACATTTACAGTCAGCTTGTCATTCACGTGTATGTCATCTTGAGCGAAGTACTGATGGTACCAGCGCTGTCCGCCAAAGTTGGCGCCAGGATAGGCGCGAGCCACCGAGGCTGGATACCCGAGCAGGAAGTCTGCGAACGCGTCGCCGCTCTCAACTCCTGTGAAGTTGAAGATGCCGGCATAGCTGGAGCTGTCGTAACCAATCCACTGATAGTAGCGGACCAGCACGCCGAACTTCAGAGAATGTCTTCCCTTTAGAATCGTGAAGTTGTCCGTAGGCTCAAACACGGTGCGGTCTTGCGACTTCGGACGCTGGTCAAACGCGGACCCCTGAAGCGCGGCGTAGCCACTAAAGGAATAATCAGGAAATGAACTGACAGTTCCAGGCCGCTGCAATCCAGCAAACCCTTGAATTCCATTGGCTGCATTGAAATCAACCCCTTGAAGGAATGCGGAGAGCCGCACATGGCTGGGAAGATAGTGAACACGAAAGTCTTGTACCTTGTTCGCGCCAATGTTCGTAATCAGACCCACCGCGATGTCCTGACCATTGGATGTGAGTGAGGCGGTCTTCAAGAGGGGCGCAGCATTGGGATCTGTCTCACGATTGTTGACATACACCCAGCGTCCAAAGAAGCGGTTGGATGAGTTGATCTGATGGTCAATGCGTATCGTGAACTGATCGTAATCAATCGCCTGAGATGGAACGGCCTTGAAGCTCGTCGCCCCGCTATTCGCATGGGGAATATAAGCGAGTACAGCCGTCGCTTGAGGAGATATCTGTGACGGACAGATTACATTGAGCACTCCATTACAGCTGAATTGTGTGCGTGGGGTCTTTGTCGGATCAGAAATAGGCTTCAATCCCGCTGCGCTGAAATCACCGAGTCGCTGAGCCTCGGTAGGCACAATGCTGTTGATGACCAGTCCCTGCCGGAGTCGCTGGGCCTCGTAATCCACAAAGAAGAAGGTTTTATCCTTTCCGTTGTACAAATGGGGAATCGACAGCGGTCCCCCGATGTCGCCCCCGAACTGATTGCGTTTCAGAATCGCTCTGGTCGCGGAAAAGTAATTGCGCGCGTCGAGCTTATCGTTCCGGATAAATTCAAAAACTCCACCATGATATCGATTGGTGCCCGACTTAGTCGTTGCGTTGAAAAACGCTCCGCCGCGATTGAATTCCGCCGAATAGGGACTCTGCTGCACGCTGAACTCCTGCAGCGCGTCGATCGACGTCTGGATAAACGTACCGCCCTGATGCTGTTCGCTCACGTCCACGCCATCCAGCAAAAACGAAATCGCGCTTCCGCGAATGCCGCTGATAGTATTTCCATCCACGATCTCGGGTCGAATCGCGAGTGAGTTGCCTGTCGGAGGCAGCAGTGCCGCACCTGGCGTAAGCTCCGCCAGTCGAAAGAAGCCGCGTCCATTCAAAGGCAAATCTGTTAACTGCTGATTGGTTACGACTGTCCCAAGCGTCGCAGTGTCGGTGCTCAGCAGCGGAATCTCGGTATACACCTCGATCGTGGTAGTCGCTTCACCCACCTTCAATTCGAGGTCTTCGCGGACGATCTGACCAACCTGAACCTCAATATTCGAGGCATTGATCGTCTGAAAACCTGTTGCCGTGACACTAAGCGAATACACTCCGGCTGATACGGGCGTAATGACGAAATCTCCCGATGAGTCGCTGATAGCGGTTTGCACAATATTGGTTCCGACATTCGTCGCCTTCACCATTGCGTGCGGCACCCCAGCACCCTGCGCATCTGTGATGTGCCCGACGAAGCGTCCCGTCTCCACCTGGCCAAAGGTGGATAAAGCCACTCCCAGAAGTAGAACCAGAACCAGTACATTCTGGATTCCCATAATGATCTTGCGAGCTTTCATATGAGTCCCTCAGCTCTTGAAATTGCGGAACACAGACTTGGATTGGTAAACGTTTTCGACGCCTGTGATAGAACGTGCCAAAGGTAGTACCAAGCACAAAAGAGTGTCAAGCTAAATCTTTCGCAGCAGGGAAGCCGGCAAACCCTGCGGCACACCGTACGGCGTTATCGCAGGCAATTGGAGTGCAGGTTTTGAGAATAGCTGAACCCTTCATATTCATTGATAATCGAAGCAGTTAGGTACACCGATCCTTGAGGCCCTCCTACGTTCGCAGGCATTCTTCCTCAAGGAGATCAATGAGAATAGGGGTTTCAGTTTTCGTTGTGGTTGATGCAGTTCTGAAAGGTAGTACCATTATTTTCAACACTGCGGCCTTTCAAAGGCGAAAAGAAGTTGACATCAGGTTTCAGGTGACTCACCATTCAGGAATGAAGCAACGTAGAGAATCCCTGCTCGGCAATGGCACTCATGTCCTCAACGACAAGGAAGATGTCACCCAGTTACTGATCCTTCGCTTTCAGCAGTTGTTGAGCGAAGGGTTGCTCTCTCCAGGAACCAGGCTGCCGCCTGAGCGTGAACTCGCCGCAAACTTTGGCGTCGCTCGTTCTTCCTTACGGCCCGCTCTCAAGGTCCTGGAAATTATGGGTGTCATTACGCAAAAAGTAGGCGATGGCAGCTACCTCAATCAGGACGCCTCATCAGTATTGGCCGTGCCCATGGAATTTCTCTTCTTGTTGGACGATACGTCTCTCCAGGAATTGACCGAGATGCGGCTTATGATGGAGCCTGCACTCGCCGCCAAAGCAGCCGAGCGCGCCAATTCGGAACATATCGCTTTGCTCCGGCAATCCATCGTTGACCTCGAACACAGCAAGCGCGACCGCGTTCGCCTGGTCGCCTCCGATCTGCTTTTCCATCGCGTTATCTTTCAGGCTTCGGGCAATCGCCTTGCGGGGCGGCTCTTTCAGACCATCCATCGCGCAATGCTGAACATGATCATGGTCACCTCTCAACTTGTAGAGCTTGAACACACCCTTCATTTTCATCAACCGATCCTCGCCGCGATTGAACAACGCAACCCTGCTCTCGCCTCACGTCTCATGACCGACCACTTGACCGATGCCCGCGACCTCTTGCTTCACACCCGGCAGCAGGAGACGTCACGTCAACTCCGCAGTCACCTGGCCGCGGGCAAGGCGGTCCACAAGGGGTTTCGCAAAGTTAGTTCGTCATTGCGAACGTGAATTCGTCTCCATGCTAAGCAGAGCACCGGCTGCCTTTCCATAGGTGCAGAAAAGACGAAGAAGCTGAATCATAGATGCGGCGGACGGGAGGCTTCGGGAATGATGATTTCGCGGCGCCCGAATAGACGCGCGTCAAGAGAGATTGCACCTGGACCAAGCAGTGTGATGGCCACGGATATCACACTCAGATAAATTGCAGTGACTGCCTTCTCATGCGCGTCTCTGCCATATGCCATGAGCCATGAGACACCGGTCGCCAGACTGCCGAGAGATGCGGAGGCGCCTGCAATTGGGGTCAGGAAGCCAATCAAGAGCGCCATACCGACGAGGATTTCAGGCAAGCCAATCACCCAGCTGAGCGGTTGCGTCGGTGAGTCGATAAGCGTATTGACACCCTGGACAGTTGCGCTGAGGGCAACCGTCAAACGCATAAGGATGAGGCCGAAGCCAGGCCATCCTTCCGGGAAGGTAGAGAAGAGCTTTTGCAGCCGGAGCCTCCTCGGGCACGAAGAACACCCCAGCAACAGACTAGCTTTTAACGTCCTAGAATGGACCCCTAGATCGAGTGGTTTTTTCTCCACCAACTGCGAATACTCATACTCCCAAAGGCGGATAAAACTCAGAGTTGAATAATCCCGCGGCGGAGTCCAATGGCAACAGCTTCGGTGCGGTCACTGGCTCCAAGTTTCTCCATGATGTGCTTTACATGTCCCTTCACCGTCTCTTCGGAGATGAACAGAAGCGCCGCTATATCGCTATTTCGATTTCCGCCGGCGATCTTCTGCAGAACATCCACCTCACGTTTGCTCAGCGATTCATCACCCATATGCTCGGCAAGATGGGCCGCGATTTCTGGCGGGATGTGTTTCTTTCCTGCATGCACTCTGCGGATCATCTCTACAAGTTGTCGGCGGGGCATGGTCTTGAGCATGTAGCCTGCAGCGCCTGCCTGAAGTGCGCGACGGATCTCGACATCTCCTTCGAAGGTTGTAAGCATAATAATGCGCGCATCTGGGAACTCAGTGCGAATGGCGACCATTGCATCAATGCCGCCAATGTCTGGCAGCCTGAGATCCATAAGCGTAATGTCCGGCCGGTGCTCACGGAAGCCCTGTATGGCCTCGCGTCCATTGGATGCCTCGGCCACCAGCAGCATGTCCGGTTCATTCCTGATAATGGCTGCAATCCCTTCTCTCATAAGCGGGTGGTCGTCGATGCTGAAGATTCGAATTAATTTAGGGTCGCTCATTTGCGTCCTCGTTCTCTTTCGTCACCGGCGCCTGGCTCGAACTTCTCCCGATTGAGCCAGGTAAGCCAGTGAGATACCGGACCATGAGATTGATCCTCGAAGGCAATCGCGCTAGGAACAGTCAGCTCAACCTCAGTGCCGGCGCCGATCCGGCTCCGCAGCTTGAGACTGGCGCCAATGCCTTCGGAACGTTCGCGCATGCCGGGCAGTCCCCAGTGCCCTTGTCGGCCTCCATCCAGGACCTGGGGGTCGATCCCACAACCATCATCACGCACCATGATCCGAAGATACCTGCTTGCATACTCTACTTCTACTTCTACAGTATTCGCCTTAGCATGCAAAAATGCATTGACCAACGCCTCACGTCCAATGCGGTACACCTCGTCGCGGATTGCAGGCCGCAAGGGGCGTGTAACGCTGTGAGCGATGACGCGATATCCGATCTTTTCATCGATAGCAAGTTCTTGCCGCATGCGTAAAAACGCCTGCTCGAGGTTGCGGCTATCCTTATCTGCCGTTCGCAGTCCGCGGAGCGCGTTTCTGCCTTCCTGTGTGACGCGTCCCATCAATTGCAATATGCGTCTCAGCACAGGTTTGGTAGGGGAGTCATCCGGCAATTGGTCCTCTGCAACATCAAGCTGCATCGAGGCGCTCACAAAACCCTGCAACAGAGTGTCATGCAGTTCCTGCGCGATACGGGTTCTCTCCGCAAGACGCTCCTCGAAGCGGACGTTCAACTGTTGCTTCAAGCTGTACATGCGAAGACGATAGAGCGCCACGATCGCAAGGGCGCTTGCCGCAAAACACGCAACTCGAAACCACCAGGTCTGCCAAAAGGCCGGTTCGATGACAAAGGGCACGGTTGTCTCCGGACCATTCCAAAGACCTTCGCGGCTGGATGCAACGATGCGAAAGCGGTAGGCGCTAGGATCGAGATGACTGTAGATGACCTGCCGCGACGCAACAATATCGCTCCACCCTTGATCGTAGCCGTCGAGCTTATAGCGAAACCGGACAAAGTCCGGCATGGAAAGACTTGTACTTGCGTAGTTGAAAACGAAGCTGTGACTACCGGCGGCGAACTTCAGGGGATCCTTCAAATCGACTCGAACCCCTTCTGCCCACATCGATTCAATTCGAACCATCGCCGGCGCAGAGTCGCGAAGGATCAGCTCCGGATCGGACATCGCCAGTCCGCGGTTCAGGGAGATCCACGCACGGCCCTGCGGATCCGCAACTACCGAGCGATCGCGCCTCACGCCTTCGACTCCCTGGAGACCATCTGCTATTCCATAGCTCTGAACATCCGAGCTATCGAGCGTCCCCGTCAGCAGTCGATCGCGATCCACCTGGAGCACATGATCCGAGGTAGAGAACCACAGGAAGCCTCGTTTGTCCTCTGTAATTCCAAAGACCTCCTCGCGCAATGGCTCTGGCAGTTTGGGCGGCACCTCAATGCGGCCCGACTTGAGAAACGCAAGGCCACCGGCGGTTGCGATCCAAAGCACGCGCCTGGAATCTTCAAAGATCGATCGTACGTTTGATGATGGCAGGCCATCCGAAACGGAGCGATTGATCCAGTGCCCATCGGCGAATGAGGCAAGGCTGCTCGGCGTGGCAAGCCACATCGTCCCGTCGTAACCCTCGACGATCGAGTTGACCGCGTTGGATGCCAGTCCATCGACCACCGAATAATTCGTGAATTTACCGCCCTTCAATCTACTGACGCCGGCGCTCACCGTTCCCGCCCACACGGTTCCATCACGATTGCGATGAACCGAATAGACGCTATTCTGAGCCAAACCGTCAGCCTGGGTGTAGCTGCGTGCGGCAAATGAATCGCCAGTTTTGGTCACCACGGTTAGTCCGCCATGTTGTCTGCCGACCCAGATCTCGCCGTTCCCGCCGCTGATCGAATAGATAACATCACTATCCAGGCTCGCAACTGCAACGTGTCCTACGCGTCCGTCCTTCAACCAGTAGAGACCTCCGGAGAGAGGAGCAAACCAGGTCCGTCCTTCGAAGTCAGCATAGACCGGACCGTTGTTCTCTGCCGGGAGACCTTGGGCGGTCGAATACGACGTAAACATTCCATCCCGCAGCCGCTCAATCCCTCGCACTCCTCCAAACCAGATATCCCCGTCGCGATCCTCGTAGACCGTTGTCACTTCACCATCCGAGCTGCGCAGATCGGGCGAAATGACGTGCTCAGGAGTCATCCTGAAGAGGCCGTGGTTGGTTCCAATCCACACATTCCCTTCATGGTCCTTAGTCAAAGCTAGAATCTGAAGCTGCTTGAGAAACGATGGCAGTTCTGTTTTGATCAATCCGTTTCCATCCCAGAACTCCATTCCGGAGTCAGTTCCGATCCACAAACCTCCATTACTTGCCGGCAGAAGCGCATTAACGCTTGTGTCGAGCAACCGTCTCGATACGTTGAACAAACTCCCCTGATCGATGCGCAACAACCCGCTGTCTCGTGTGCCCGTCCAGACCTTGCCGTCGCGTGTCTCGGCAACCGAGATGGCAATACCGGACATATCTTCCGTGGCAGCAATACGCTGGAGCTTTCCATCCCGATAACGGATTGTGTGATTCTCCAGTCCCCACAGAAGAGGATGACCTCCACCATCAAGTGACATCGCCGTGAATGCGGCCTCCTCCATTCCATAGCGCACCAGCGCATCCTCAAATTTTCCTCCCCGATAACGAAGCAGATGTGGTCCGTCAACGCGGATCCAAAGATATCCTTCGGCATCTGACACAAGTCCGCGCACAGCCCCGATCGGAGGCGAATCCGGCAGGGGCCGCTGAATCAGCGTGAAAGTAAATCCATCGAAGCGGACCAGACCCCGCTCCGTTCCAATCCAGAGATAGCCATCATTCGATTGGCAGATGGCATACACCGTTCCCCCGACAAATCCACGGTCGGTCCCCCACGTATCGTGTACGTATTGCGAAACGGCCCTGGTGGAATCCAACGCAAAAGCCGCGCTCACAAGACAGATGCCCGCGATCCCGGCCAGAAGGCAGCCACGCAGCCGCCGTCCCGGAACCATTCGCTCACGGAAGGTATTCAAACTTCTCAATCACAACCTCTGCAGGATGTTGCGAACTGTTCTTGGAATGATGGAATTCATACAGCTCAATATGGACGCTCTCCGCCGCGGGCGTAGGGATGCCTGAGGTAAAAACATGTTCGCCAATAGCTTCGGACCCGGCGCCCGCCACTGGACCGCGAACCGTCTTGAATGACGCAACACCAGGCTCCCAACGAAGTATGTGTGTAAGCACGCCCGCAGGCGCCATGAAGCGAGAGATATTTTCCGGAACGTAGTACGGCTGCACAACATACTGCGCATTCTTGTTGGTCGGACTTCCCCAGCGGCTCAGTTCTATGTCCAGTTCGCTTCGGATTTCATCAGGCTTCCCTTCATCCAGAGTAAATATTCCCAGGACCGCGGACGGCTCCAGACGAGCGCTATCCTGCACTACAAATCGGTAAGTGCCATATCCGAGACTGCGGATTAATCGCACGTTCGCACAAGACCAGCGGCCATCGCGTTCCTTCATCTGAAGGTGCAGATAGCCTTTCTGGTCGACCCACGCATTCGCCGGATCATACGCGTTCGGTTCGCCCCCTCGATCGCTTCCTGCGGACCGAACCATCCAGTCATACCCGCTGAAACGAATCACCTTCGAGACAATGGGCGCCGCAGCCTTGCCCACTGCCGTTACAACGGCGACCACCCCATTACCTTCCTTGGGAAGTGTCGCGACCTTCGATTCTGGATGATATCCGGGCTCCACCAGCAGCGCGGCGTACTCGGTGCCCAGATGTGTCGAGTTCTTCCACGTCGAATCAGCCTGGATCTTGGTAAATGGCCTGTTCGCAAACGGTTGTATCCACCAGACACCACTATGCGCATACAGAACGATCTGTTGGTCGGGCTTCGCGTCGCTAACTCGCCCCTCAATATAATCCAGCTGCTCCGGGCCCCCAGGATTGGCCAAGGGCACGCGAGTCAACTGAAGGGAGGGTTTACGCGCATCCTTCGCGTGGCACCCACCAAGCAAAACGCTGACGAGGACCAGAAGAATGTCTGGCCGTCTCTTTCTGACGCAAGAAATATCAGCGATAAACCTCATAAATCTTCAATTACTCCCGTTCTGGGACGACTGGCAAACGCGCCTGTCCAGCCCACGCAGCACTCGACAAGGGTGGTTAGATACCGGCCTGATCCTTGAATTCCCTAATCCACAGCATCGCACAAAGCATTGCAACGATACCAACTTTGCCGGCTGCAAGCTTTCAAGCACAACTTCCACAGGCCGCGCATACCCCTAAAGTGGTTGTGATTTTGGGCACCATCTAGTGTTTCGGATCGGTCGCAAGGGAAGGGAAGATAAAGAAACATTCCCTCGAAAGGAACTCCCCTATGGAATCGTGCGAACTGCAGGACGAAATCAACCTGAAAATCATTGGTTCGGATGAGACCGATGAAGCCCTCGTTGCTGCGGCCAAGTTAGGAGATCATCCCGCCTTTGTAGAGTTATGGACGCGCTACTCAAACACAGCCTTCAAGATAGTCTACCGGGTCACAGGAAACCGGGACGACGCAGAGGACGCAATTCAGGATGCATGGATGCGGGCTTATGTGCATCTGAAGACCTTCGATGGCAGGGCCAAATTTTCCACCTGGCTCACACGAATCGCGATCAACTCGGCGCTGATGATCTTGCGCAGGAACCGCGCCCATTCAGAGATCTCGTTGGATCGGAGCGCCGACAGTGAGACCTGGCGCCAGTGGGAGCTGGCCGATAAGAGAGCCAATACGGAAGAGCGCTACGCAAGGAAAGAAGTGGAAGGGCACTTGAGCCGAGCCATTCACCGTTTGCGGCCGGCCCTCCGCACCGTCATTGAAATCCAGCAGTTGCATGACGGTTCCGTCAAGGAGATAGCTGAGGTCGCAGGAATCTCAGTCGCCGCCGTCAAGTCGCGTCTATTGCGAGCCAGAGGGGTACTGCGCCGGTCGCTGGCATCTTCAGCGTAATCACGCAGAGGTCGGCAAATGCTTCGTAGACAGGCTTCAACGTTTTGATTTCAGAGATATGGCGGAGAGACAGGGATTCGAACCCTGGATACCTTGCGGTATACACGCTTTCCAAGCGTGCGCCTTCAGCCACTCGGCCATCTCTCCGCGGTATTGCGGACCTTTTTGAATCTAACACAGTTGAACGCCAGCTCGAAGGCCCCACACCGCCTCCATCGCTCAGGGAGCCTGCGCGGTGACGTTCTGTTTCACAATCGCGGACGACTTCAAATCGACCGGAACCCCCTGCATAAGATAGCGTCGCAGCGTAGAGGGATCTCCCCAGTTGATCTGCCACCCATGATCGATAGCGGCCAGAATGTACTGCCCCGGAATCACGTTCGCCAGATCGAAGCTGCCATCCGTGTTCGTCTGGTCCTGGCGCAGAAAGGTGATCGAGTTGGGATCCTCAATCGTTATCGGAACCAGCAGAACCATCGCTCCCACCGATGGTCTTCCGTCCAGCGTTGCGATACCGCTCAGGCTGGCGCGGCCGCTCGCGGCATGCACTGTCAGCGTCGACTCACCCGCGCCAACGGTCACATACCGCCCCGCGGCTTCAGCTCCTTTCGCGCTCAGTCCGGCAAGAAACACATTTGGCCGGCCCTGCAACACCACCTCATAACGCCCCGGCGGAACCTCCAGAATGCGATCCGCGTTGGGGTCTTTCTGATCGCGGCGTGCCAAACCCGGCCCTCCGCCGTCATTGCCGTTGGCAACGAAGCTCCCGTGGTGCGTATCCGTGTCGACCAGAACCACCTGCACGCCGCCGTTGCGATTTCCTCTGGGGTTTGGATTCGAATCCGAATCCGTAATGCCATCCACGCGCAGGGTAATCCTCGCCATATCGCGCGAAGGGGTACTCAGGTCGAGCGTACGCGCCGAGTTGGCGCTCACCTCCACCAGAGCGACATGGCCCTCCTGGTTTGGGCCGCTCAGCCGCACCTGGTACAGTCCCGGCGTCAACCCTCCCACATCAATCTGGCCCTGCTGGTCGAAGCGTGTCGAGATCTGAACAAAGTTGGGCGCACCCCCGCCCGAGTTGACCTGTTGAACGATAGGAAACGCCGGCACAGGAGGCGTATTTGGCCCATTATTCACTCTGGGCGGAGTCAGGATTCGCATATGAATCGACGGTATCGGAATCAGGTGAAAGTCCGCCTGCCGCGTATCGCCCGCATGCAGCGCGATCGTCTCCGCCAGCGCCGGGTCGCTGACACCCGGAAACCAAGTGGCCGGATAAGCGAAGTCCAGCGAAGGAT
>Ga0210410_10002026_pt1 | contig 18384 bp, 12 predicted proteins | sample IncBWC4MmetaG_FD_161058 | JGI IMG/M metagenome (GOLD analysis project Ga0210410, IMG submission 161058) | Forest soil microbial communities from Barre Woods Harvard Forest LTER site, Petersham, Massachusetts, United States - Inc-BW-C-4-M | ecosystem: Environmental > Terrestrial > Soil >... | reverse complement strand
CGCGCTGGTTTGCTATACGCAAGCGGTTAAAGCGCTGATGCGCGCCGGAGTAAAGCTCGAGGGCGACGTCACCATAGCCGCGGTAGTCGGAGAAATCGAAAAGACACAGTGGGGCGATGAATTCATCGGCAAGGAATTTCGGGGCTACGGAGTGGGCACGCACCACTTGGTCAATCACGGCGTCTTGCCGGACATGTGCATTCTCGGCGAGCCCACGGACATGCAGCTCGTGCTCGGCCATTACGGCACAGTGTGGGTGCGGCTCTCGACGCGCGGTCACTATGTCCACACAGCATTTACTCGTGGAAAGCAGGACCACAGCTCGATTTTCCGCATGAAACAGATTCTCGATCCCATTTACAACTGGATTTCCGATTGGGAGAAAAAAGCAAGCTACGACGGCCAACGTGGCGTCGTGAATGTCGGCTGCATTCGCGCCGGCTTCCCCTGGCGCGTGAGCCGCACGCCTGATCGCGCCGACATTTTTCTCGATGTGCGCGTACCCCCGACGATGCCGCTCAAAGAAGTCCGTACCTCCATCAAACAGCTCGTCCTCGATGTGCGAAAACACCATCCCGGCTACGGGATCGAATCTGAAACATTTGTGTCCGTTCCCGGCGCCGAAATTTCGAAGGACCATCTACTCGTCAAGACTATTGAGTCGTGCCATCAGCGCGTACTTGGCACCGCCCCCAAACACACCACCGTTCTCTGGGACTCCGATGCTTCGGTGATGACGCGCTTCGGCATCGAAACGCTTAACTACGGGCCGTCCAGCGGGCCGCGCGATGCCGAAGGTGAAAAAGTCGCCATCGAAACGCTCGTCAACACCGCGAAAGTGTATGCTCTCGCCGCCGCCAAAATCTGCGGAGCGCACTAACCCGAGGTTATTTCGCCAAATGCCCAGTCAAAAAGAGATCGAGCGTCGCTTCAAGAATATCCGCACCGCAATGGAGACCGAAAAGGTCGATGCCCTGATCGTTTGTGGCAATCAATACGCCGGATTCGAGGGCGCCGTGCGATACACCTCGGGATTCGAAATCGTTCACCGCTACGTCTATGTCCTGATTCCGCTATCCGGCGATCCAGTTCTTGTTTTTCCACGCGAAGCACGTTGGATTGGCGACAAGAAAGCTCCCTTCGTTCAGGAAAAAGTCTGGGCGGAAATTCCAGGGAAATGGCTGCGCGAGGAAATCGAAAAACGCCATTGGAAGCGCGTCGCTGTCTACGGCATGGATTTCATCATGGCCGTTCGCGATTATCGCGAACTCCAAGGTCAATCTTTCGAGCTACTTCCGTTCGATTTTCACTTCGATATGGCCCGCGCCGTGAAAAGCGAAGAAGAGCTCGAGGGTTTTCGGGACAGCATGGACATTATTCTCGACGGCTTCCACGCGCTGCTCGCGGCCTATGAACCTGGTAAGAGCGAAGCCGAAATCATGGCACCCGCCGTCGAGCGTTTCTTCGCTCGCGGTGCCGGTCCGCGCATGATGAACATCGTCCTAAGCGGCACAAACGGCGAAGCCGAAGCCTCTTTCAAAGTCCCTTCGCTTCGCAAGGTCGGCTCCGACGACTTGCTGCTTTATTCTCTCGAAGTCACTGGCGCCGATGGCTACTGGATCGAATTTTCGCGCGCCCTCATCCGCGGCAAAATCAGCCCGCGTACTCAAGCAATGAGTGAGGTCTATCCGCACGCCATGGAAGCAGCTCGCATCAGAATGCGTGACGGCATGCCCGCCAGTGAAGTTCACAAAGCCGCGGCCGACATTTTCAGCAAAGCGGGCTTTTCGCTCGGGCACCTGACCGGACACTCCATCGGTATGACCATGATCGAATATCCCGCCATCGGCGCGAACACGAAGATCGAGCTGAAAGAAAACATGGTGGTCAGTTTTCATCCGCAAGTCGTCGACCAGGACGGTCAAGTCTGCCTCTACACGCAAGACACCTATCGCGTCGGCAAAAACGAAGGCGAGTGCCTCGCGAATGTGCCGTGGCGCTTCTACACCGGGCTGGAGGCGCGGAAGACCGCATGAGCGTGAAGATTTGCATCGTTGGCTGCGGTGCGATCGGCAGCATTTTCGGCGCCCACATCGCGTGTCTCTCGGATGTGGAAATCCACGCCTATGACGTCTCCGAGGAGCATACGCGCGCCATAAACGAGCGTGGGCTGCGCATTAGCGGCGCCGCCGATTTCACCTCGCGCCTGCATGCGACGACCAATGCCAAAGAAATTCCTCCGTGTGAATTCGGAATCGTAGCTACTAAAAGCACGCACACGGGACCTGCGATTGAGCAGACTGCTCACCTCTTTGGCGACTCCAGCGCCGTATGCTCAGTCCAGAATGGCGTGGGCAACGAAGAAATTCTGGCCAAACACGTGCGCTACGTAATTCGCGGGACCACATTTCCTGCCGGTCACGTAATCGAGCCTGGTCACGTCGGCTTCGATATTAACGGCGACACGTGGATCGGTCCTTTTGAACCGACGAACACTCCCTATTCACGCGTGGAAAAACTGGCTGAGCTGCTAAATCGGGCAGGGCTGAAAGTCGTTCCGTTGCAAGACGCGCGTGGCGCACAGTGGACCAAGCTTATCTTCAACGCTTCCACTAATCCCGTCGGCGCGCTCACGCTGCTCCATCACGGTGCCGCAACTCGCCTTCCGCAAACAGGTGCACTCTTCAATGCCCTTATCTCGGAAGGTGAAGCCGTCGCGAAGGCTCTCGGCATTGCGCTTCACGGCGACCCCCGTGCGCTCGTGCAAAAAGGCGCGAATGCCCCCGGCAAGCACAAAGCCAGCATGCTGCAAGATATTCTCGCCAAGCGCCAAACGGAGGTCGATTTCATGAACGGCGCCATCGCCGATACGGGCGAAAAACTCGGAGTGCCCACGCCTTTGAATCGCGCGCTTTGGCAGCTCGTCAAAGGTTTGGAGCATTCCTGGAGCGATCCCGCTTAGAAACAGCGAGCGCACCGCAATTCACGAACGGAGAAGACCCGAAGCGATGAGTATGCCCTTCAAGATCGGTGTGTTGCAGCTCAGCATGGAGCCGCTGCAGTAAACTGTCAGCATGGCGCAAGCGTGCGACGCGGCCGGCTTCGACACTTTCTGGCTCGCTGAAGCTTACCCGTGGTGGCGCAAGCATTCTATGGAGGCGCGCTCGTCCACCGCTGTCACGGCGATTGTTGCACGTGAAACAAAACGTATCACCATCGGCTGGGGCATTATTTCTCCTTACACGCGCCATCCTGTCCAAATCGCCATGGAAGCGCGTGTTTTGCAGGAAGCTGCCGGAAAAGACCGCTTCCTCCTTGGCCTCGGCGCCTCAAAAATATTCATGAAGGAAATCGGCGAAGGGGAAAAGGGAAAAGAGGTCGGCCCCGCGACCGTGATGCGCGAAAGCATCGAAATTATCGAAGCCATGCTCGCTGGCAGCGAAGTGAAATTCGAAGGCAAAGCGTTTCAAGCATTCGCGCCCGCCTTGAAACCTGATACCCATGTGCCCCGCTGGCGCGTGCCCATTTACGTCGGCGCCACGGGTCCGGTTCTTCAGCGCCTCGCCGGGTCGCATTCCGACGGCTTGCTCACCGCCAGCATCACCACACCTAAGTTCGTTCAATATTCCCGCAAAATGATGGAAGAGGGCGCGCGCAAAGCCGGCAAGGATCCCGCGAAGCTTGATCTTGGCTCAGTAATCGTCGGCAGTGTCGGGGAAGATCCGAAAACCGCTCGCGAAGGCGCCCGCGAGATGGCCGCCATGTACCTCGCCAATAAAGTGCAAAACATTCGCGGCTCTGCCGACACGCTGCTTGAATGTGCGGGCCTCAGCTTCGACGAGATTCGGCCCATAGCAGAAGCTATGGAGCGGGGCGGACGTAAAGCCGCGGCGCGCGCCGTTACGGATGCCGTCTTGCACAAGGTTTGCCCGATAGCAGGCACTCCGTCGCAATGCATCGAGCGATTAGAAGAATATCGAGCCTCCGGCTGCACGCACATTATGTTGGAATTGTGGGGAGACGACCGCCTCGAGCAATCTCGCCTTTTCGGCCAAAAGGTATTGCCGCACTTCAAGCAAAAATGATCGACTTGAATTTCTAAGCCGACGCAGCGCGTTTGATCCGCTCGGTTATTGCGCGAAACTCGTTGTCCGTAACCAGTCGGCGTTTTTCAGTTCCCAGCCGCTTAACAGCTGCCAATGCGGTCTGCTGTTCTTCCGTCGTTAGGGAAATGCCCAGTTCCTTCGCCTTGATCCCGATGCTGTCGATCCCACTCTTTTTGCCCAGCACAATCGCGCGTGTCGCTCCAACCAACTCCGCAGAGAACGGCTCAATCGCCTCCGGAATATGAAACTGGCTCGCTACCGCCCCGCTTTCCCGCATAAATAAATTTTCACCGACCACTGGTTTCCACGGTTCGAGCTCATGCCCCGCCGTGCGCCGCACCAAGCCCGACACTTCTCGAATCTTCGTCAAATCCAGCTTCACTGGCACGCCGTAAAGCCCAGTAAGCGCCATAGCCACTTCGCCAATGTCTGCATTGCCCGCGCGCTCGCCCATCCCATTGACGGTGCCCTGAATCCATTCCGCCCCGCCGCGGACGGCCGCCACGGCGCAAGCCGTCGCCATCCCAAAATCATTGTGTCCGTGAAAATGTAGCGGCACATTCGCGCCAACCCAATCCCGCACTTGCCGAACCAGGAACTCCACGGCCTCCGGTCCGCATGCGCCGATCGTATCGACCACCACCAGCTCTTCGGCACCTGCCTCCAGTGCACATCGATAAAACTTCTTCAGCGTTTCCAATTCCGTGCGCGTGCCGTCCACCGTGAAAAACGCCACGGTGACCCCATTTTTTCGCGCGTACCCGATCGCTTCCGCCGCGCGCCGCATCGCCTCGCCTACACTCAAGCCGTACGCCCTCAGCTTGATCGCGCTCGTCGGAGTCTCGATCACCGTCGCATGGGCACCCAATCGCAGCAGCTCGTCGATGTCCGCCTTAAGCGCGCGGCCAAATCCCCAAATCTCTGCCTTCAACCCGGCTTTCGCAATTAGCCCAAACGCCTCGGCATCCTCAGCCGAGACGCGCGGAAAGCCGGCTTCAATCCGTCCGACACCCAAGCCATCGAGTGCCCGCGCGATCTCCAGTTTTTGCTGCGGCGTCAGCACCACACCGACGCTCTGCTCCCCATCTCGGAGCGTCGTGTCATAAAACTGCACAGCGCGCCCCAGATCAAACGCCTTACGCACCTCGGGCCGGCGATTCAACTCGCTGACCCAAATGCCGTTTTGTCCTGCGCCGCTCATCGATTCGGTTCGGTCACGCGGCAGCCACGGATTTGCCGCCGTGCCTCTCCCTGTACGAAACCACCGGGTTGCGTAGCACGCCAATTTTCTCAATCTCACATTCCACTACGTCGCCAGGTCTCAGATACAAAGATTTCGGATCCCCGCTGAACGCCGCCACTCCCGAAACCGTTCCGGTCGACAACACATCTCCCGCCGAATAGCCCATCGGCGAATAATGCGCAACGATCTCCGGCACTGTCACGGACATCTTGCTGGAGTGCGACTGCTGCCGCACTTTCCCATTCACGCGCAGCTCCATCGCGAGATTATTCGGGTTCGCGATCTCGTCGGCAGTCACGATGTGCGGGCCCAGCGGGCAAAACGTATCAATGCCCTTGCAAAAGCTGAACACGCCCGACTTCATCTCCGTGCGCTGAATATCCCGCGCCGTGATGTCGTTGAAAATCACATATCCGCCGATGTATTCGTTCGCCCGCTCCGACGAAAAGTGTTTGCCGCTCTTCTTTATCACAACCGCGAGCTCCAGCTCATAATCCAGCTCTTCGGTAAGATGTTCCGGGTAAACGATCTCCTCATCCGGCCCGATAATCGCATCCACATTCTGAAAAAACACAATCCACGGCAGCACCGGATGCGAAAATCCCGCCTTCTGCGCCTCGGTGTGGTGCTCGCGAAAGTTACCGGCCGTATGAAAAAACTTCTTCGGCACAATCGGTGCCTTGATTCGAACGGCATCTCTGCGAAATAAAATCGTTTCCCCGCTTGGCCCCGCTGTTCCCGGCCCTTCTTTCAATGCATATTCCAGCGCCGCCCGCGCAGCATCCAACCCGCGATCGCCATTCTCGAAAAGTCCGCGCATCTCCGCAGGCACCCGCGCATCTGCCAGCGCATAAAAGGCGCCCTCTCCCGCAACATTCCGCAAATACAGCGCGTAAGCCGCATTCAAATCCACAATGCTTCCGTCCGCCGCCACGGCTCCGACGCGATCTCTGCGCCCCGAATGATGAAATGTAACCAGCTTCATGAAATGCCCTCGCTTAGTTTATCGCCGACGGATGTTACCAAACGCAACAGTTCCCGTCACGACCGCCGCAAACCCAGGTCACAGTCGACGCTGCCCCGCACCTATACTAAACTCATGGCAGCACCCACGAGCGCACGACGGGCCTGTAGCTCAGCGGTTAGAGCAGCGGACTCATAATCCGTTGGTCGTAGGTTCAAATCCTACCGGGCCCACTAAAACCCGCCGGTTCCACTGCCACTTGATTGGGACTGTTGTGCGCGGGCGCCTAGCGTGCCGTGAATCGCTGCCGTAAGCTCGCCAAGTGTACATCCGCGAACTGTACCGCTTTGGGGAATTTGCGGCGCAACCAACCTAACGTGCGGTGCGCCCAAACGTATTGTGAGGAAAGAATTACCAGCCCAAGCAAAATGAACACGAGGCCCGGAATGAAGGGCAGAGCCAAACCGGCGATCCCTAAACAGATGATGAGCCAGCCGCTAACGGTAAATCCGACCTTTTTCATGGCCCTCGGTTCCGACCTCTACTTGTAGTTTGATGCAATCGATTGGCCAAAGAATACGTTTAAGTATGCATGCTGGATTAGAAGGCAGCAGCGGTAGCAGCTCTGTCGTTCTTACGACCGCGGACGCCCAAAGCCCATGCTCTTCTCTTGCGCATCTCAGCCGCAAACTTTTCATCCCGAGCACAATCTAACTTGCAGGAGGCTTCACATGGCAGCCAGAAGATCTGGTTCACGGCGAAGGTACAGTAAGGGCGCGAGTAAAACCGTCGCCAGCGCAATGCGCAGAAGAAAGAGCGGTACGCTACGCTCAGGCAAAGGCGGCAAGGGTGGTCGCGTAAAGAGCCGTAAACAAGCCATCGCCATTGGGCTTTCCGAAGCCCGCAAAAAAGGCGCCAGGGTTCCCCGAAAAAAGTCCAGCTGATCACGTCCCATTCAATCGATCAACGTAGCCCAGTGACCTTGCCGCGACGCATTCCCCGTCGCCGAACACTCCGTCTTTCCGTAGCTTCTTCCGCAAATCCGTAACACTATCCTCCCTCTTCGCCTCTCCACTCTGCTGGGTGTATAGTCTGCGCCGAACGCCCATACATCGTTGCGATTCGGAGGCAAAACCGTGCGACTCTCTCTGCTCGCTATTCTTTTCTTCTTCACCAACTCTCTTTCCGCGCAGCAGTCGCAAATTCCCGAAATCCGCTATCGCTCCGTCCCCGACTTCCTCAAGCTACCCGCCGACCTCCATCTCGGCGAAGCCGTAGGCGTCGCCGTCAACTCCAAAGGCCACATCTTCGTCTTCTCCCGCGGCAACACCACCGGCCCAGCTTACGGAGCCGCCGCCGCCCAGCTCCTCGAATTCGCCCCCGACGGAAAATTCCTTCGCGAGATCGGCCACAACCTCTACGCCTGGTCCTTCGCGCATTCCGTTCGCATCGACCAGGAAGACAACATCTGGGTCGCCGACAAAGGCTCCGACATGGTCATCAAGTTCAACCCACAAGGCCGCGTCGTGATGGTCTTCGGTCGCAAGCAGGAAGCCTCCGACGAGGGCACCGAGCCGCTCAAGCATCCCAAGCCGCCGCTCCCGCCCGTCGACGGCTTTTTCCGTCAAGTCACCGACATGGCTTGGGACTCCGCCGGCAACACCTACATCAGCGACGGCTATGTCAATTCCCGCGTCGCCAAAGCCGACAAAAACGGTGTCTGGCTCAAATCATGGGGTGAACCCGGCGACCAACCCGGCCAATTCAACACGCCCCACAACATCGGCGTCGACGCCCACGACAATATTTACGTCGCCGACCGCGGCAATCGCCGCATTCAAGTCTTCGACACCGATGGAAAATTCCTTCGCCAGATCACGATCGATCTCCCCATCGGCCCTAACGCGCGTCCCGCCATCGGCAATCGCCCCACGCAAACCACCGGCACCATGTCTCCCGGCGCTCCCTGGACCATCTGCATCACGCCGCCGCCCAATCAGGTCCTCTTCACCTCCGACGCCTTCCCCGGCCGCATCTACAAACTCAGCCTCGAAGGCAAACTTCTCGGCTGGTTCGGCCAAGCTGGCAAGCAACCCGGCGACTTCGGTTGGGTCCACGAAATCGCCTGCCCGTCCCAAAACGAACTTTACGTGGCCGAAATCCTGAACTGGCGCGTCCAAAAACTGACGCTCGAGCCAACTCACTGACACCTCGTCTCGACATTTGCAGCCGCCGCCGCAAAAGTGTAGTCTCTCGCCCGAACCGCACGCGAAACGCGAAACCATCTTTACTGGAGACGAAAATGTCCGACCGTCGCAGCTTCCTTCAGACCACCGCCGGCGCCGCAGCCGCTATCGCTCTTCCTCGCTGGACACACGCCGCCGCCGCGGCCGACCTCGACCCCATCGTGTCGGAGATCGACAAGCGCCACGACGAGTCCCTCAAGCGCCTGCAAACCTGGATTCACCAGCCCTCCATCGCCGCCGAAAATCGCGGCATGAACGAAGGCTGCGAGCTCACCATGCAGATGCTCCGCGAAGCCGGCTTCAGCCAGGTCACCAAAGTCCCTACCGATGGTCAGCCCGGCATCTTCGCCACTCTCGACGCCGGCGCGCCCAAAACGCTCGGCCTCTATTTCATGTACGACGTCAAGCAAGTCGACCCGTCCGAGTGGTCCTCCCCGCCATGGGACGCCGCGCTCGTCGACAAGCCCGGCCTCGGCAAAGTAGTCATCGGCCGTGGCGCCGTAAATCAGAAAGGTCCGGAAGCAACGTTCCTCGCCGCCCTTCACGCCATTCATGGTGCCGGCCGCAAGCTTCCCGTGAATCTCGTCTTCGTAGCCGAAGGCGAAGAAGAAATCGGCTCCCCGCATTTCCATCAAGTCGTGCATCGTCCTGACGTCCTCGCCGCCGTGAAAAAATGCAGCGGCATCTTTATGCCATCGTCATCGCAAGGGCTCGACGGCGAAGTCACCATCACACTCGGCGCCAAAGGTGTCGTCGAGCTTGAGCTTATCTCCAGCGGCGAAAAGTGGGGCCGCGGCCCGCGCAAAGACGTGCACTCCAGCAACAAAGCGCGCCTCGACAGCCCTGCCTGGCATCTCGTCGAAGCGCTCGCCACGCTCGTCGCGCCAGACGGCAATGATCCAGCCATCGAAGGCTTCGCCGCAAAAGCCCGCCCCGTCTCGCCCGCCGAAAAGAAAATGATCGCCGAAGCCGCGAATCGCCTCAGCGAAGCCAACGCAATGAAATTACTGGGAGTCGATCACTGGGTCCACGACGTAAGCTGGCAGGAAGCTATTGAGCTCCTCGTGTCGCGTCCCACGGTGAATATTGAAGGATTAGTCGGCGGCTATACTGGCCCCGGAGGCAAAACGATTCTTCCCGGCCGCGCCGTCGCCAAGATCGACATGCGCCTAGTTCCGGACATGACCGCCGCCGACGCGCTCGCCGCCCTAAAAGCGCATCTCGCCAAAAAAGGTTTCGCCGATATCGAAGTGAAAATGAGCGGCGGCTACGATCCCACCAGCACGGCCGCCGACGCCGAAATGATTCGCGTCTCCAACGCCGTTTACCGCCGCCACGGAATCGATCCCGTGCTTCTGCCGCGCAACGCCGGCTCCTGGCCCGGCTACGTTTTCACCGGCGAACCGCTCCGCCTCCCGGCCGGTCACTTCGGCCTCGGTCACGGCAGCGGCGCCCACGCCCCCGACGAATACTACGTAATCGAATCCGCCAACCCAAAGGTGCAAGGCTTGGAAGGCGCAACGCGCTCCTACGTAGAGTTCCTCTACGAACTCGCCTCCACCTGATAGCTCAACAATTCGGGTTTGAGGGTCGGAGCTATAGTTTCGACACAAGCCCGTGAGATTTTGAGGGCTTCAGCCGGCTGAGGAAAACTCTCATTGTTCTGCTTTCTCCACGCAAACTCAACGCCCTCAGCGTCTCTGCACTATCTTTTTCTTCTTCCGAGCGCCGCTACCGCATTTCTTCAAATACTCTCTTCGCCTCCTCCAATCTGCCGATCACATACCCCTTCTCCGCCCCCGAATTCCAATCCGGGTACTGCGATGTCGCATCGATCGTGCGCTCAATCCAAGCCACAAAATACTTCGCGTCCTCCGGCGACCGCGGCTTCTTCCCTCCAACATTCACGTAAATCGGGCTAGTCGTCGCATAAACATAATTGTCCAGCACCGGATACTCCGCCTTCTCGCTCGAAGCGCGCAGCACACACCACCCGCTCTCCTTCAACGGAATAGTCCCACTAACATCCGCGGCATCTTTGCCGGCCAGCGACTTCACGACGAGACCATTACAAACAATCTCCAAATGGTCCACAGGAACAATCGATCTCATCTTTACTCTGAACGGAACCTCCGCTTGCGCCGCAGCAAGCTTCAACTCCCCGCCAATCCCTTGCCCGCCCAGCGAAAAATCCAACAGCGGGCCATTGGTCGCAACCGTTCGCCCGTTCTTAACCGCGTCGAAAAACGTCTCGACCTTCACCCGCCCTGGCGCAACGCGTGCATACACCCGATCCATTCCCACCTGCCCCCGAATCGGCGCCGCATAATTCGCAGTCGCATCCGTCCCTGCTCCCGCAGGAAGCCGAAATCCCAAATTCAGCAATCGATACCAGACAGCCGCTGTCGCTCGGTGATCGCTGAACCCCACAATCTCTATGTAATCCAATTTTCCCAGCGCCACATCCACCGGCAATTCATCCGTGATTCGTTGCGCAGGTGTCGCAAACGGGTCCGGCGCCTCATCGAACGGATGCACTTCTCCCACCAGCGCACCCTGCGCATGCGCCAGGTCATACACATCCGCATTCATCGGATACAAACTCGCCGCCGCCGTATTCGGATAACCCGCATATCCCGGCAAAAGCACATTCCCTCGCAAATTCAATATCCCGCGATGCCCCCAGTAACTCGTATGAAATTCCTGCCCGTGCACCAACAAAGCATCGGCCTTTGAAGCTCGATCAACTCCGCGTCCTTCATGGGCAACATCCGGAAATTTCTGCTCCTTGTTCACAATTAGGTTGTTCACAACCTCGAGGTGTTCTGCCTCGGCCTGTTCCTGCAAATGCTCCGGCGTATTGCGATACGTTCCCCCGTAATTCATGTGCACGTGCAAATCGCCGCTTACCCATCGTTCTCCGCTCAAACTTATTTCCTTCGCGGGCGTGATAAGCGCGCTATACCGCTCCGTCTGTCCAGCCTTCAAATCAAATGAGTGCCGCGCGATGACGTCAAAGGGTGCAATAACCTCCAACTCGATCTTCCCCGGCGGCACCTCAATCTCCGCTTCACCTTTCGAATGAAAATAGTGCGCCTCAAAGGGACGCTCCGCGCGGTCGAATCCGTCATCCGCATGGATCCACGCATGTGCCGGAGCGTAAGATCGGCCCGCTGCGTCCGTGACTGACAATCGCGCCGCTACCGAACGACCCTGCGGGCTGCGGACCGTCACAAACAAACGCGCCTTAGGCTTCAAATATCGCCGCTCGCTCGCCCTCAACTGTCGTTGCGCGCCCCCCGCAATCATTTGCATCCACAACTCGGTTTCACCATTCCGGTTCGAAACAAACGCCAGCAGCTTCCCATCCGGCGACCAGCGCACATTCGTCTCATCCCAATTCCCGTACGAAACCGGGAACGCATCGCCGCCCTTTGCTGGCATCACCCAAAGCTGATGCCACTCCCTCCCTAAGTACGAGCTGTAAACCATCCGCGATCCATCTGGCGAAAAATCCGGCCGCGCTTTCCAGTTCGTTTCTTCGTAATGAATCTCCCGTGCCTCCGCGCCCGGCTCCGCCTTCATTCGCCAGAATCCGCCGGTCCCGTGAATGTGCCCGCGATTCGAAATAAACAGAATCTCCGCACCATCCCGCGTCCACACTGGATTTATCTCCGTATCAAACGCGCTGTAGTAATACCGCGGCAACTCGCTCTTCGTCTCCCCGGTCAGCCGCACCACGTTTTCCAACTTCCCGTCGCTCACATCCGCCCGAAAAATATGAAATCGCTTGTTGTATTCCGTCGAAACAAACACAATCCGCTTCCCATCCGGCGACCAGCGCGGTTCCACATTCACCCCGCCCCCATGCGTCAACTGCTGCGTCTCCCCGCTCACCAAATCCAGCAGCCACAATTCCATCGCATCCTTCTGATACGACACGAACACAACGCTCTTCCCATCCGGCGACCAATCCGGCTGGTAGTCGTACCCAGGTCCGTCCGTCAATTGCATTGCAATAGTCGAATCAATCCTCTGCCGCCACAACGACCCCGCCATCGAATACGCCACTTCCTTCGAATCGGCAGACCAAGCCATGCTGCTCGGCCCGCTCGTCAACTGCGGCAAATACAATTCTCGATAGTAGTAAGGGTGCGGCAGCTCAATCTGCGGCAGAACCGGCCGCCGCTGCGCCCCCGCCGAGTGCGAAAAAATGAAAAGACTCAAAACTGTGAAGAGAAGTTTTTTAGTTCGAGGGAAGGTTAAGTCGATTCGACGCCTCAGACTTTCCACCTGTAGCTCAGGTCCGCATTTTGGACCTGAGGCTTTTCGTAATGCGCTTGCAAAATGTAAACAACGTTCAATGCGAATTCTAGGCCTGCGCCAATCCCGTTTGCAACAGCGACGTCACTCATAACGCAGGGCAATCACCGGATCGACTCGCACCGCCCGCGACGCAGGAATGTAAGACGCCAACAGAGCAACACTCGTGAGCAGCAGCGCCACACCGCCGAACGTCACCCAATCATAAGCGCTTACACCAAAAATCAAGCTCGCCAGAAACCGAACGAGAACGAAAGCTGCGGCCAGTCCCCCGACGACCCCAAGCAGCGTCAATCGCGCCGATTCCGCCAGGATCATTGTCTTTACAGTGCCAGGCTGCGCTCCCAAAGCCATGCGAATCCCGATTTCCTGTTTTCTAGCGCTTACGGTGTTGCTCATCACGCCGTAAATTCCCACTGCGGCCAGTACCAGCGCCAATCCGGCAAAAATTCCAATCAGCACCGCCGAAAATCGCCTTGGCGAAACCGAATCGGAAATCAGTCCATCCATGGTGATCACCCGGCTGATAGGCAGGTTGGGCTCGCTCTTGTGCAACATCTCGGTTATGGACGGCGCCAAAGTACCCGGGTCAACGGCCGACCGGATCACCAGATAAGGCGTCCAACTGCCGGCGAAATATGAGTCGTAAGTAGGTTCGGCTTCCAACCCAAATTGATGGACGTTTCCCACGATGCCGACAACGGAAACCCAGCATGGTTTCGGATCGAGCGAACAAAAATTAATGCGCTTACCGAGTGCGTCACTCTTCGGCCAGTAGCGCCGCGCCATGGCCTCGTTAATTACCACGGTACCAAAAGCCTTCCAGTCGTCCTCAGTAAACGTGCGCCCCGCGAGTAGCGGGATTCCCGCAGTCGCAAAATAGCCTAGGCTAACCGTGCGTGTTTGCGCAATCGGGCGAGCGCCTGCGGCAAGCAGAGGCTGCCCTTCGATGACGAACCGCGACGCTTGCCGCAGTTCGTTGCCCAGCGGCAGATCGTCGATTCCGCCAACCTCTTTAACTCCGGGAACTGTTCGAATCTCCGCGGCAATCTCTTCGAACTTGCGGGATTGTGCCTCGCCCAGCTTGACTAGTTCTTCCTGTGAAAGCTTCGAGGATTCTGCAAACGAAAGTCCTGCCTGCTGGACCTCCATGGTCAAAAGATGACCAGGACGGAAGCCCGGATCAACTGTCAATAAATGCTGCAAGCTCCGAAGAAGCAGGCCGGCTCCGATTAGCGGAAGAATAGCCATCGCGATTTCCGAAATAACCAGCAGCTTGTGCGTGCGTTGATGAGCTAGGGAGCTCGATCCCTTGCTCCCTTGCTTAAGCGAGCTGGCGAGGTCGGTTTTCAGCGTACGCAGGGCCGGAACGGCGCCGCAGACCATCCCAGTCACAACACAAACCGCCAACGTAAACGCCAGCACCCACCCGTTTAGGCTCGTGCGCTGTAAAACTTCCAGGTCGCTTGGCACGAAAGCCAGCAACACCCTCAGTCCCGTGAATGCCAGGATCAGCCCCAAAGCCCCGCCGGCAAGTGTGAGCATGGAGCTTTCCGTCAGAAGTTGGCACAACAGCCGCCAGCTATTGGCTCCCAATGCTGTCCGCAGGCTGATTTCCCGTTCTCGGCTGGCGTTGCGTACCAGGAGCAAGTTTATGATGTTCGCGCACGCAATGAGCAGCACCAGACCCACAGCGGCGAAAAGCACCACCAAAGTTCTGCGAAGCTTTGCCGCCGACGGATCTTCCAGGGGCTGCACCACCACGCCGAAATTCTTATGCGCGTCCGGATAAGTCGCGGCCTCCATGCGATTCAAAGCATTGATTTCCTCGCGTGCTTGCGCCAGCGAAAATCCTCGCTTCAGCCGCGCAATCGCCACAAACGCATGGTGCACGTGCTCGGTCAAATCATCGTTGTACTGCCCAAGCGGCATCCACACATCGGCCCAGCGCAGCATTTCAAACGTCGCCGGCAGCACGCCGACAACCGTGTACCGCTGGTTGTCGAGGGCGATCGTGTGTCCAACCACACTCGGATCGGCTCCAAAGCGGCTTTGCCACAGTCGATGGCTCAGCACTGCGACTGGCGCGTGTCCCGCACGATCTTCTTCCGGAACAAAAAACCGCCCGGCGGCTTCTGACGCGCCCAGTAACCGGAAGAGTCCCGCACTCACATACGCCACTTCTACGCGCTGTGGTTCGCCTTCTCCGGTTAGATTGAGGCCTTGCGAAACCTGCGCGTACGCTTCCATCTGGCTAAAGCTTTTGGCTTGTTCCCGCCAATCAGCGTAGTCACCCGGCGACAAGCCGCCACGCGGAACTTGCGGAAAGTAAGTGTTGAAAATTTCAACTAGTCTCTGAGGCTCTGGATACGGGAGGGGACGAAGAAGTACATTTTCCACGACACTGAAAATCGCAGTGTTTGCGCCAATCGCCAGGGCCAACGTCAGCACCGCTATTAACGTGAATCCCGGGCTCTTGACCAGCGTTCGGAAAGCGTAGCGTACATCCTGCATCAAGTTCTGCATCGCCGCTCGTCGTTTCTACAGGAGCAAATAGGATGCTACTGAGCCGCGAAAGGCTGGACCACTTGAGTGTTTCCTGAACGCGCTCAGGCCAACCCCGCCTTCGTCAGCGGCAATTCCCGAATGCGCTTCCCTGTCGCCGCAAAAATCGCATTGCACAGCGCCGGCGCAAATGCCGGCAATCCGGGTTCCCCAATCCCACCCGGAGGCGCGTCGCTCTCCACTATATGTACGTGAACCTCCCGCGGCGCGTTATTCATTCGCGCCATCTGAAACGAATCGAAGTTCGATTGATCGATCGCGCCGTTTGTCGCCGTGATCTCACCGTAGAGCGCGATGCTCGCCCCCATCACCGCCGCGCCCTCGAACTGGTTCCGCGCCATCTCCGGATTCACAACCGTACCCGCATCGAGCGCCGAGTCCACGCGCGTGATATGCAATTTCCCCGCATCACTAATCTGCACCTGCACCACCGAAGCCGCATACGTCAAAAAGCTCCGGTGTACTGCGATGCCCATTCCAAATCCGTTTCCATTCTTCCGCTTGCCCCAGCCCGCTTTTTCAGCCGCAAGCTGCGCCACACGCTTAAACCTTGCCGTGTCGATCGGATACTCTTCGTAGCTGCCGCCATAGTTCGTGTAATCCTTCGGCAACTCGGTCTTCGGCACAATGCGGTCCGGCCCCAGCAGCGCCAGCGTGTACTCGAGCGAATCCTTACCCGCCGCATGCGCCAGCTCATCCGTAAACGACTGGATCGCGAACGCATGATAAATGTTGGCGACCGATCTCAGCCATCCGATGCGAACATGCGCTGTCGCCGGCCCATTCTCAGACCGATGATTCGCAATTGCGTACGGCAAATCCGAAAATCCCAATCCAAGTTCGCCTGCGTCCGAATACACGGCATTAGCGTCAAACGTCGATCCGATCGGCGGAAACACCGTGCGCTGCAGCCAAGCTGTCGGCTTCCCGTCTGCACCCACGGCCGCCTTCATATACATCGCTGACACCGAATGATACGTATCGAACCGGATGTCGTCTTCCCGCGTCCAAACCACCTTCACCGGCTTCCCGGTCTTCTTCGACAGCACCGCCGCCTCGACCGCAAAATCCGGAAACGACTTCCGCCCAAACGCGCCGCCCAACAGCGTCACGTTCACCGTTACATCTTCCTTCTTCGCGCCAACGGCCTCCGCGATCGCGTCCCGTGCGCCTTGCGGATTCTGTGTCGGCGCCCACGCTTCCACCTTGCCCTCGCGATACACCGCCAGCGCCGCGGGCGGCTCCATCGACGCGTGCGCCAGCAGAGGCGCATAATATTCCGCCTCGATCACTTTTCCGCCCTTTGCGAACGCCCCGTCCACATTTCCGACTTCGCGCACCACTTTCCCTGGCTTCCGCGCCGTTTCCTCCAACTCCTTGCGATACGGCCCCGAATTAAAAACTTTGTGCGCGCTCTCTTCCCATTGCACTTTCAACTTTTTCCGCCCCTGCATCGCCGCCCACGTGCTGTCCGCAAGCACCGCCACGCCGCCCAGCGCCTGCATATTCACCGGCGGCTTATAAGTTGGAATTGTCTCGGTCCCCTTCACCCCGCTCACCGTCCGCGTTTCTTTGTCATCGACCGACTTCACCGTGCTGCCCATCACCGGCGGATGCATCACCGTCGCGTAAAGCATCCCTTCCATCCGCGTGTCTTGTCCGTAGGTCGCCTTGCCCGTGCACAAATCCTTCAAGTCGTAGCTGGCCGCATCTTTTCCGATGTAGCGCCACTCGCTCCGTGGCTTCAGCTTCAACTCTTCTTTCTTCGGCACATCCTGCTTCGCCGCCGCATTAACCAACTCTCCGTATCCCAGCTTTTTCCCCGATTTCTTGTGCACCACCGTATGCAATTCCGTCGAGCATTCCGCTGCGGCCACGTTCCACTGTTGCGCCGCAGCTCGCACCAACATCAATCGCGCAGTCGCGCCGGCTTCGCGCAGCGGCACAAAAAAGCTCACCACCGAGTGCGAACCGTCCGTATCCTGGTCGCCGTACTTTTCATCACCGGTCGCCTGCACCACTTTTACGCGCGCCCAGTCCGCATCCAACTCATCCGCAACAATTCGCGGCAGCGCCGTTCGAACGCCATTCCCCATCTCCGACCGGTGCGCCACAATGTAAGCGGTCCCATCCGTATCAATCGCCACGTAAACGCTGGGATGCAGCGGCGCCGCATTCATCGGCCCAGCCGGGTCAACTCCGCCCACGGCGCCGCTCGCCAGCAAATCCACCGGCATCAGCCGCACGCCCAAAACAAAGGCGCCCGCCCCCACCACGCCCTTAAGAAATCCACGCCGGCTAACATTTTCAATGGAAATCGTGTGTTCGATTGACATCGTGCGCCTCCCGAGCGGCCTGAACTGTTCCCTCCAGGTCCCTCGTTCGAATGAATACGCTACATCCTACCGCCATTTCGAATGGTTGCAAGCCCAGCGATTCGCGTCAGCGAATCAGTACTTGGTCTTGTTCGACTGCTGCTTCCACGCCGCAAACACGGCGAGGGATTCTTCGCGCATGAGCTGAATCATGGGAATGCGGCGCGATTCCGGCGGGCGCTGCAACTCTTCATAAATGAACGCGTCGTCGAAGCCGGCGGCGGCCGCGTCGGCGGCAAGTCCTGCATAGAAGACGCGGGCGGGGCGGGCCCAATAAATCGCGCCGAGGCACATGGGGCACGGTTCGCATGTTGTGTAGAGGTCGCAGTCGGTCAGTTGAAAATTACCAAGCGCTTTGCAGGCTGCGCGTATCGCTACGATTTCGGCGTGCGCGGTGGGATCGTTTGTGGCGGTGACGCTGTTCGCGCCTTCCGCGATTACTTTGCCGTCCCTCGCCACCAGCGCCGCGAACGGGCCGCCGCGAGCGCAGCGAATATTTTCGAGCGCGAGCGCGATGGCGCGGCGCATAAATTCTGCGGACATCGGGACGTCCGGCGAAGTG
>Ga0210410_10002025_pt1 | contig 18387 bp, 8 predicted proteins | sample IncBWC4MmetaG_FD_161058 | JGI IMG/M metagenome (GOLD analysis project Ga0210410, IMG submission 161058) | Forest soil microbial communities from Barre Woods Harvard Forest LTER site, Petersham, Massachusetts, United States - Inc-BW-C-4-M | ecosystem: Environmental > Terrestrial > Soil >... | reverse complement strand
CGCAAGAATCCTTTTATCACAACTCAGACCAATCCACTCAATCAATTTATATTCTTAACATTAAAATTCGAAGCGTCACGTTAGCCCACAACACCCAGGCAGCAAGAACGAACAAAATAATCTCCGGGGCCCGAGTAGTCAATACATAAAATCCCTTAGATTTGGGTCTGAGGGATGGGCCGCTATTCGAGCATTTTGCGTTCTCGTTCGTCCTCGCGCTTGACTATCGCCCGGCTTATGCAAAATTCTAATGCCGTCCCGATTCCTTTCGGATCACACGGTGTGTAAGTTAGCTTTTGACGTGAAGTTGACCGCGGATTGCGATACTCACACATGCTCGGACAGCAGCGTACGGAGGAAATAAGCCTTAACGATTCAATTGAGTGATAGAATTTGCGCGACTTACGATGGGCGTTCGAGATGTCTCCGTCACACGAGGTCGCGAGTTCAAACCTCGTCGACCCCGCCTATCTATTGAATGACCTTCGCATAGGTGTCCGTGCGCAAAACTCACAATCGCTTCAGCATGACGCGGCGAGAATGGTTGGAGCGCGCCGGACGCTTGATTTACCTTTCCCCTCTGGCAGCGCTGCATTCCAGAGGCGCTATACGCGCGTTTCTCGATCCACCCGCCAGAATACTGCCCGAAACTAAATTTTCCGCCGAAGACGACTTATTTCTTGACGATTTGGAGAAAGCGGCTTCGCTTTTCTTTTACGAACAAGCGGATGTGCACACCGGGATGGTGAAGGACCGTAGTGCGGCGGACGGCTACGACTCGCGAGAAATAGGAAGCATCGCCTCAACAGGATTCGCGCTTACCGCGCTTTGCATTGCGGACCAGCGCGGCTACTTCCCTTCTGCGAAAATCCGCTCCCGCGTGCGGGACACTCTCCGTTTTTTCTGGAAAGACGCGCAAAACGAGCACGGCTTCTTCTATCACTGGGGAAATATCCGCACGGGTGAGCGCATCTGGGAATCGGAAGTGTCATCAATCGATACGGCGCTCTTGCTCTGCGGAGTGCTCACCTCCCGGCAACATTTCAACGATCCTGAGATTCACGATCTGGCCACCAAGATTTACGAACGCGTGGATTGGCCATGGATGCTGAATAAAGGCGTGATGCTCTCACACGGCTGGAAACCGGAGACCGGTTTTTTGAAGCCGCGCTGGGACACCTACAACGAACTGATGATGATTTACTTGCTGGGCTTGGGTTCGTCCACACACCCGCTGCCGGCGGAGACCTGGGAATCCTGGGCTCGTCCGATTTATGAATATGAAGGAATTAAATACGTAGGATCAAACGCTCCTCTTTTTGTTCACGATTATTCGCAGGCCTGGTTCGACTTTCGCGGCAAGCGCGACCGGCACACCGATTATTTTGAGAATTCGGTGCTGGCCACAAAGGCGCACCGATTGTTCTGCATTTCACTACAGAAAAAGTTTTCCGACTACAGCGAAGACCTGTGGGGCATTACCGCGTCTGATTCCGCTCACGGATATGTTGTGTGGGGCGGGCCGCCATCCATGGGGCTAATCGATGGGACGCTGGTGCCTTCTGCGGCGGGCGGCTCGCTGGCGTTTCTGCCCGGCGAATCCATGCATACGTTGCGCCAGATGAAGGAGCGATACGGCAAGCGCGCCTGGAAGCGCTACGGCTTCGTGGACGCGTTTAATCCCCTGACCAACTGGTACGACCCGGACGTAATTGGAATCGACCTGGGGATTTCGATGGTGATGGCCGAAAATGCGCGCAGCGAATTTGTGTGGAACACATTTATGAAGAATGAAGAAATGCGCAGAGGGATGGATCGCGCGGGTTTCCATGCAAATGACGCAAAGGGCGCCGCGGAGTTGTATGAACCTACTGGCGGATTTCGATTACCGCAAGCCCGCTGGAAGGAATCTGAACCGATAGTTCTCCATTCTTCAGGGTGAGAGTTTCCGGCGGAGCGAGTGCGCCCGCCTGGACCAATTCAGCAAGTTGCGCGGTACTGGGATACTGCGGACGGCCCATTTTTTCATATGTAGGCAGCACGTCACCGTGTTGCGCATCCACGCGCCACAGTTGAGCGTCAACCGGGCTTGATTGCCCTTTGAAATGAAGCAGGAAAGTGCGCGGTGAGCTCACCTCACCGGGCGGCACAAGATTCCACACAGCGATGACGATCGTGCCGTCCGCGCGCCGCGTTACCAGCGCGGAATCAGACGACACGGGAAGCCGTAGATCGCCGAGCTTGTGAAGTATGGCGAAGTCGTTGAAGGCGGGCTTCGGCACTCCTCCGACGGCAAGCAATCCAAATCCTCCGTAGAACGGTTCCTTCACCACACCCTGTTCTTCAAACACGTCCGAAAAAGTCCAGTAACTCCACATCTGCCCCAATCCGTCGCACTGGCGAATTGTGTCGGCAAGCCACGGTCCCATGTACAGAGCGTCTGTGACGTTCGGCTCGTTCATATAGCTGGCGTTGTATTCACTCCAGATTATAGGAAGGTCCGGCCGGGAGGAGGATTTCACCTGATCGTACACTTTGCGAGCGGCGCGACAGACCATCTGGTTGCGAGGAATCGTTTCCTTGGTGCCAAAAACATCGGTAGATAAATCATTGCCGTAAACGTGCGTGGAAACAAAATCCACGGGAATATTTTTTTCCGCGGCGTGGCGGATAAAGCGGTCCACCCATGCGGCCTGCGCGGTGGCAGGGCCGCCCACGCGAAGACGAGGGCCTACGCGTTTGATGGCGCGCGCGGTGCGATCGTACAGTTCGTAATACGTCGCCTCTTTCGGATCGCCGGCCCAGAAATCGATGTTCGGTTCGTTCCAAACTTCAAAATACCACTGCGCTACTTCGTCTTCACCGTAACGCGCGATGAGATGCCGAGTGAAACCTTCGATCATTTGTTCCCAGGTATTCCAGTCCTTCGGCGGCGCAACATTTTGCTTGTACCAGAAAGGGTGAATCGCCTTCGGATCCGCGCTAAGTTTCCGGGGCATAAAACTCAATTCGATGAAAGGACGGACGCCATTCTTGAGGAGTCCATCGTAAATCTGGTCGACGTAGGAAAAGTTATAGACCGGCTTGCCGTCTTTATCTTCGTCGTACAAGCCTACTTCGTCATGAAAAATGGCGTGGAAGCGAACGTACTCAAAGCCAGTGATGCGTTTGGTTTCGCGAAGATCATTCCGGTAACTCTCTCGAAGAGTGAGTATGGCGCGGCCGGAGCCAAACATTTTTTCCCAGAAATGAGGAAATGGTTTGCCGGGAGCAGTGGCGTCAATTTCAATTGTTTGTTTAGCAGGAGTGGACTGCGCACGGAGTCCCGTCGCAATCAAAATCGCCAGGGCGAGAAAAAACGCCAAGCGGGAATGTTTGGTCCCGGAACTTAATCGAGACATCGAAGTTTTCTCCTGGAGAGATCAGAGCAGGCGCAGAAGGGGCGGACATCCGCCCCTTCCAGCGAGTATTCTACGCCAGAACTAGAACATGACACGCCCTTGCAACGAAATCACTCGCCCTCCAAGGCCGCCCGTCGCGATTCCAAATTGCGGGTTGGGCACAGGCACCGTCTTTCCGCCCACGGTAGTGTTTCCGAAACTTACCACCGTGGAAGCGCTGCCGAATACGAACGGCTGCAGGTTGAGTTTGTTGAACACGTTGTAGGCGTTCATACGAACTTCCAACTTTGCGCCTTCGCCGAGCACCTTGAGGGACGAAAGCCCAAACTGCTTCATGATGCTCATATCAACCTGACTGAAGTCAGGCCCTCGGAAGGAATTGCGTCCGATCCCAGGCGTGGGGATTACGTTGGGTAACGTTGAGGTGGCCAGCGTGAAATAGCTGGTGCCGCCATTCGGGAAATTTGAGGTTGATGGCATCAAGAATGCGCTGGTGGATTGGCTGGTCCCCGCCCCGCCGCTGAATCCGATCGGACGAATGGGACAGAGCCCGTTGGTGCCGATTACCGGACAAGTATTGTCCGACACGGGAGTCCACGGAAATCCAGAGTGAGCCTGGAAATCGCCATTCAACTGCCATCCGCCAAGGACGTTTCCAGCAAAATTATGACGGTCGCGGAAGATCGGCAAATCCCACAGGCCGACAAGGCGGAAATTGTGCGTCATGTCGTAGTCGGAAGGGCCATATTCCAGATGCAGGTTCGTGGGGAATGTCTGATTGGTGACGAATCCCGGCCCTTCAGTTGAGAGTTCGTCCATGGACTTGCTGTAAGTGTAGAGCGCGTCAATCAAGAAGCCACGCCGGAATTGATGCTTCAATTCGGTATTCAAAGCGTTGAAGTTCGCGTTCACGTCCGGAGTCGGCGTAAACAGGTTGTTGATGTCAGGATTCTGCGTGGCAAAAAAGAACCTTTGGTCAATGATGCGCAGGAGCTTGTGGCTGCTGCTTCCCTGGTAACCGACGGTGGCGAACCAGCTGTGCGGCAGCGCGTACTGCACCTGCAGCGAATACAGATAGATATACGGGACCGGCATGTTCAGCGGGTTCGACCACGAATCCGGCGCGCCGAAGCCCGCCAGAATTACCGGCAAGTTCGTGGCTGGATTGATGACCGTTTTCAGATTGGGGTTTGCAGGAAAGCTTAACGGCGAATTGCTGGTGCCCAGATTGAACTGGATTTGGCCGTTCACAAACGGCGAACCAAATTCAGTCGACGCCGTCCCGCAGCAAATGCCGTAGCTCGCTTCAAACGGAGGATTGTTTCTGGTGTTGTTGAAAGCGACGTCATCGAAGCGGTCAAACGCGATGGCAAACCCGCCACGCACCACCATGTTGCTATGGAACCTATCGGGACTCCACGCGAAGCCCAGGCGCGGACCAAGATTGCGTTTCGTGGAATTCCACATCTGGCCGGGGATAACACCAATGGCGTTCAAAAGACCATTGGCACCTGTTCCCGGAATAATATTCGACAGGTGATTCGAAGCTTCGGTCGGGGGACCGAAATACTCGTAGCGCAGACCGAGGTTTATTGTCAGATTCGGCCGAATTTTCCAGTCATCCTGGAAAAAGAAGCCCAGGTCGGAAGTTCGATAATAGCGAGCGGTCTGAGGCGCGCCGCCGGTGAGGGGATTGACGACGATTTGCTCGAAAATCGGCGTGCCGTTCGCAAAGTTCCACGGGCCCTGGAAAACCTGATCCGGACGCGCCGCGCCGATATCTGTATTGTCGTTGTCCTGTTCACGAGTGAATTCCATTCCGAACCTAAACGCATGCCTGCCGTAGATCTTGGTGAGCATGTCACGGAAAGCGATGGTGTTTTCCGCAAAGATGCCCGGCTGTCCGCTGCCTTGTGCCGCGCCGTAGCGAATGCGATCTCCGAATCCGGGGAAAGCGTTCTGGATTTCAATCTCCGGAATCGCGTAATTGGTCTGCGGATTGGAGCTCAGCTGGTTGAAGGCAAAACGCGTGAAATTTATACGCGCCTCGTTTGTGAAGGTTGGCGAAAACGCGGTGATCCAGGAAACAAATATAGACGGGCTGAACCGATTTGAATTCACGTCCGCCATCGGACGGCCCTGCTGTGCGCCTTGCGCCGCGAACCCATTGAAGTACGTTAAGAACGTGCTGGCGGAAAACGTGTTCTTGCCCATGACGTAATCAACGCGGCCGTTATATTGATTGCCACTGTTGGTCGCCGGCAAAAAGACCTGTGCGAATGAGAATTCCGGAGTTGCAGTTAAACCGCCGCCGACTTGGCCCGGGACTCCACCATCGAAACTGTGGATATAAGTGCCGTAGGTTCCACCAGGAGAACCGATATTAATTTGGTTGGGTCCGACGACCTGACAAGTGCCGGCTGCGAAGGTCGAACAGGTGGTCGGAAGTACTTTCGCGATGCGCGGCGCTAGGCCGGGATCGGAAAGAATGGTGGCCAAGGGTGTGCCCGGCCTGGCTCCCAGCACAAGCGCATCGAACCCCGGCAGGTCAACCCACTCATTTTGGAAAGTGCTGAGGTTGTCGCGAAGCCCTTCGTAATTGAAGAAAAAGAAAAGTTTCTTGTGAAGAATTGGCCCACCGAAGCGGCCGCCGAATTGTCGGAACGCGTTTTGATCGCGGACCGTCGGGTTGAGCGTGTTTCCGTTGACATTAAATCCGTTGAATTTATTAAATGCGTTGAAATTGGGATCCTGATATTCAAAGAATCCTGCGCCGTGGAACTGATTTGTGCCCGCCTTGGTGATGACCTTGACGTGCGCTCCCGAACTCCGGCCGTCGGTCGCGTCATAGTCATTCACCAAAACAGCGATTTCCTGAACTGCCTCCAGCCCCGGCGTGATGGTAGCCGCGCCGCCCCACTGCAAACTGTTTACGCTCACGCCGTCAACTGTGTAGTCGTTTGAGGTCACCCGCTGGCCATTCGCGCTGATGGGCTGCTGATTTTCCGTTTGGAAAATCGCGGTGTTCGATCCGCCTGGGCCGCCCGAAGTTCCACCCGAATTAGCTCCCGGGCCGTTCGGAAAACCGACCGATAGACCGCTTCCAGAGCGTGCGCCATCACCCGCGATCCCCGGAGTGAGCCGGAGAAGTTCGTACGGATCACGATTGAATTCGGGAAGGCGGTCAATTTGCTGGCGCGTAATCGTCGACTCAACGCTCGCGTCTTCAGTCTGCAGCGCTACGTCTGTCGCCGTGACCGTCACTGTTTCGGAGACGGCTCCGATAGTCAGCGTCACGTCAAGACCACGCGGCTGTTCTGCCTGGACGAGAATATCCTTCGCGACCGATTGCTTGAACGATGTAGCCGAAATTGTAATGGTGTATAAGCCCGGAGGCAGTCCGCCAATTCGATAAAAGCCAACGTCGGAGGTCACGGTGTCATGGCTCACCCCGGTGGCTTGCTCCGTTCCGGTCACTTTGGCCTGCGCAATCGGCGCGCCTTTCGGATCCAAAACCGTGCCCGAAATGCTGGCGGTGTTCTGCGCAAACGCGGGCATCGCACAACCACAAATTAGCAACGCGATCAAAAGTTTGTAACGCATGCGTGTCGCCTCCGAGTCGAAATCCAGCCTGTCGTGGTGCTGCACACCGCGAAATGTATACCTATCTGAGAAACACGCACTGTCCTGAATTGAACACCTCCCCCGGTTAGCCGTGCGTGTTGTGGGTATCATGCTGCACTAGGAATTAGGTCGCGCTGCTTGACTCACGCGGACCTCTAGTGGGGCCGCAACGGGAGTGACATTCGCAAAAGCCCTCATCTCAAAAATCGAGCGCGGAAGGCCTAAGCAAGCCTTGTTATTTTGTGGAATAAACGAGTTGGCAAGAATCGGGCAGGTCTATGGACGCCGAGCGATGCTACTGCATATCGCGCTACTACACTAGAACGGAGACAGAAATGAAATTAGAGCAACCCGCAATCTGAAGTTGACCTCTAACGATTGCCTACTGCACCACTTTAAACGGCGCCCGCCAGAATGCGATCTTCTGTCCAGTCGGGTCCAGCACGCTCACCTGACAGTCGTATTCGCCGAGCGGCACGTCCTTCAGTGCGATATCGAAATTCATCGACATCGTCTTCAACGAATTGCTCGCGCCGGAAATCACTTTCATCGGCGGCGTTTCAAATACTTTCGCCGATCCCTGGTAAAAACTCACAAATGAAACCAGCGGCTGAGCGGTTGGAACACCCTGTTGATACGCCTGAAGATAGACGTACATGTCCCGGCTCTTGCTGAACACCCGAGTGACGCTGGGGATTAGTCTCGCTCCGTTCACGACTAACGGATCGACGGCTAACTGAATGTTTCGTTCTTTTTCTTTCGTGGCGTTATAGATAGCGTCCTTCAGATCCACCTTCTGGCTGCTCAGCACGACCGCGCTAATCGGAATTTGCTTATCAACTTTGTTCAAATTCGGAATCGAAAACGTTCGTTGATACGTTCCGATTCGGCCGGTCTCGTCGTCCCGCGCTAAAACTTTGATGATGTATTTTCCCGGAAGCAGCGTGTAGCCGGTGTCGTATTCTATCGGCCGCTTCGCCAATTGTGCGGCCGTAGAATCGCTGAGCTTCACGTCCACGTGATCGTGAAGATTTGTCACCGTTCGGCCGCCGTAGGCGTCCTTAATTTCACCGATGAAATCAATCAGCGTATGTTCCGCGCCGCCTCGTTTCGCCAGAACGAGTTCCCTGCCAGGAATTTTCATAATGATGGGCACGAAATACTCGGCGTGATTCAATTGGAAGTAATCCACTTCCATATCGATAGTGAGTTCGGTGATCGGGTCTTCCAACATCAAGGCGTCTTCCAGTTGACGCTCTTTATCCGCCGTCGTGAATTTGCCGAATACTTTGCCCGCGTAATATCCCTGGCGATAATCCAGTTTGGCTTCGAGCTCCGCGCCCACAGTAATCTTGATGCGCCGGAATTTTCCGTCTTGCGCGGTGTTGGTCGTGTAGTAGCCAAGAATGTAGTAGCTCGTATCGGATTGCTGCGCGTCCACAATTCCCTTGGACAAATCGTTGTAATCGAGCAGCGCCTTGCCGCCCGTGTCCGCGGCCAATCCGTAAAAAGTGTCCTGCGTTTGCTGGTAGCCAGTCGTCACCGCCAGCGCCGCCTGCCCGTTGTACATGCCCACGCCGCCGGGATTTCCACGCGTGGCGTCACCAAGTGGAGCCGACGCAACAAGTCCGCGCGCGTCAATCGGCCAAAATTGCACGCCGGAGCGAATCGCCGTATCAATCGTGGCGTGAAGTTGCGCCTGATTATCAATTCCATTCAGCCGCAAACCGCTGGCGAAATAGATCAACATTTTCTTTTCGCTCAACTGACCCAACATCTTCGCGGTGGTCTGCAGCGCGGCCAGCTGACGATCGGTATTGAAAATATTGAACTCGCTGTCGTCCTGCCCAAACGCCGCTCCCGTATCCGCGGAGCTGGCATCGTCGGCGGCCTCGTCCAATCCCTGGCCTTCGCCCACCACCATCGTTTGAATAACGCTCAATAGCCGGCTGCGGTCATCAGTGAAATTGAGCAGCACTTCAGGGCCGGCGCCCGAATACCTCACGATGGAAATTAGATCCGCCGTGGTCATCTGCGTCCTGATAAATTTTTGCGCCGCGGAAAGCGCGCGTATCTGGTCGCCTTGCGGCATGGCGCTCATATCGAAGTACAGCATAATCAGGCGATGATCTTTGTAGAGAATGCTTCCGGGCTTTTCCGTGGAAATTGTGGCCCTGCCCAGTTTGTTATAAATCTTGATGTCTTCCGGTTCGGCTGGAAGCAGCGGCGCATCGGAAGGCGTAGTCGGCAGATCTTCCTGATCCACGAAACTGATTTTCTGCACGACTCCGTCTTCCGTGAGCGTGAAATCCTTTGCGGTCAATCCCTTTATCGGATTTCCCTTCTTATCTCGGACGCTCACCAGCTCAATAACCATCTGCGTGGTGACGGCAATCTTCTGCGTGCCGTTGGGACCCGGCGGCGGAGCATTCTGACCCACCTGCTGTGCGGTGGTGGTCAGAGCAAACAGCAAAAACATCAAGCGCAACGTGGTTCGTATCGTGCGCATCGGATTTGTTCCAGCTGCCGTGCCGAAAAGCGGATTACCGAACGGGGTGATCAGTGCATTCCACGACGTATAGGTTACGTGGTTTAACAAGTTATTTGCGTCAAATTGCGCGGTGAGATTGTAGCGATCCTTCAAGTGGAACGAGCGCTGCAGCGAGGCGTTCAAACTGAATTGTCCGGGCCCGGTAATCGAATTTCTTCCCGCTGTGCCCCACTGCCCTGATACCGGAGCCTCGAACGCCGCCGAATTCAAGAATATTCCGGGGCCGGTCGAGAGGTAAAGCGGCGCAGCGGTCCTGTCCGGCCGAATCGTTCCCGTAAACCCTGTGCCGGGCACAGGCTCCTGGAAAATTGGTGTCTGCGGCAATCCGCTTCCCACGGTAATCGTGTTGGTGAATGTCCATTCCTTGTAGACTCTGCCTCTCCAACCACTCAATAGAGATTTGCCGCCAAGCCCCATTCCGGTCGTGTATTGCCAGGAAGCAGTCAGCAGATGGCGCTGATCGAAGTTAGAAAGCCCGCGCTGGCCACCCAGATTCGTCCAGTCCTGCGCGCAGACCGAGCAGCCTCCGTTTGCGCCTGCTACTCCCAATCCGCCAATCGTTGAATCATCGTCAATCGATTTTGAAAACGTGTAGGTCAAAGTTGAAGTCAACCCTGCGCGCAATCTTCTGCGCACTTGCAGCGACCCCGATTCACGCGTGGAATTTCCATTTGAGGTTAGAAACGCAAATCCAACCGGACAGGTCGGGCAAGGGCTCGTCGCTCCGATCGGATAGGTATTGGGCAGAAATTCCTGCGCGCCGCGCGTTCCTTTGTTTCCTAGGTAGGTTGCCGTTATTTGCAGCGACCAAGGGAAATCGCGTTGCACCGAAGCCTGCCAGATCTGCACGTAACCCACGCGAAAATTTGGATCCACAGAAAAAGTATCCGGCGTCGTCGAAGGACAATTGTTGAATCCATTGGCAAGCGTCAGCGGACATGCCGCCGAATTCGACACCAGCAAGCTTTTCGATAGCGGCGCCTGCTGCGCCATGGCCAGCGCAATCGACTGGTACACCGAAGTATCAAAATTTACCGAGTATCCGGCTTTCACCAGAATCGACGAGCCGGAAATTGGCCGCCAGGAAATTCCCAGCCGAGGCTGGAGGCCGTGCTTGTCCGGATGGATGAGCGAGCTCGGATAGGCCTGATTCGTGACTGTGCCCTGGGGACTGTTTGCGATTACTGGAGCGATCGCCCCGAAATTCGAGGCGATATCCAGATTCACCAAACGGCCGAATAGTTCGGTAATCGGCGCTCCGTAATCCCAGCGCACTCCGACATGCACGCTCAGTTGTGGAGTTACTCGCCAGTCGTCGTCTACGTACGCGTCATACACGGACTGCCGAAAATATTTATCCGCGTTGCCGAATGCGATTGAGCTTGTATCTGGAATTCCCAGCAGGAAATCCGCCAGATCGGAACCACCCGTCGAAACCCCGGCGACTACTTTCGCGGTCGCCGCTCCGGTGAAAGTGAATGTGCCCCGCGCGTCTTGTTGGGCAAGTTTATTAAATTCCTGCCTGCGGAAATCGCCGCCGAAAGTAACGGTGTGATTGCGGTGACTCCACAGCATCGAATATCCGATTGCCGCCGTTTGATTACGATTGTGCGAACTCTGCGCGTCAGACAAGGGATTGAGCGTCGAGAAGCTCAGCGTCGGCGGGCCCCAGTTCACCGGGTCTTGATTATTTCCCGTGATTCCCGCAGCGCCCGAAATGTTGCTGACATTCTCAAAGTTGGTGAATACCTGAGTGGCCTGGCGGCTAAACGACAGCGACAGCGTCTGTCCCAGACGCGGGCTAAATCGGTGGCTCCATTGGCCGCTGACGGCCAGCCCCAACCCATCCGTGGTATCGACAAACCCGAACAAGTTGGGCGCACTCGACCGCGAACTCGAAAAACCGAAGCGGCCGGAAATCGTGTCCTTGCGTCCGATGGTCTTGGTCAGAACGGTGTTCATCTGATCGATGTGCTGCGCGTTGATGAGTGCAGTTTGGAAGTTGTACTGCGGATTTCCAGTGATGTTCGGCGACGGAAACAAATTCAACAACGACGCCGCTTGCGTGCTTACCGGAATCATGTTGTTGGTGAATGGAATTCCAGTGACTGGATTAAATATCTGTACCGGCAGCGCGGAAAGATCTCCGCTGCGCTCGGCCAACGTCGGCACAAATCCGGAACCTATCGAGTCGGTATTGTTTCGTGACCATTGATATCCGATAAAAAAAGTCGGTCCGTTCTTAATAATGTGCGGAATCTTTATGGGCCCGCCGAAATTCGCCGTTCCCGTGATTCGGTTATATACAGGCTTGGCGATGGCATGTCCGCTCAAAGAGAATGAATTGGCGTCCAGCGCGGAATTATCCATAATGAATCCAAGCCCGCCGTTATAAAGCGACCTTCCGCCCGCGCGGCTGTTTCCGAACGCTTGCAGTTGCGCAAATGGCGAAGCCGCTCCATTGTTCACGCTGCCGTTAATCAGGAATCCGTCGGCCGCGCGCTGGTCGGGCTCGTCGACGGGCGCCGGAGTAGCCGGCGGAACCGCGTTTTGTCCCGGCGTTGCAGGCGTAGTTCCAGGTGCGCCCGGCTTTGGGGGCGTTTTTATTGCATCACTTTTCCCCGGCTGCTTCGCGGCACTGTTTGCAGCAGGCGCTTTGCTATCGTCACTCTTCGGTTGCGGAGGCGGTCCAGTGGCAACAACAACCGGCGCAGCAATCTCCGCCTTCATCTCGTCCAACGGCAACATCTTTAATTCCCATGGTGGCGCGGCCGGCATATTCGGCCCGACCACAACTTGATCCTTCATCGGCGCAAAACCTGACATCACCACTTCAATCGTCCACGTTCCATTTGTGATTTCAGGAAATGTGAAGACGCCTTGATCGTCGGTGACCGCCACCAGTTTCTTGTCATCTTGAGTGGCGGTTACAGTCGCGCCCGGCACAGCAAATCCATTGAAGCTCACCTGCCCCTGATAACCGGGAGGAGGTGCGTAACTGGATACCGCCAGGCATGCTATCGCCAGCAGAATACACACGTAGTTTTCAAATCGCTGCAGTGGCATCCAGTTCCCCACTCTCAGTCAGTTGTCTGCCGCCTTCTCGACGTGTTTAATCACAATAATCTCAACAGGACCTTTTCCCGATTCCAACTTCAAACCGAGATCCTGTACGGCTGAAATAACGTCCGAATCATCCGCATCCATGATGGCAAGACCGGGCTGGCCGTTCGCCGTTCCTCCCGGAACTGCTGGCGATCCACCGGCACCGGGCGCATACATCAGAGTGAAATCATACGTGCCAGTAAGTCCGGTCTTATCCACAACAGGCCGCTCCAGCAGTATCGATAAGAAACTCACCAGCCGCTTCATGGAATACGCTTGAAATGCCTGTCCGCCACGCACGCTCCTGCTCGTAGTTCCTGCGCCGCGGCCGGGCCCTCCCGTTGCGCGGGCCGATGTTTCATTCACCTTTGACTCTTGAAGTTTTGGGCCGTTCTTCGCAACAACAAGCGTGTAGATGGGAAGCTCTTTTGATTCACGCTGCACCGTCAACTTGAAACGCTCCGTCAAAAGAGCCTGCAGCATCTGCAGTTGCGCGGCGTTTCGCTCGTCCGGGCCGAGCTTCTGCAATTCATCCGCGACGGTACCGTCCATCTTGGCGTCAATATCGTAACGCTCTGAACTGAGCCAACTAGGCCCGCCCAGAATTCGCCCGGCGCTGGTTCCAAGCGGAATCGCGTACGCTGTTTCAATCAGCCGCTGCACCGTAACATTCCTTCCAGTAAATCCATCGGGCGTCGGCGTGGTTCGTTGAGCACCGGGGCCGGACTTGCTTGGTTTTACAGAAACTACGTCAAACTCGTACTTCTGCTGACTCGCCGGCGCGATCTGCGCCTGCGACTGCGCCCGACTTCCTACCGTGACCAGCAGACCAAAAACAATTTGCACGGCAGTCGTCGTCATCAACGTCCTGCTGAACATTCGCCTCTTGCTACTTCCGAATTCGCCGCCGATGTTACCCATGGCTGAACCTCTGCAATGTAGACGGCTTTCTCGAATTGCAAGTTTCACATTTCAACAATACTTCAGAACAGCGACACATACTTGCCACTCTGACGGCGCGCGAATTGCTTCGTTTAACTCAATTTTCTGAAGGTCGTTCGACGTGATCAATCACGAAAATTTCAACCGGCCCTTTTGCCGATTCTAATTTCAATCCCAACTGTTCTTGCACCGCAGTGAAGATCGAAGGCCCGGTCGGATCCGCTTCCACTGAGTTATCATCCGGCGCATATTCAAGTTTGTAATCATATTTTCCGGTCAGCCCCGTCTTATCCATCACTGGCCGTCCGGTTACGTTCGCGAGCGTGGCCGTCAAGCCTTGCATCGTCACGCCTCTGCCGGACATATTTCTGTTCCCACCTCTTCCACCAAATGAAACCGAAGCGCCTCCACCGGCTGCAAGCGAAACACTCTTCGAGCCTGCCGGGCCACCACCGCCGCCAACGGTCAGTGGACCTCCCGGAGAAGAAGCAGCTTTTTTTCCGCCGGCGGCGATGTCCCCGGTCTTGTCACCTTTGTTCGTAGTTTCGTCCGGCTTTGACTCTTGAAGTTTCGGCCCGCCTTTCGCAATCACCAGGTTATAGACCGGGAGTTCTTTCGTTTCCCGGTGCAGCGTCAACTTGAAGCGATCCGCCAGTAGCGCCTGCAGCATCAAACGTCGCGCGTTTCTCAGATCCTCCGGATCAAGTTTCTTCATCTCTTCCGCCGCAGCGCCGTCCATCTTTGCTTCAATGTCGTACCGTTCCGAGTTGAGCCAATCCGGAGCGCCGCTGATTCGATCCTTGCCGACTCCATACGCTTGCTGCACCAGCAACATCAGTGGAAAGTTCTCGACGGACAAACCATCTTCGGTGTAGCGCATTCCGAACCTGAATGATCCATTGGCGCCGCCCGTCTTGCTCGGCTTAATAGACGCCACTTCGTACTCATAAGTTTTCGCCGGCGCGGTTGTTGATGTCGAAGTTGAAGTCGCGTTCGCCGATGATGCCGCCGACGCCAAATCCATCGCTCGCTGGGACTGCGATTGCGCTTGCGCACGAGTCGGCGTCGCGCCCATCAACCCCAACACAATCGCCGCGCTCACAATCAGTTCTCGCTCGAAATTCATGCTGCCGGCGATTCTCATGCTGCCTCCAATTTTCCAAACGGAATCTTGACCCGGCCATCTCGCGCGATGAATTCCGCGCGACGCCAGTCTTTATCTATTCCGTTTCACGAGGCAGAGAATTCCATTTTGTTTTGAAAACTAATTGTCTGAAACCTTCTCAACGTGATCGATCACGATTATTTCAACTTGACCTTTACTCTTATCCAATCTCAGTCCGAGTTGCTCCTGCACCGCAACCTGCAAAGTCGGGGCAGCTGCCTCTGTCGAAGGATCCGGCGGAGCCGGCGCACCCGGCGCGCCTCCCGCAGGTGGCATCGCAAATCCCGCGCCTCCACCGCCTCCGAAATTCTCCGGCATGAACTTCAGTGAAATGGTGTAGTAGCCAGTCAGGCCGGTCTTATCAATGACAGGACTTCGCAAGAATTGGGACAGCATCCTCACAAGCGCTGTCATCGGAACCGAATCAGCGCTCACCGTCTGTCCGCCCGGACCTCCGCTCATCATCATTCCCCCTCGTCCGGGCGCGCCTCGCCCCGGACCGCCCGGACCGCCTCGACCCCCTCTACCTCCGCCGCCGTTTCCTGCTGGAGCGGCCGCTTGTGGATCGGGTGGTTTCGCTTCCACAAGTTTCGACCCGTTTTTTCCGATGCTGAGTATGTAAGACGGCAGTTCCTTACTTTCGCGATGAATCGTCAGCTTGAAACGGTCCGCCAGAAGCGCTTGAAGCATCTTCTGCCTCGCCAGAGTTCGATCATCCTGGCTCATCTTCGCCAGCGCATCGGCGACGGAGCTTTCCATTTTCGCGTCAATTTCAAATCGATCGTTCGTGAACCAGTCAGGCGCGCCCACAATTTGAAAATTCTGGATTCCGTACGCCTGCGTAACCAGCATCTGCATATTCGCGCCCGAAGCGGCAAATCCATCCGGCGGGTTAAATATTCCCACCCGCATCATGTTCGGCCCTTCGCCCGCTCCCGGTTTGTATGGTTTTATCGTCGCCACTTCGTACTCCATCACTGCCGCAGCCACTGCGGCATTTTGCGCTGACGATTGAGCGTGGCTCGGCGTAGCGCACACTAAGCCAAGCAAAATCGCCGCGGCAAATGATGCGAACACACCCGCACTCTTCAATCGTTTTTTGGACGACGCAATTCTTTCACACGTTTTCATGGACCAGGATCCCCCACTACATAGACGCAACTCACGTTCGTCGGTCTCACATCCGAATCATCTGGGCCACGCAGACCCCACGACGAAAAACCGCTCAATTATCCGTCGGCTTTTCGTCGATGTGGTCAATCACCAGCACTGGCGACATGCGCTTCTGCTTTTCCAATTTCAGCCCGAGCTGTTTATAAATTGCGTCGAAAAGCGAAAGCGCTCCGCTCGGATCAACCGCCGCATTTGCGTCCGATGTTGAGCCCGGAACGGTGGTATTGTTGGCACCCGGATTCAGCAATCCCGCCGGACTAAAATTCAGCGTGAAGTCATACGCGCCTTCCAGTCCCGTCGCATCCTTCACCGGACTAAAAATGTATCCACTCGCCTGCAGCGGCAGCGCTTCCGCAAATTGCGCCATGGTCATGTTCTGGCAATTCATCAACCTCGCCCAAATCGGATTCGCAATCCGCGGATCTTTTCCGTCCGGCCCCGGCCCCTCTTTGCATCCCGTACGGTTCGCCGGATCCGCCTTCTTCATTTTCGGGCTTACTGAAGTCAGCGTATAAGCGTTCACTTCGCGATCTTCTATGTGCACTTTCATATTGAAGCGTTCAATCAGCAGCACCTGAATCATGTGCCGCAACTCGTCGATATCGATCTGCGGATTATTCCCCCCTCCCGGCGCGGTCTGCGCTGCCGCCACATCGGCGGAAGTTTTCGCCAGGATGTCCCAGTTCACGGTCGACAACCACTTCGGCGCGCCCGCCATTTGTTCTTTGTCATTCGGATTCAGATTCCACGCAAACGCGATCAGGAAATTCAGTGGCGTCGCCTGCAAACTTACCTGCCCGCCAGAAATGTTCCCACCGGGTTTCGCATCGGGCGGACTCGGCTTGATCACCGCGACTTCAAATTCCGCGGGTGGGGTGGGCGGCAGACTCGCCGCCACTTCCGGCGGATTGTCCGTCGGCTTCTCATTCACGCTGTCCACCACAATTATCGCCGTCGGAGCCTTTTGCGCTTCGAGTTTCAGCCCCAACTGCTTGTCCATCGCATCAAAAATCGTGATGCCGTCCGCTCCCGCAATTCCCACTAGATTCCGCGGACTCCACTTAAACTCGAAATCCCAATTCCCTTTCAGGCCAGTCATGTCCACCGTGGGACTCGTCAAATATCCGCCTGCATACTGGCCAAGCAGCGGCGCAAACTCAGCCATGGTCATGTTGTGGCACGTAGCAATAATGTAGAACGGCGTCGGTGGCGCCGGATTCGCCGGTTCCGTGCGCGGCACGCACCCGCTGTCGGTCGCGGTCACCGCTTCCTTCAGTTTGTGTTTTCCCTTTCCAACCGTAAGCGCAAAAATCGGCATGGGCTTGGTATCGTTGTGCACCGCCAGTTTGAAGCGCTCCACCAGCAACGCCTGCAACATCGGCTTCACCGTCTCCACCGTCGTGGACTTCGCCGTTTTCGCGATCACATCAAATTGGTCTTTTTCCAACCAGCTCGGGCCGCCCTGCACGTTGGCGTCGTCCACTCCATACGCAGCCGAAATCAAATCCAGCATGGTCGCGTTCCTCGCCACGTACCGGCCGCCGCGCAGAAGTGCGCCATTGAAAAACTGCAAACCGCCAGTCTTGGGACTCACGTGGACATCCGCGAGTTCAAATTTAGCTGGAGTGTCTGTTGATTGGCTGAATGCTGCGCTACAAATCAGCGAAAGGAGACTGATTCCGGCGAGCGCTCGCTTCATGCTGGCAACCTCCATTCCTTGCATCACGTGCGGGACGAAACCTTTTTCGAGGGACCTACGAGACAATTAGTATCTCGATATCTTAGGCCCCTTCCTATATACGCCACCACGCCATATAAGGTTTCGCGTCTTAATCAGCAATGATGCAGAAATGGCAGATCCAGTTGTCAGTTCACTTCTTCCAATTGCGTGCCGTTTGCGCCGCGACTAATTATCTGAGGGCTTCTGAATGTGGTCGATCACTATAATTTCCACCGGCCCTCTTCCCGATTCCAATTTCAATCCAAGCTGTTCCGCCACCGCCGTGAACAAATCTGTCCCATCCGGATCCGAAGGAATTCCCGACGACGTGCCGCTCGCGCTATCCGGAGTGGCCCCTCCGAATTGACGGATCTGCGCCGCGCTCGGCGTAAATTGCCACGAATAATCGTACTTCCCCGTTAATCCAGTGTTATCCACTACCGTCCGGCCCAACTGCGTCGACAATATCTGCACCAGGAATGTGATGGGCAGCCCGCGAAATTGCAGCAATCCCTTTTCTCCGACCAAAAAACTGCCGCTCCCGCCTTTTCCATCGGGAACCTTAATTCCGCCTTCCGGCGCATCACCCGGTTTTGATTCCTTGAATTTCGGCCCGTTTTTTCCAATCACCAGCGTGAAAGTTGGCAGCTCTTTCGTTTCGCGGTGGAATTTCAACGCGCATCGTTCCGCAAAAAGAGTCTGCAGC
>Ga0210410_10002024_pt1 | contig 18391 bp, 18 predicted proteins | sample IncBWC4MmetaG_FD_161058 | JGI IMG/M metagenome (GOLD analysis project Ga0210410, IMG submission 161058) | Forest soil microbial communities from Barre Woods Harvard Forest LTER site, Petersham, Massachusetts, United States - Inc-BW-C-4-M | ecosystem: Environmental > Terrestrial > Soil >... | reverse complement strand
CGTGCCAGCACCGTTGCTCAGCGAGGTGACCGAACCCAGCCCGTCGGCTTGGTAGTAGCTTGTTGTCGAACTGCGCAGCATGGCCAAGGGCTCGTCGATGTTGAGACCTTGCGAGTACCGCGCAACCACACTACCAGAGGCGTTGGTTTCCTCGACTAGGTTGTCCCCGTCGTAGGCGAACACGCTGGTGCCGCTGGACGACGATTTATAGATGCGCCTCCCGAAGGGATCGTACTTGAGGCTGACGGTGCCACCGCTTCCAGGGAGAACGACGCTCGTGAGGCGGTTCTCGTAGTCCCAGGTGTAGGTCGTGGTGTTTGAGCCCGACGCCTTCGTCAGCGTATTGCCATTGTTGTCGTAAGTGTACGTGGCGTTTGGCGTGGAACTCAGCTCGTTCGACACGTTCACGCTGTAGGGGGACACGCCGAGTGAGCTGAGCCTGTTGCCCACCGGATCGTAGGTGTAGCTCTCCGTAGTGTTCGTCCCTTGGGTCACACCCGTCAACTCGTAAATCAGGTCGTACGTGTAGTTCGACGTTACTCCCGCACGATTATCGGTCTTCGATGTCCGGTTGCCATCAGAATCCAATCCATAGCTCGCCCCGTCAATGGTACTCCCGGACAGTTGGTGCAACACACTCTGCAGCCGCGACAGATTGTCATAGGTATAGTTCGCGGCCACATTGTTCGGGCGGGTCATTTGCGTGCGACGGCTCAGGGCGTCGTAGCTGAAGCCAAAGCTGCCGGTAGTAAAGGCCGAAGGCGGTGTCAGCGTCTGCAAGCGGTTCAGCGTGTCGTACACGTACGCCGTCGAGCCGCTTTCGGGATCGGTAAACCCAGTCCGATTCGACGCCTTATCATAGGAATAGCTCGTCGTGAAATTTCTGCCGGTCAGGAAGCTGTAGCTCGTTGTGGTGCCGGTCAGCCGCCCCATGTTGTCATAGGCGAAGGTATAGGTCCCCGTGGGGTCGTTCACCGACGTGATCTTGCCAACGAGATCGTAGACGTAATCGGCTTCCGTGGAGTCGGGATAAGTCTTGCGCGTCAACCGGTTCAGCGCATCGTACACGTACTGGATTGTCTGACTTTTCCGGTCGGTCTTGCTGGTCAAGTTGTTATTCGCATCGTAGTAGTAGTTTTCAGTCAGAGTGGACGGAAAATTTGCTTGCGTGACTCGCCCAAGGGCATCGTAGGTGAACATGGTCTTATGGCTATTCGCGTCCGTAATACTCGTCAGATTGCTTTCCGTGTCGTAGCCGTAGGTAGTGACGTTGTTCGCGGCATCGGTAACGCTCGTCAGCCGGTCCGCGTCGTCATAGGCATAGGTCGTGGTTTTTCCGTTTTGATCGGTGACGGACGTGCGTCGTCCGCGATAATCGTACCCAAATGTCGTGGTGGTGGTGTCCGGATAAGTGATCGTTTTCAACCTGTCGCCCGCGTCGTAAGCGAAGGTGGTCTGATGGTTCAATGCGTCCGTGACCGAGGTGCGATTGCCATGTGTGTCGTAGCCGTAAGTCGTGACGTTATTTTGAGCGTCTTTGATCGTATAGATCAGACCCGCCGTCGTGTAGGTAAGGGTCGTAATGTTGTTTAGGGGATCTGTGATCTGCGTCAGCTCCCCAAGTGTGTTGTACGAAAATTGCGTAACGCTGGCTGTAGTGTTGCTGTTGGGTGCCGGAGTCGTGACCGAAGTCAAATTCCCGTTGCTGTCGTAGGTGTTGGTCGTGACATTCAGCAGAGCATCCGTCATGGTCAGAACTTCACCAAAGCTGTTGTAAGTATAGGAAGTCGTTGCAGTCGTGGTCGAATTGACCGGTTGCGTCTGAGAAAGGAGATTGCTCGAAGAGTCGTAGCTGTTGGTCGTCGTATTGCCGAGTGCATCCACAGAAACGAGCGCATGTCCATTGGCGTCGTACTGGTGCTGGATATTCCCCCGGCTGGTGCACGTCGAGCAACCTGACCCCTGGGCATTCACGATGCTCCACTGTCCGCCAGCTACCTGCGCAACGTAGGTAGATTGATTGCTGAGCGAATCCGTCAGTTGTACGGTGAGTTGCGGAGTGAACACCGGCCCTTGCGCAGTGATGTTTCCTTCGACCACTGACACGGGTCCTAAAACCGCGTTGTCCGGCACTACGACGAGGATTTGCGTGTTGCTCCATGAACTGATCGACGCTGTCCCACCGCTGAAGCTCACCACGCTCGAACCTTGCGAGGCCCCGAATCCTGATCCGTTAATGGTCACCGTGCTCCGAGGCATTCCCGCTGTGGGTGTGATCCCCGTGATTACAGGATTTGGCAGCGTGTTTCCCATTGTGATTGAAACATTGTCGAAAGTTGCCGATGCAAGCCCCAAGCTGTTGCCACCTGACACTCCCAAGCCAACGTAAACCGTTTCCCCAGTGGTAATCGTTTTATTCGCGCCGATTTGAGTCCACGTCACTCCATCTGCGGATATGAAAGCACTCAGTATATTTACGCTGCGAACTGCCTTGACCCAATACGGCAGGGTGACTGCTGAGCCGCTTACTTGAAAAGTTCCGCCGCTGGGAACGGTCCGATAGTTCAGGGACACGGTGTAGCTAGACGGTGAGTTATACGCAATTCCTGAAAATATCTCTGCCGAATTTGCAGCCAGCGTCTCGCGAATCATGGCTCCCGCTTGCGCAAAGCCGTTCGTGGAACTCATAGCGGTCACGCGCGCCACAATCGCGCCGTTTGTCGTTAAGGGCTGATATACAAAGTGCAGTGTGTCGGAAGATCCCCCGACTTGCCCCGCCGCCTGTACGGTGAACGCACCATTTGCGTAACTCGCACTCCCTGCCTTGGGTACACGTCCGATGTCCTGGTCGAACCATCCGGACAATAATGCGTGCGAGGTGACCGAGAAAAATACCGGATTGCTGTCAATCATGTCCGGGGCCAGGGTGACCACGAGCGGACCAGACGTTGCTCCGGTGGGGACAGTAAATGTGATGGACGTTGCGCTCCAGGTATTAATCGTGACTGGCGCGTCGTTTAGAAACACGCTACTGCTGCCTTGAGAGCTGCCAAAGTTGGAGCCTGTGATCGTTATCTGTGTGCCCACCGCCCCGGACGTTGCAGATACGCCGGTGATCGACGGGGCTGGGGCGGAAGTGGTACTGACGGAAACATTGTCAAACGTCGCCGTAGCCATCGTCGATGTGCTACGGCTGGTTACGCCTAGGCCTATATAAACATTCTGCTGCATGGGGATGCCTAGCGGAGGTCCAAGCTTCGTCCAGTTCACTCCGTCTGGCCCTGTGTATACATCCACAAAGTTTCCGTCACGAACCATTTTTACCCAGTACGGAGGGGTGATATTTGTGAGGTAGTTTGAAATCGACCCCGGACTCGCTCCCGGACTCAGCCGATACGAGGATATTACTTCTGTCTGGGAGGAGACGGTGTAATAGCACAAGTACTCATTTGTTGCGCTCTGATCAAGCGTTTCGCGGATCATGACGCCGGCCTGCGTTCCAGTCGGCCCTTGCACGCTGGCCACTCGGGCCACAATCGTGCCGCTGCCCGACAATGCCTGATACACGTAGTGCAGCGAGTCCGAGGTACTCACGTCAACAGAACTCCCAGCGCCTTTGACCGTGAAGACATTATTCGAGTAGGTCGCACTTCCTGCTAAACCCACGGACCCGACATCCTGATCCAGCCAGCCAGTCGGCAAAGGATTCGATGTGATGGTGAACTCCACGGGATTGCTGCTGTTCATGCTTGGAGCCACAGCCACTGAAAGCGGTCCGGAGGTTGCTCCTGAAGGTATCGTGATCGTGATCGAGGTTGCGCTCCACGAGTTGATGGTAACCGCTGAACCATTCAAATATACGGCGCTCACACCCTGCGTGGTTCCAAATCCCGTCCCCGTGATGACGACCTGACTGCCGACGTTCCCAGTGGTGGCGGAAACGCTTGTGATCGAAGGCGCGGGGCTCGATGTGGAACTGATGGAAACGGTGTCGAAGGTTGCGGGTGCCAAGGTAGATGTATCTCGGCTGCTCACCGCCAACCCAACATCCACGCTCTGTCCCATACTGAGGGTCTGGCTCGTTCCCGTTTGGGTCCAATTCACTCCGTCCATTGAATTGTAGGGCGTAAACGTGTTGCCACTTCGTACGAGTTTTGCCCAGTAAGGCGGAATTACGCCTCCCAACTGGTTCGAGTAGGACGGGCTTCCTCCGGTGCTCGCGCGGTAGATGAAATAGAAATACCCGGGAGCATTTCTGTTGTCATACGCGACTAACGCGCTGATCGCCCCGGCAGCCAGAGTATTTCGGATCATGATTCCTGCGTACGCGTCATAGGAAGTGTCGCTCACAACACGCGCCACAATCGTTCCGTCTCCGGTCAGGGTTTGGTAGGTGAAATTAGATGAGTCGTTTGTCCCGAAAAAACCGCTGCCGGCACCATTGACCGTAAAGAGCCCATTTGAATAACCTGCATATCCGGCCACGCCAACGGAACCTAAATCAGAATCCGACCAGCCGCTCGGAAGATACGTAACCGTGAAGTTGACCCCGTTACTCGCTACCCCGCCCGCGTTTACAACAACATTCCCTGTCGTAGCTCCCGAGGGCACCGTTACCACGATGCTTGCGGAGTTCCAAGTCGTTATGGCAGCAGTGGTCCCGTTGAACGTCACACTTCCAGGACTCGTACCGAAATTTGCCCCGTTGATTGTCACCGTCGCACCGACCACCCCTCCAGTCGGCGACAAGGTCGAGATGCTAGGCGCAGCAGCACATCTCTCGCCCACTAACAGTGAAACCAGTAAGATCGCAAGTCCCAAAATGTGCTTCCAGTTGCGTATGTCCATGAGTGAGATACCCCCGAAGCTCAAAAAGGTGCGACCGATGGCCCGCTTTCCTGCTCGAACCGAAGACTTGAAAAAACGAATCGACTCACTGCGGATACGAGATGGTGACTGCGTTAACACCATTTGCCTGCGAGGAAGTCAATCCGCGACCGTTGCTGTCGTAGGTGTGCGATTCAAGGACTTTGCCCTGTGAATCCGTGACGGACGTAATTAAGGATTGGCTGTTATAGGTAAAATTGATCGTGGAAAGGTCCGGCATTGTCACCTGGCTCAGCCGATTTTGCGCGTCATAAGCGTAGGACAGGGTGATGCCGAAATCTGAGGTAACGCTGGTTACCAAGCGACTGGAGCCATTTGCATAGTTGAAGTACAAATGGCGCGAAGCCGGATCGGTTACTGTCGTGAGGCGGAGTGAGCCATCATAGATAAGCGAGGTGGTGTTTCCGTTGTGGTCGATTATGGCCGTCAGCAAGCCGGTAGTATTGTCGAACCGACGCTGTTCCCCGTTTTGAAATGTGATCGTCCAGTAGCTACTGCCGCTCGTCAACGTAGCGGTGACATTCGCGGGGGACGCCAATGGCGACGTTGAACCATTACTCGGGCCAAAGTACCAAATGCTTGCGTCAGCCTGCATATACACCATGTAGTTGACTGCGTCCCCGCTTCCCGGGGTCAGTGTCTCTTCGTATGTGGAACGCCAACCGAGGCCGAAGTTCCCGGTAGGAGGTCCGCTCCAGTTCGCAGGCCACGTGCTGTTCCACGTTCTGTGCAGTGCCAAGCCCCCACCGAGCCCCGGTATGCTGACATCCGACTGGTCGATGTATGTGTTCCCGTTGGCGAGATTGATCGGAGATCCTGTCTTATCTTGGTTCTTTTTACACTCAGTGCACCGACTCGCCGGTGGGGTGCAAACCGATCTTACGTCCCAACAAATCACCTGATAGCCGCCGCCGGTGAGTACGCTAGAACATTGCGATGAGTCAGCCGGAAGGGGTGGCACCCATCCTGCTGGATAGCCATAGAAAAGACTCTGATACCAATACACGCATCCTGACTGCGCTTGCGCGTTCAAACATGAAACGATTTGCAAAATCACCAGGGCGAACACTCCGACAGATATTTTCCTCATCACAGGTCCTCCACGTATCTTTTCCAGTGCGAAGGGGAGAGCCCACAACGCACACAAAAACCAACCTGGTTCTCAGAAAAGAACCAACTCACTGCTGTTTCTTCAAACGCCCAAACGCGCCAATGAAACCGCTACGACCCATCGCACTATTAAATAATTCTAGTGACGTGTCTTAATCCTTACTCATATTTGCTGTCAATGGTACTCCGCTTAAATATTTATTCACGCTGTGGAAATCTTGCAAGTGATGTCTGAGCTTCCCTGCATCGATCCCCGCCTCTGCGCACACGACGAAGAACGCATGCTCGCTGTCAAATAAGAACCATGTCGCCGCTCGATGCGCCGCACTCCCCGGTGCTGCACACGTCAAGTCATGGACAAACCTGAGGATTCCGTCCGAAAACGGACCTTCTTTAACGCTGCCATTTGCTGCAAACTTCGATAGGGGATGGGGCAAGCCGAATCGTTCGCGCAAGGCTATGGGACTAAGAGATGCCTGCACTAAATCTTCCAGGTTCATTAGGCGGTGTTGGTTCATCCGGGAGCCTCGTCGTCGGGGGTTAAGGGTTTGCCCATTGGTGTATCCCGACATTACTTTTAACGATGCAGCGCAGCGTCTGGAGACGAAAGGCTGTGTACAGCCAAGCACTATACTCTGACAATCTCCCGGATGCAACCCCCCGTTCTCAAGGCATTGGCCTCCCGCATTAAGGAACTGCGCCTTGCCAAAAAGCTCTCGCAAGAGGAATTGAGCTTTCGTTCAGGACTCCATCGTACCGCACTGTCATTAATCGAACGCGGGGAACGAGACCCGAAGCTGATAACACTGCTTAAAGTGGCCGAAAAAGGACTCGGAATCAGTGTTGCCGAACTCCTTGGGGGAATTTCGCTGCGCGGGAAGAAATTCAAATAACTGATTTGCTGACTTCTAACTCTCGTACCGCCGCTGATCCGCAGTGTATTGCCCGCGCTCTTTGCAGGTGTTAGACTTGCCGTAACACTTACCCTACCTAGAACACTTGACCCGGGACGCTCTTTCCGCCAGGGCGTCCCCTCCCCTTGAGAAATTGCCGAATTTATCGTGGTCGGCCCGGCCCGTTGTCCCCACATCCGACTTGGGGTATCACGTGGTAATTTCGCGCCGCTTTATTCCCAACACACCAGATTGATGCGATAATCGCTCCATTGTCCCTCCTAGTAGCCGTCCCCATTGGAGTTTGGATGTCTCTGCCCTTCGGGGTTCTTTCGCCGCCCGAGCCGCCCTATGTGCCAAATTGAACAGTATGAGTTCGGTTTCGATGTCATCATGTGAGCGGAGTTTTGTCATGCAGAGTGAACGAAAAAAGTTCCCGGTAGTCGGCATAGCCGATATCAAGAAGGAAATGGCGATGCCGCGAATGGCCCAATCCGTGCGTCATGCAATATCCCTTCAGAGGCGGAGGCCCAATCAACGCATAAGGTCTAACAAAGAGGCCCTACCTAAAATTTCATTCGATTGGGGCAGAGTGGTCACACTAAATCAAAGCTTCGCGCCAGGAGGAACTATTTTCTCTCAAGGCGATACTGCTGACACGCTCATGTACATTCAGAAAGGCCGGGTGAAACTCTCCGCGGCCTCCAAGACTCACAAAGAGGCAATTGTCGCCATTCTGGGGCCAGGGGAATTTCTTGGTGAAGTGTGCCTTGGAAGTCAGGAAATTCGTGTGAGGACCGCCACCGCGATTGCACCGACGACTCTACTGGTCATTGAAAGAAACGAGATGATCCGAGCGCTCCGCGCTGACCGTGCGCTCTCCTACGCCTTCCTGTCTTATCTGCTGTCGCGCAATATTCGGCTCGAAGAGGATTTAATCGACCATGTTTCTCAGTGCGGCGAGCGGCGACTCGCCCGTGCTCTTCTGCTGCTCGCAGGGAAAGGGAATCGGCGCAAACTTCACAAATTTACCGGAATTTCGCAAGCGACCCTGGCAACAATGATCGGCACCACACGCCCGCGCGTCAACTTTTTTATGAATAAGTTCAGACTGCGTGGCTTCATCAAATACAGTGGCCGTCTCGACGCGAACCGCGGGATAGAGATCAACACCTCCCTTTTGGCTAAAGCTCTCTAACATTTAGCTTCACGCGCCGCGGCAAACTTAAGAGGCGCTGCTGGTAACTGACGAGTGGCCTACGATCAGATTGTATCGCCTCGGGGACATAGGATTGCGTAAGATTGCAGATAAGATGGCCATTAATCCCGCATGCTCACACCTACTTATCGACCTGACCTGCCCTCACTGTCAAAAGAAAAACTCGGTCACAGTTGCCAGCAATTCGGCGGGATATCATCACGACGAATCGGAGGTGCGGTGCGTCTACTGTGGAAAGCCCTGGCGTGTGCGGCTGCCCGGCCCAATATACGCTGGACCCTTCCCGAAATGAAGTGCTACTCCTAGCGTCCAAGTGCCTTCGCTATGCGTTCGATCATTGGTCTCCCCCCTCGCGTGCCTCAAGTAGCTTGCCCATCTCATCGGGACCTAACTGCTGACACAGTTGCAGATGGCTTCTCAATTTCTCCGCGTCGATTCCCGCCTCCGCGCAGGCGACGAAGAACGCTCACTCTCGAACAGAAACCACGTCGCGGCCCTGTGCATCGGCGATCCCGGTTCGGCCCGCACCTGCTCGCTCATAAACTCCAGGATCGCATCCGCGTAGGCGTTGTCTTTGACACCTCGCTTGCCGCGAACTTAGACAATGGATGGGGTAGACCAGATTTTCTTCGCAGGGCGCGTGGATCGACGGAAGTAATCAAGGGTTGGCGCATCACGCTCGGTACGTTCCGCAATGGGAAACAGTACGCTTCAGTAACGACGAAGTCAATCCGCCGTTAGTCGGCAGCGGGAAAGGGCACGGCTCTGGCGCAGGAAGCTCGCCGCCTCCATGTTGACGAACACAATTTGGAGAAGTAGTATCCCTTCACTGTCCCTCGTCTTGTTAGGCTCTGAAGGCCCTTATTCTGCGGTGACAGCAAGGCGAGCAGTATACGAACATTTCCCGCCCGGTTCCAAGGAGGCCCCCTTCTCTCACGCTTTCGGAAAGGAGTTAATTTGTATGCAAGCGACTCCATTCAATACCACGAGGAAACGCGAAGAATTGAAGGCACAAAGGAATCGATTGTTTAAACGGTTTTTGAGGAATCCACAGGACACTGGCCTGGCTCTGAAAATCAAGATCATTGACGACCAGGTTGCAGCATTTGCTGAGCAAATGGAACAGGAGAGTAAGGCAGAACTCAGTTCGATGCACTTTCTTTCAGATCATCCAATAGTGCAAAGGCACCACGGGCCGAATTCCAAGAAACCTGAATCAGGGAAATAAGCATGGAAAAACAACTCTCACTCGGGGGCGAGTGTCCATGGTGTACGGCCAGGGGTTGGGAAGGAGCGCGGCGTGCAGTCACTGCTTTGGTTCAGGTTGGTTGTTTCACCCGCATTGAACTCCTTATAACGTAGCGTGCTCAGGCGCACCGAGACAAAACTCGTTCACCACGCTGCCTTCAGAGTCGGTTACTTGTCGCGGCGTGGCCCTGGCCCGAGAACTCACTGAAACCGAGTTACTGAGAATGCGCCTCGATACGTTTGGCAAGTTCCTGGATGCCGTCTCGATTTAGCTTATTTTGTGCAAACAGCTCGACGAGTTCAGACTCCAGAAGGATGCAACCTTCGACCAAGAAGAGAATGCCCTTACGTTGTGTGCAGAATGGACCACGGAAGGGAATTTCCTGATTTCTGAGCGAATTTATAACTGCATCGATGGATACCGCTACAGAATCACTCTGGCCTTCACCATGACTGGACCCTCCAGCGCATACCAAATCTGCCGAACTCTCCAGGCTGGTCAGGAGAAGCCAATGGTAACTAACAAAATGTGTGCACGCCCAAGATGGGTGGTTATCTCGTTCGACATGGTCCATCAAGCATACCTACTCCCATGTCGGTGGAGAAGTTGTGAGAAACCTGTGGACAGACCGTCTTTGCCCCCTAGACCGACTCCTCTGTTTCCGCAATCATGTCGTTTCGGAGTGTGTTGTGAGTAGTTTCGCAGAGCGAGCGGACGACATTGTGAGGGCGGTTAAGCTGTTGCGGCAGCACGGAGTCGCCGTGGGTTTCCCCATGCAAACTGCCGATGGGGAAATAATCTTCGCAGTGGGCAATGATTTTACTCTGACCGCAGACCAGATACTCGAACTCCTCGAACATGGGGAACTGCACGCTGAAGGCGTGCGCAGATCGGTAGAGGCGCAGGCTGCGGCTACGCGCAGGTGAGCCGCATCTTCCTAACACAGAGGTGAGTTGCCGCGGCGCAGAATCGGTGCGTGTTAAAATCCGAGCCGTGGAGGAATCATGGCACTCGTGCGGTGTGAGAAATGCGGCAAGCCCGCTGGGGGGAACGTGAAACCGCCAGGTTATTCCAACCAACCGTACATTCCGGTAGGCCATCCATCCAGCGGCGTTGTGTGCGGTAAGCCAGATTGCGAAAATGACGGTCTTATTTGGCTGAGGGCTGATGAAGTACAAGCCTACCAGCGCGGTCAGCGGGTTTTTGAAATTCCTACGCGGGCAGCAAAGATTCGCGTTCAGTAATTCAAGCCAGGGCGTGATGAGCCAAACCGGATAATCTGACCGGAGTAAAGGCGAAGGACGCCCCGCGCGGCCCTCCGCCATATACCTCATTCCGTCCGCTGAACCTCCACGGCTCCACAAGTCATGCCGCCCATCTGTTCAGATATTTGTGTTAAGTCTGCTGGTACCAATGGCTTGGCATACTCTGAACAGGAACTCCGCGAGTGTTCAGAGTAAATCTGTCAATTTGTGACAAAAGTCACAGATTCCCCTCCGTCCCACGGTGTATAATCGACCGAGAAATCGCAACGCAAATAGATCGGCACAGTGGGGCCATAAACAAAGAGCGCCAGAGACTCTTCGCGGCTCATACCCAACTTATGAGCGTATTTGCCAAACTGGGGGTGAGCGCCGCAGATGCGCGGGTGGTCATTGAGAAGCTGCGCCCGTACTGGGCGAGGATTGCAGAACAGCTTCGGGAGAGCGGAGCCGAAAGTACAGTGAACAGTGAACGCGATGTTGCCACGGTCATCGTTCACAACCCCGCATCGAAAGCGCCGACCGGTGTTGGAGTAGAAGAGGAGAAGCCAACGTGCAACTGAATGCGAAGTTTGGGAAAGATGGAGGGCACGAGGGGTTCAGTGCCCGCGTGACTTTCTCAGTCCAACTTCGGTCCAATTCAAAAGCGAGATAAGTGGCGAGTTCTCCTGTATGCGACACCAGAGGCAGCACTTAGAGTTTTCTGCTACCTTCTTCGGGACAAGGTGTGCAAATGGCGAAGCTCGGGCGATGAAGAGCTGGCCAAGTTGATTGTTTCGCCCGCGCGTGCCGAATGGATTCTGAAACGCTATCCACCATCCGACCAGGGCCGGCCCGGAATCCTCCACAGCGATCCCCGTGGCAGCAAGCGAGTCCGGGAAACGGACGAGATCGAACCGGAGGATAGTGCGGAAGAGATGGAAGCGGTTGGTGTAGCGGCGAATTAGGGAGGAACCTGTGAACGAAGTTTTGGAATTGTTGAAAAAGGCCCAGGCTGCGAAGCTCTGGGGACAGATTGAAATCACTTTCCGTGATGGCGAGATCACGTTGGTCCGCCCCACTGAAAGCATAAGGTTGGATGGACCGGGGGGAACCCACCAGAATGAACGCGCCAACCGTCCTCGCTGAATCCGCCCGCAAAAATTCCTGTCATCACGAACGCCACATGAGCGGCATCGGCCTGAAGGTCTACAACCTGTTCTGGCGATTATCGAAAAAATCGAAGACCTGCTCTATCGCCATCACCAACCAGCGGATCGCTAAACTGATAGGTGCTCGTGCGGGTAAGCGTGGAGACCACATCACGCGCGTCAAGACAGCACTGGTGCGCGACGGCTGGCTCGAATTCCAAGGCGTCAGCAAGGGATCGAAGACGGGCACATGGGGCGGCGGACGCTACGTGCCTATCTCACACCAAGAGTGGTCGGAGAGTAAGACAACTGAACTGGGACACTCGCCATGCGATCCGCACCCAGTCCAAGTCAAGGTATCCAAGGTGAAGCCGGGAGGCCGAGCGTATAAGAGCAAACGCTTGGAAAGCAACGCCGCTGATGTCGCGGAAGTACGCACGGATACCGCACTGGAAGTACGCACGGTGAAGGGTGACGAACACGCGCACCGTGCGGGGCCGGAAGTACGCACGGACCTCGTAGTGGGAAGTACGAGCACCGTGCGGGGTGGGAAGTACGCACAATCAGTTGATCTTCAGACAGTAGAGAGATGTGTACAGTTGACGCCGCAGAAGGCGCGGCTGAACCGTCACCGACCGACGATCCGGCTTGCGCCGCTAAACCCCAACCCCAAGAGAACCGTCAAGAATCTTCGCCTAGACAGGAAGAGGGGCTTGAGGGAGTCAAGGTTGTCGAAATTAAAACTGAGATTGCGGAACCAGCACCGCAATTGGAATACCCTGGCGCGACGCAAGCCGCTACGGTCGCTCGCCTACGCTGGCAGGATGATGTGCTCATGCGCCGAGCGGGCATAAGCGATCCCGAAGAATGGGCGCGGCTAAAGCGAGAAGCCAGGGAAAAGTCCGTCGAACGAGCAACAGGCGTGGCAGCATGAATCCATTTTTCCGGTAATCCGACAAATCGGGAGTTACGGCGTGCGGCACTTGCGGCAAATGCCTCGTAATTAGCTCACCTGTTTGATGGCTGGCGGAGTCCATGTCCCGTCGATGATGGATGGTGGAGTCTCTTTCGGCCAGTACAGCCGCAGCATTGGAATGAATTTGGCTTTGGGTGCAGGCAGCCAATTGGCTTCCTTCGCCTTTCCGGGAGAGTCGGCTTGGAGATACAGGTCCACCGAACCATCAGGGTTGGATACGAACTTGTTGCGTGAACTCAAGGTGTATCGGTTAATTGGATTCGGCACAAAGAAATATTTGTCATCGTACATAGTGAACGACCAGAAGCCGTTGACCGGAGGCATCTGGCCCTTGTCAATGTGAACCACGTACTTCTTTGACGCGCCGTCAAATTTGTTACCGCCTGCGTCCTTTTCTCCCGTCGGATAGACTGCGTCCTGTGGACGGTTAGCGCCAAGACCGATGGCGGTAATTAACGCCCGGTCCAGATACTGGGTGCCATAAACACCTGTCTTCGTGGTGAACATCCACCCGTTGACAGGCTTTCCGAGCTGTTTGAAGTACTCCATGATTTTCAGTTGAGCTAGTTTAGGTACTGTCTTGATGGCCTCCTTATCGAATGTACCCAGTTTGCTCGCGTCAAAATCCTGCCCGGGCACCAAACCGATTTTCGCCATCTCTGCAACCATCGGTGCGTCCTCTGCTGCAGGGGGATTAGTCTTCATCAATCTGGCCAGATAGTTGAAGTAGGTATTGACATCCATCGCGTCCACTTGGTCACGAATGGCTGCCTTCATATCAAAGTTGGCATCCACTTCGGCGGGCAGCGGTGTGTATTGCTTGCTATAGGAACTGAGTGGAACCAACGCGAACTTGTCCTGCAGCGCATGCACAGCCTTATAATCTTCCGGAGTTCCGGTGCAGTAGATGCGGCCAAGCATCCAAACAATTCCCGTGGGAGATTTGTATTCGGTGACGCCAGCAGGAAGTGCTCCGGACCACCCGGGACCGGTGATGGCATACTTCTGGGCTTTATCTCCCGTGGTGCGCTTGCCGGGGACCTGAAAGACATTCGTCCATCCGTCGAGCATCGGCAGCAGGTAGTAGCGGTCACCCATATCGGGGACCGTCAAGATCCACGGTTCACGGGAAACATCGGCCCAAAAGATTGTGTAGAGAGTGTCGGCGTTGGGAGCGGTAACCGCGTGATTATCGACCGCTGGATAGGTGCGGAGTTTCAAGATTTGACCCATGGGGGCGTGTGCTGCGTCTGGCACAGCTACGTTGGTCAACTGTTTGCGTGTCATATCCATGGTGACAAGCGGATACCCATAGATGTAAGCGTCTCTGGCGGTGTTGACAGCTTCTTCGAGACCGGGCGATTTTGCGCCGCCTGCGGCTTGATTGCTGCCACAACCAAGGAGCATGAATGCGAAAAGGGCAAACAGAAACAGGACTGCAGTTTTCTGGTAAATGGATTTCATAGATTCGGTCCTCTCGACTGAAAAAGTACGAATCTATCGCCCCGCCGCTTGCGTCTTGCCTAGCACTACCTCGTCGAACGAAGGGAGCGGCTTGATGAACGGAGCGAGCAGCTTGGCCGACTGTTCCGTCGTCAGCACGTCGGCGCGGTCTAGCTTAATCAATTCGGCTTTGGACGGCTCCGGCTCCCAGACGTCTTCTCCAATCAATCTGCCCCTGTCATCATAGGGCCAGACCATCTGCATCCCGATCGTCTTGTAAAGGAATATGTCGTTGTCGTCGGCTTTGTGCTCTTTCTTGCCGAGTGCCTTCTCCATTAGCAGGTGAGAAATGGCGCTCGGAAGATGGGACAAAAACTTCCCTTGCTTGAGTCCCTTTCCCGATATTTGCTGGTAGGAAGTGACTACGGACGCTATGAAGTGGTCTGCCACCGCCACCTCTTCACTCTCCACGAAAAAGATGCTCTGGTTCGTTTCCGCCCACATGCGGTACAAACTCTTCACCTGGTCCTGTCCCCTCACCACGGTTTCGACACCAGCTTGGTGGAAGTGGTACACGGGGTCCATGCTCATCATGTCGGGGGCAAAGATTTCTTCGTAGCGCCCCGCAACCTCCAGGTAACGGTGGCGGCTATACGCTTGGAGCATAAACCGATGTCTCGGATTCTCCGTAGTTTCTAGCAACTTGTCGATTGCCGCATTTAATTTCGTGATGTCAAATTTGGGCATTGCGTTCTCCTTCTCTCCGTTTGAACTAATGAACACAGGTCTGTCGAGCACGAGTGGAAACCGAGTGGGAAGGCTACAGCATGGCTCGTGGTCACGGGAAAGATACGCGGCCGCACGGATCATATCTATTGTCAAAAGTACCGGGATGGCTGTGAAAGAGAGACTGGCCTTCAGGCAAACATCGCCGGTCAAATGGCTGGCGATAACAGCGTTCATTCTAAACTATATGGGCCAAGTGCCTGGTAAACGCGCTAAACGGAAAAGTGGGTACTAGCACGGCCCCGGTCGGCGACCGCCTAACCGATCCCAGCCAGTCGATTATCCCCATCGCCATCGCGTAGCAGCCTATGAATGAGGCACCTGTATGAAAAGATCAAGGATTTACCCATCCCGCGAGGTCAAATGCCAGGTTTGCACGTATCGGCACCGCCGATTCTTTGGCAAGGGCCTGCTGGCCGAACTGTCCCGAATGCGGATCGAGGGTGACGTTGGCAACTCCTTGGCCGGGGGATATGCCGGTGACGCTGGACCCGAAGTTGATAGCGAGGGCGGCGTAAAGAAACGGACAGCCATCCTCATTCGGGATTTCGTCCGTTTACAGGATTTCGCCCGAACTTGTGTACTAGCCTCCACTTCTCCGGTTAGCGCGTTAATCAGGAGTCACCAGCTATTGACTCGATTCCAGTCAGTGAGGCGCAACTCCTCCCAGAGATTTGTGTTAAATATTCGACAAGAGGGTGGCTCAAGATGCTGGGCTTCCGAGACATCGTTGCAGGGCTCAACATTGTTAGCATTTCGACAGCTTCGCTGTTGGCTGGTTCTACTCCAGCCCTTCCTCAGGACCCCCATCTTTGCACCGAGGTCAATTATGTAGCGGTGGCGTGTGCAACAATTCGTTGGGTCAGCATCGAAAAGGGCAAGCCATTTGTTGCTGAGCGAGTCGCAAAATCCTCGGACCATCTCCTTCCACGAAAACGACCTTGTCGCACGAGATGCTGCTGGCCGCGTTTACCTTGAGGACCATGGCTCGCCTTGGCAATTCTACGGGTTCACGTCCCGCCACGATGCAAGTACGATTTGGGCGCTGGGCACAGTCAGCATTCTCGATTGCTTCGGCGGGAAAAGCATCTATCTAGTACCCGGTTCGCGTACTGCGGACGTGGCACAATCGTGCGCCAACGTCGCCCCCTTTCAGCAGAATGACCATCCTTACTCGTATCCACTAACCAGTTTTGTTGGCGTAAAAACTCCTTTCTCAGTAGTGGAGGACCTCGGAACTAAGGCGATTGAGGGGTTTCAGGCGCATGGAATAAAAACTACTTGGGTAGGAACCGAGAAAGATGGGGAATGGAATAGAAAACCCATTCGAGCTGTAGAGGAGTGGCGGTCGGACGAACTTGGCGCGACCATGCTCGTGGTTAATTCAGATTTCAGGAAAGCGACCGAATACAGAAGCTCTCTCATCAACATTAGGAGGATGGAGCCTGAGGCCTCTCTGTTTGAGGTTCCTTCTAATTACAAAATCAATAAGCCTCTATAAAAGATACGTGTGTCCGGCGCGAATACATTTGCTAAAGCCAAGCGAATCGTCGCAAATCCCGCTAGCTCCTGGTTAGTCGGCAAACCGGACAAGTTCGTTCCAGTACCCACATGGACGGTAACCGTGTTCTATAGAAGGGGATGTCAAGAAGAAACACTTCGCCTGCAGCTGGCGCTGAGGAATTCCTTGCGGCATCCAGCCCGTGTGTTGGAGCGAGGCTCTGGTGGTTTTTCCTTTCTGGAGATTCATGTTGCTGGCGTGACGACGCCCTCGATTTCTGACGCGGGCAAGCGGCGTGGTTGCGGGGTGCCAACCATGGTTCTATCTGAGACTCGTGGCCTATAGCTTTTTCTGGTTGTCCGAGGGGGCCTATGGTTAATCAAGAGACTCATGGTGCGTGAAGCACACGCTACGCCTAACGCGGTTATGGAGACTCACCCTCGAACCAGAGCGTCGGAAAAACTGGAAGGCCGTTACCAGAAATGAATCCAGCAAAGGACGGTCCTTAACCCGACGCTCAAGCTGCTTGTTGTTTCAGATGTTCTGCGTCGAAACGAACTCCTTTCTTCCAAACGAGCAAAGTGATCGCGGCAATCTTGCGCGCCAACGTGAGACGTGCCATGTGCGGCTTCAAAGCGAACAAATTTCTGCGCGCGGACATTCAAAGACCTCCGAATTGGACAAGCTGGAACTTTTCAAATTACATGCTGCTCTTCGCCATTGCCGGCGGAGAAAGGAACATCCCCTGAAGTTGGACCACGCCCTTGAAACCGAGACGCCAAGCATGACAGGTTTCTGTACTTGCGTGTGTTTTCTGGTTCAAAAGCCGAAAGAAACAGGTCTCAGACACATTCCCTTATACTGGAAATGTTTCTTTAGAACGTGTTTCGTGTTGCCAGAAACACCCTGAACCGAGGGAGCGGGCCAACTTTGGGCCAAACGGTGACAGACGGAACATAAACCTGAGATTAATTTGCACAGCTCCACCCCACTCGCTCCGTTGCGCGTAACCCTACCTACCCGCAGTCAGCTCTTGAATAATTTCAATCACGACCACCTTCGATCTGGCGCTTTGACACGCCTTGCCGCTCACCATCATCTTTTTCCACTGCAACGGTCTCAGAGTTTTACTTCAAGCTTCCCAAGCTTCCACTAACAACCCTAACGCGCTGGAACGGCGGCACTTATACACGACAAAGCGGTCCCCAATTGGAAAATGAGGAAAATGCGGTTGGATTTCTAGGGAAGGACCGCACGTAGCCAATTACCTTTTTTTGTGCTCGTGAACAAACTGAGTTTTTTCTGAAACTTTGGCTAGTCGGACAGCATCAGACGGACGTGGAAGAAGTGCATGCTTGCGCCAGCTGTAGTCAGTTCTAGTCTATGAAGTTCACCGTTTATTTTCGAATGCTACTCGTTGTCCTCCTGTTGGGAGGGCCGATTATGGCGTGCGCCATTCCGGACGCACAGCTCACAGCTGCTGAGAAGCAGTGTTGCAAAGACATGAGCGGGGATTGCCAACAGGATGCATCAGGAATGCCGATGCCTCACTCTTGCTGCAAAACATCGGTTCAACCGCCTCACGATTTCCGGCCTTCTTCAACCTTTTCGCCCTCTGCTCCTTATTTGGTAATCAGCGCAGTAGAGTTTCTTTCGGTCCCGTCTTTGGCCGAGCAGTCCGGCCAATTCGCTCCTTGGCTGTCGCGGGCTCCTTCGCCTCCACCTGCGACGCTCGACGCTTCCGCTCCCTTGAGAATCTAGAGCTTCACTCCATTCCTGTTCGGAACTACGCATTGGTGTCTCTGATTGAAGTGCTCCTCATTGGAGGAGAGCTGTGGGATTTCTACCCACAGATTTGACGCCGTTCGCCGTTTTCCGGTCTACGGCACGCACGGATTCTTGCGTGAGTCTTGGGAGAGGCAACGATGGTCGACC
>Ga0210410_10002023_pt1 | contig 18399 bp, 18 predicted proteins | sample IncBWC4MmetaG_FD_161058 | JGI IMG/M metagenome (GOLD analysis project Ga0210410, IMG submission 161058) | Forest soil microbial communities from Barre Woods Harvard Forest LTER site, Petersham, Massachusetts, United States - Inc-BW-C-4-M | ecosystem: Environmental > Terrestrial > Soil >... | reverse complement strand
CATGGCGGTCCTTACGCCGGTGCCGCGGGAAAAAATCAGGCGGCAGGCAGGCCAAGCCGCACTCTAGGAAGGGCAAATTAAGATATTCTTTAGGGAAAGGGCCAAAGCTGCGACGGCCATGCCCTGAAAACCCGGCGTTTTCCCGCGGGCGGCACGGCTTCAGGCCCTTGCCATGAATTGCGTCGTCATCCCAGCGTACCGCGCGGCCGGCACCATCCTGTCGGTGATCTCAAGTATTGGCCCCGAGACCGACCTGATCGTGGTCGTCGATGACGGCTGCCCGGAGGGCACCGGCGTCGTGGTCGCCAACAAGTGCAGCGATCCGCGCGTCACAGCCGTGATGCATGACTCAAACAAGGGCGTCGGCGGCGCGTTCCTCACCGGCATGCGCTACGCCATCCAGCGCGGCGCCGATATCATCGTCAAGGTCGACGCCGACGGCCAGATGAATCCGGCGCAGGTGCCGGCGCTGATCCACCCCATCGCGAGCGGGCAGGCCGACTACGTCAAGGGCGACCGCTTCTTCTTTCTCACCAATGCGGCGTCGATGCCGCCGGTGCGTCGTTTCGGCAATCTCGCGCTGTCGTTCCTGGCAAAACTGTCGACCGGTTACTGGACCATCATGGATCCGACCAACGGATTCTTCGCGATCCATGCCCGCGTCGCCGAGCTGCTCGACGACGAGCGGATCGCCAAGCGCTTCTTCTTCGAGACCGACCTGTTGTTCCACCTCGGGCTGATCCGCGCCAAGGTGGTCGAATTTCCGATGCGCGCGTCCTATGGCAACGAGGTGTCGAACCTGCGCGTCTCGCACCAGCTCGCGCCGTTCCTTGCAGGCCATACGCGCAATACGTTCAGGCGCATTCTCTACCGCTATTTCTTCCGCGATCTGTCGCTGGCCTCGTTCCAGCTTGTCGCAGGCTCGGCGCTATTCGGCTTCGGCCTGGTGTTCGGGCTCTACCACTGGTGGGCGGCGCCGCCGGATCAGCTGGTGCCGACCGGCACCATCATGATCGCGGCGCTGACGTTCCTGATCGGCTTCCAGCTGGTGCTGTCGTTCCTCAATTACGACATCAGCGCCAGCCCGCGCGAACCGCTGCATCCGTTCCTCGGCAAGGGATGGCAGGCGAGGGTCGCGAGCGAGGCCGAGAAGGCGTCCGCGACCGACGATAAGGCGGAGCAGATTCGCCGCAAGGCGTAACGCCAATCTCGCTCTGTCCCCTCATCTGAAAAGTGAATCGATTTTTTTGTCATGGCCGGGCTTGTCCCGGCCATCCCCGTCCTTCTTTCGTGTTTGAGACAAAGACGTGGATGCCCGGCTCAAAACCGGGCATGACGAGCGTGGTCCGCTACCCCCGTCCGACGAACGGCATCTTCGACGCCATCACCGTCATGAACAGCACGTTGGCATCGAGCGGCAGGCTGGCCATGTAGGCCACGGCGTCGCCGACCGCTTTCGCGTCCATGCGCGGTTCCTGTTTCATGGTGCCGTCGGGCTGCATCACGCCGGGGCCGTTGACCATGCGATCGGTCATCGGGGTTGCGGCATTGCCGATGTCGACCTGGCCGACTGCGATGTCGTACTTGCGGCCGTCGAGATTGCTCGACTTGGTCAGGCCGGTGATGGCGTGCTTGGTCGAGGTATAGGCCGAGGAGTACGGCCGCGGCGCATGCGCCGAGATCGAGCCGTTGTTGATGATGCGGCCGCCGCGCGGGGTCTGGTCCTTCATGATGCGGAACGCATGCTGCGTGCACAGGAACGGGGCGGTGAGGTTGGTGTTCACCACCGCCTGCCATTGCTCCAGCGGCAGGTCCTCGAAATTCACGGGAGGCGCGCCCATGCCGGCATTGTTGAAGAGCACGTCGAGGCGGCCGTAGGTGTCGACGACTTTCCTGAACAGCGCGGCGATCGATTCCGGTTTGGTCATGTCGGCGGTCACCGGCAGGCTCTTGCCGACGTTATCGCCGAGCTTCTGTGTCTCCTCCAGCATCTCCTTGCGGCGGCCGGCGAGCACCACGGTGAAGCCGGCATTCATCAGCGCCAGCGACGCCGCACGTCCGACACCGGTACCTGCGCCGGTCACCACGGCGATCTTGTTGGTTGCGTCCGTCATTGTTTCCTCGTCTCTGTTATTGGTTATCGTTTCGCTTCCGGTTCGACCTTGTAGGGCGGCCGCGGGATATTCTGATGCGCCGCGCGCAGCGCCGCCGACCAGCGCGAGCGCAAATCGTGGAAATAGGGCTCGCCGGCCTCGATGCGGTGGTTGAGATCGGCGTCGCAGACGTCGGAGCGCACCACCAGCACGTCGATCGGCAAGCCCACGCCGAGATTGGAGCGCATGGTCGAATCCATCGAGATCAGCCCGGTCTTGAGCGCCTCATAGAGCTCGACGTCGTAATGCATGGCGCGGTCGAGCACCGGCTTGCCGTATTTGTGCTCGCCGATCTGCAAATACGGCGTATCGGTGGTGCATTCGATGAAATTGCCGGCGGTGTAGACCATGAACAGCCGCATCCGCGAGCCCTTGATCTGGCCGCCGAACAGGAACGACACGTCGAAGCTGACGTCCTCCGATCTCAAGGCGGGGCCCTCGGTCGCATGCACCAGCCGGATCGCGCGGCCGATGCGCTGTGCGGCCTGGAACATGGTCGGCGCGTTCATCAGCGTTTCGATCTCGCCGCTGTCGGGGTCCTCGAGACCCTCCGTCAGCGTCGACAGCACGGACTGGCTGACGGCGAGATTGCCGGCGCTCGCGACCGCCATGATGCGCTCGCCGGGCTTGGTGAAGATGTGCAGCTTGCGGAAGGTCGAGACATTGTCGAGCCCGGCATTGGTCCTGGTGTCGGCAATCATGACCAGCCCGTCCCGTACCAATATTCCGCAACAATAGGTCATGTCCCGAGGTCCCTAGACGCTTCCGGCGCGCGAAATTACTAGCCAATTTCGCACCAGCCTCCAACCCCAATTCCCCTGTGGCGCTGCAGGCCCGCGATGCGTAAGAATTGGCCTGCTGGATTTGTAGGGTCGGGGCATGAAAAAGCTGGTCATCGCGGGCGGCCTGGTCGCGGCCGTGCTGGTTCTGGGCGGAGGCGGCGCGCTCGCCGATCCCTGGGAGGATGGCATGGCCGCCTACAATCGCGGCGACTACGTCCCGGCGATGCAGCTGTTCCGGCCGCTGGCGCGCCAGGGCAATGCGAGGGCGCAAGGCCTGATCGGCGCGATGTACCGCAAGGGGCAGGGCGTGGCGAAAAGCTCGGCGCACGCCTTCATGTGGCTCAGCATGACGGCCGCCCGCGGCGATGGTCTGGCAAGAGCGGAAGCGCAGGAGATGTCGCGCAGCATGAGTGCGGCGGAACTCGCACAAGCGCGCGAGATGATGCAGACCTGCGAGGTGTCAGACTATCGCAATTGCGAGTATTAGAGTTCATCCTCATGGTGAGGAGCACGGCCCCGCCGTGCGTCTCGAACCATGAGGCCCGACTGGTGTGGCCTCATCCTTCGAGACGCGACTAACGCCGCTCCTCAGGATGAGGGTCAGGGAGGCGAAAATGCGCGCTGGCTGGATTGGTTGCCTTTGCCTCTCGCTGCTCGCGGCGACACCTGCCGCCGCGCAGAAGAAAGGCGGCACGCTCCGCCTCTATCACAACGACCTGCCGCCCTCGACCTCGCTGCATGAGGAATCCACCATCGCCTCGGTGACGCCGTTCGCGGCTGTCTTCAACAATCTGGTGGTGTTCGATCCGGCGAAACCGCATGAGAGCCTGGAGACCGTCATTCCCGATCTCGCCGAGAGCTGGTCGTGGGATTCCACCAACACGAAACTCACCTTCAAGCTCAGGCAGGGCGTGAAGTGGCACGACGGCCAGCCGTTCACCGCGAAGGACGTGCAATGCACCTGGCGGATGCTGATCGGCAAGGCCGATACGTCGGACTTCAAGCGCAACCCGCGCAAGGTCTGGTACTCCAAGCTGCTGGACGTCTCTGTTAACGGCGACTATGAGGCGACCTTCGAGCTGAGCGAGCCGCAGCCGAGCCTGCCGGTGCTGCTCGCCAGTGCCTTTTCGCCGGTCTATCCCTGCCACGTGCCGCAGCAGGTGATGCGCACCAACCCGGTCGGCACCGGGCCGTTCAAGCTGGTCGAATTCCGACGTGGCGCCTCGATCCGGCTGGTGCGCAATCCCGATTATTTCAAGAAGGACCGGCCGTATCTCGACGAGATCACCTTCACCGTCATCGACAGCCGCGCCACGCGGATGCTGGCGTTTGCGACCGGCGAATTCGACATCACTTTTCCCTCCGACGTCAGCGTACCGTTGCTGAAGGACATCAGGGAACGCGCGCCGAAGGCGGTGTGCGAAATGACGACCACGGGCACGCTCGTCAATTTGATGGTCAACCGGGTCAATCCGCCGTTCGACAACCCCGATATCCGGAAAGCCATGTCGCTGGCGCTCGACCGCAAGCCCTTCAATACCATCCTGATGGAAGGGCATGGGCGGATGGGCGGCGCGATGCTGCCGCGGCCTGAAGGGGAGTGGGGCATGCCGGAAGAGGTAGTGACTTCGCTGACCGGCTATGGCTCGGACACTGCCGAGAACCTGAAGCAAGCGCAGGCGATCATGGAGAAGCTCGGCTACAGCGAGGCCAAACCGCTGCAGATCAAGATCCAGACCCGCAATCTTCCGACCTATCGCGATCCCGCCGTGATCGTTTCCGACCAGCTCAAGAAGATCCATATCGTGAGCGAGCTCGACATCCTCGACACGCCGCGCTGGTACTCCAAACTCGCGCGCAAGGAGTACACCATCGGTCTCAACGTCACCGGCGTGTCCGTCGACGATCCCGACGGCAACATCGTCGAGAATTATTCTTGCAATTCCGAGCGTAACTACACCCAATATTGCAACGCCGAGGTGGACAGGCTGCTCGCCGCCCAGTCACGCGAGCTCGACAGGGAGAAGCGCCGAAAGATTGTCTGGGATATCGAGCGCATCCTGGTCGATGACGCGGCGCGGCCGGTGATCCTGCACAGCTCCGCCGGCAATTGCTGGCAGCCCTATGTGAAGGGCTATCATCCGCACGACAACAGCCAGTACAACAATTTGCGTTGGGAGGATGTGTGGCTGGATAAGTGATCGCGTCGTCATTGCGAGGAGCCAACGGGTCCGCGCGAATGTGCGGCCCGATGACAGGCTCCGCGACGAAGCAATCCATTTCTCAGCTCGTGGCACTATGGATTGCTTCGCTTCGCTCGCAATGACGATGGTCGGGCCTGGCCTCAAACAACTACGACTGGCTCTGCCACTGTCCCGGCCTGCCGGCCTGCTCGACCCGGACCTCGACGGTCAGCGTCTCCGCGCCGCCGCCATAACGCGTGCCGCGCACCGGTGCCGCGCCGAGATAATCCAGCCCGATCGCGACGCGCGCATGCGCATCCGTGGTGCAGATGCAATTCGCCGGGTCAAAGCCGACCCAGCCGAGGTTGGGCACGTAGGCCTCCGCCCAGGCGTGGCCGGCCTGCTGGTTGACCGTGCCGTCGGAGCGCAGGAAATGACCGGCCACGAAACGCGCCGGCACGCCGCCGGTGCGCGCGCAGGCGATGAAGATGTGCGCGTAGTCCTGGCACACGCCGCGCTTGAGGCCGAAAGCCTCGATCGCCGAGGTGCCGCTGTTGGTCGGGTCCTCGTCGAAGGTCATGTGCTCGCTGATCTGCGTCATCAGCGTATGCAGGAAGCCGAGCGCGTCGTCCTCGGACTCCGCGCGCAGCTCGCGGGCGAAGTTCGCCATTGCCGGGTTGACCTCGGTCAGTTGCGTGGACCGCAGGAACAGGCCCGGCGGAAAACGCTCGTCGGTGCCGCGTAACACGCCGCCGGTGTCGTGGGTCTCGATCAGGCCTTCCACCGTGATGTTGAGGTCGGAGATCGCGCCATGGGTCATCACATGGGTGACGTTGCCGAAGGCGTCCTCGTGCACATCCAGCCGCGAATCCGTGGAGACGTCGATCTGCCATTCCGCGACATACTGGCCGTCATGGCTGCTCGGCGTCATGCGCAGGATCTGGATCACGCCGGTCGCCGGCGGCTCGTAGCGATAGGTGGTCGAATGGGAAATTCGCAGGCGCATGTGCGGCATCCTTGCATCAGATCAGATACTGCCTGGTGATGATTTCGCCGAGCCGCGAATTATCCGCGATGAACTCCTGGATGAATTCGTGCACGCCGTGCTGGAAGATGTCGTTCATGTTGGAGTGCTCGAGCCGGTTGCGGACGCCGCGGGCATGGCGCTGCCCCGGTCCCTGTCGGCCATAGGCGACGCCGATCTGGTCGAGGTTGCGCACCAGATTGCCGTAGCAGCTGGCCAGCGAGCGCGGCAGCGAGTCGTTGAGGATCAGCAAGTCGGCGATCAGCCATGGCTTGAGCGTCTCGCGATAGACCCAGTGATAGGCGGTCAGCGCCGACACCGAGCGCAGGATCGAGGTCCACTGGTAGAAGTCGAGCGGGCCGCCGACATGCTCCTCTTCGGGCAGCAGCACGTGATACTTGACGTCGAGGATGCGCGCGGTGTTGTCGGCGCGCTCCAGATGCAGCCCGAGCCGCGAGAACCAGTAGGCGTCGTTGCGCAGCATGGTGCGGTAGGCCGAGCCGTCGAAGCGCAGCGAGGTCTCTTGCACAAAGCGCAGGAAACGCGCCAGCTCCTCGCGGCTGGTCGTGCCCTTGCACCAGACCTCCTGAAGCTCGAGCCAGGCGCCGTTGATGGTGTCCCACATCTCGCTGGTCAGCGCCGTGCGCACCGAACGCGAGTTGAGCCGCGCCGCCTCGATGCAATTCCTGATCGAGGACGAATTGTCCGCCGAGAACGACAGATACTCGACGACGTTGGCTTCGTTGGCTTCGGAATATTTCTCGAAGAAGCTCTCGCTGACGCCGGCGGTCAGCAGCGCCGATTCCCACTCATTGGTCTTGCCGATATAGGCGGCGGGCAGCGCGGTAACGCGCAAGGTCGCGTCGATGGTGCGCGCGATATATTCCGCCCGCTCGACATAGCGGGCCAGCCAATAGAGGTTTTCGGCGGTTCGCGACAGCATGTGAAATCTACCCGAGCGTACGTCGTGAACCTCCCCCTGAAAGGGGGAGGTCGACGCGAAGCGTCGGGAGGGGGTCAGTCATGCGCATTTCAATTGACCCCCTCCCTAACCCTCCCCCTTGCAGGGGGAGGGGACGCCGCCGTCGCTCAATCGCGCAGTCACTCAACATCACGATTATCTCACTCATCCAGAATCCAGGTGTCCTTGGTGCCGCCGCCCTGGCTCGAATTGACGACCAGCGATCCCTCCTTCAGCGCGACACGCGTCAGCCCGCCCGGCACGATGGTGGTGCGCTTGCTGCCGGTGAGCACGAAGGGGCGCAGATCGACATGGCGCGGGGCAAGCCCGCTTGCGGTGCACGTCGGACAGGTCGACAGCGCCAGCGTCGGCTGCGCGATGAATCCCTCCGGCTCGCGCTTGAGCTTGTCGCGGAACGCCTCGATGGTCGCTTTCGTCGCGGCGGGTCCGATCAGCATGCCGTAGCCGCCGGAGCCGTGCACCTCTTTCACGACGAGCTCGCCGAGATTGTCGAGCACGTAAGAGAGATCCTTTGGCTCGCGGCAGCGCCAGGTCGGCACGTTCTTCAGGATCGGCTCTTCCGCCAGGTAGAATTTCACGACGTCGGGCATGTAGGAATAGATCGCCTTGTCGTCGGCAATGCCGGTGCCCACCGCATTGGCCAGCGTGATGTTGCCGGCGGCATAGGCCGACATCAGGCCGGGCACGCCGAGCGCGGAATCCGGGCGGAAGGTGAGGTGATCGAGGAAGTCGTCGTCGACCCGGCGATAGATCACGTCGACGCGCTTCAGGCCTTCGGTGGTACGCATGAACACTTCATCGTTCTTGACGATGAGGTCGCGGCCTTCGACCAGCTCGATGCCGAGCTTGTCGGCAAGGAAGGAGTGCTCGTAATAGGCGGAGTTGTAGACGCCCGGCGTCATCAGCGCGACCGTCGGCTCTCCCGAGGCGCTGGCCGGTGCGACCGAGCGGAGCGCCGACAGCAGCTCGTCCGGATAGCGCTCGACCGGCGCAATGCGGTGGCGCGCAAACAGATCCGGAAACAGCCGCATCATGATTTCGCGGTTTTCCAGCATGTAGGACACGCCGGAAGGCGTGCGCGCATTGTCCTCCAGCACGATGAAATTGTCGGCGTCGACCCGGACAATGTCGATGCCGGCGATATGGACATAGACGTCGTGCGGCACGTTCTGGCCGTTCATCTCGGGGCGAAACACCGGGTTCTGGAAGATCAGATCGTCGGGGACGATCTCGGCGCGGAGGATGTCGCGGCCGTGATAGATGTCGCGCAGGAACATGTTGAGCGCGCGGACGCGCTGGCGGAGCCCCTTTTCCAGCAGCGCCCACTCTTTCGCCGACAGGATGCGCGGGATCACGTCGAAGGGGATCAGCCGCTCCTGGGCCTCCGCGTCGCCATAGACGGCGAAGGTGATGCCGATCCGGCGAAACAGCAGCTCGGCTTCCTGACGGCGATATTCAAGGGTGTCCGGTGGCGTCTCCTTCAGCCAGCGGGAGAGTTCCTGATAGGCCGGGCGAAGGTCGCTTCCCGGGCCGTTCATCTCATCGAACGCAACTGCCATAGAACCGGACATTCCCCTGATGCCACGCGCAACAGTGCATGACCCGACGGGATGGTAGCAAGGCCCGGGCCAGCGCGATATGCATTAACCCCGGGCATTTGGCGACGTGGAGAGCGCCATTGCCCGAAAAAGCGGCGGACCGGTGGCTAAATCGGCAGCAAAAGCCCGTGACTTCAAGGACTTGCCTCGGCATTCTCGGGGTTGCGGTGAAGCGGGTGGAAGGGTTTGGGAGAAGTCATGAGCGAGATCGTCACCGCCGGGATATTGGTGATCGGCGACGAGATCCTGTCCGGGCGGACCAAGGACAAGAACATCGGCTTCATCGCCGAATACCTCACCAATATCGGCATCGATCTGAAAGAAGTGCGCGTCGTCGCCGACGACGAAGCCGACATCATCGCAGCGCTGGATGCCCTGCGGAAACGCTACACCTATGTGTTCACGACCGGCGGCATCGGGCCGACCCATGACGACATCACCGCCGACAGCGTCGCGAAAGCGTTCGGCGTCGGCATCGATCATCACCCCGAAGTGGTCGCGCGCTTCAAGGAACGCTTCAAGAATCCCGGCGAACTCAATGAGGCGCGGCTGCGCATGGCGCGGATTCCCGACGGCGCCGAGTTGATCCAGAGCGCCACCATCATGGCGCCCGGCTTCAAGATCGGGAACGTGATCGTCATGGCCGGGGTGCCATCGATCATGCAGGCGATGATGGACATCGTCGCGCCCAAGCTGAAATCCGGCGTCAAGATGCTGTCGGACACGGTCCGCGCCAATTCGCGCGAAGGCGACATCGGCGGTCCCTTGCGCGAGATCGCCAACGCCCATCCCGGCACCATCATCGGCAGCTATCCCTTCCTTGACGAGAACGGCAAGCCGAACACCAACCTCGTGGTCCGCTCGCGCGATCCGGACAAGCTCAGCGCGGCGATGAATGCGGTGAAGGAAATGCTGGCCACTCTTCAAGTGAACCGTTAGGCCGAAAGACAAGCAGGAGAGACCATGGCGGACGTGATGCCTGAACTGAGTGCCCAGGAGCGGGCCGGCAAGGCCTTTCCGGTGTCATGGGACCAGTTTCACCGGGATTGCCGGGCGCTGACCTGGCGGCTCAACGAGGTCGGCCCCTTCCATGCGGTGATCGCGATCACTCGCGGCGGACTGGTGCCGGCGGCGATCGTGGCACGCGAACTCGGCGTGCGTGTGATCGATACCGTCTGCATCGCCAGCTACGACCACACCAAGCAGGGCGACCTGAAAGTGCTGAAGGGCGTTTCACCCGAGACCGCCAAGCTCGGCGGCGGAACGGGCAAGGGGCTCCTGATCGTCGACGACCTCGTCGACACCGGCAAGACCGGCAGGCTGGTGCGGCAGCTGCTGCCGGATGCGCATTTCGCCACCGTCTATGCGAAGCCCTTGGGACGGCCGCTGGTCGACACCTACATCACCGAGGTATCGCAGGACACCTGGATTCATTTCCCGTGGGACACCGCACTGTCTTACCAGCCGCCGATCCGCGACGGCGCGGCGTGAGGAAGAGGCGAATGGCGAATAGCGAGTGGCGAATAGTGTGTCTTCCATTCGCTATTCGCCACTCACTATTCGCCGTCTAACCATGCCCCTGCAGAACCGCGTCATGCCGACAGGCGAGATCGTCGCCACGCCCGCGCGCGGGCTGTTCACCGGCAATCGCGGCATCATCCACGACCCCGCGACGAAGACGCTTCTGGGCAAGCGCTGGTCGGGTCCGGCCTGGCTGATCTGCGTGCTCGAGTTCCGGGAACGCCGCCGCAAGGTGATGGGCGGCCGAAGCTGGACCGAGCTGTTCTTTCTCGATGAGGTCACCGCGTTCGCGGCCGGGCATCGGCCCTGCTTCTACTGCCGCCGCGACGACGCCAACCGTTTTCGCAGCTGCTGGGAACAGGGCAGTCGTGTCGGCGACATGCGTGCACCCGAGATTGACGCGGTGTTGCACCGCGAGCGCTTGGCCTCGGGCAAGAAGCTGCATCGGCTGCCGATGCCGCTTGCGCGATTGCCCGACGGCACGATGGTGCAGGCCGGTGGCGACAGCTTCCTGATCGCGCGAGGCAGGGCGCTGAAATGGTCGCCCGCGGGTTATCGCCGCGCGCAGCGTTTACCTGACGATGCCATGTTGCTGACGCCGCCATCGACCGTGCGCGCCTTTGCGGCCGGCTATCGGCCGGTGCTGCATCCGAGTGCCGACTAACGCAGCGGCCGACCGTCTTCGTCGACGCTCCTGCGGGAGTCGCGCAAGGTCCATTCCTTGATGATCTGCCGGCATTTTTGCAGCGCGGGGTCGTCTTGCGCCACGCCGGTCTTCGACTGCGCCACCATCGCCTTGCAGGCATTGAGCTGGTCGCGCTCGCCGGCCTGCGCCGCTCCCGCGATGAACAGCGACGCGAGCCAAACCGCCCGCAAAGCAACGCGCAACATCATCCCAGCCGCTGCCGCGCCAGTTTCGCGCCGGCGCCGAGTGCGGCGAGCTTGGCTTCCGCGATGTCGCGCCGCATCGGCGCCATGCCGCAATTGGTGGTCGCGACGATGTTGCTCCTGGGCACGAATTTCGAAACCGCCTCGATCGTCGCCACCACGTCCTCGGCGGTCTCGACCTCGTCGCTGGCGACATCGATCACACCGGCCTGCACCACCTTGCCCTTGAGCAGCGCCAGCAGCTCCAGCGGCACCTTGGAATTGCGGCATTCGATCGCGACCTGCTGGATCGAGCTCTTGTCGATCGACGGAAAGGTCTCTTCATATTGCCGCCACTGGCCGCCCAGCGTCTGCTTCCAGTCGGTGTTGGCCTTGATGCCGTAACCGTAGCAGATGTGCACGGCGGTGGTGCAGGTCAGCCCCTCGGCCGCCTTCTCCAGCGCTTTGACGCCCCAGTCGCGCACCTCGTCCATGTAGACGTTGAAGGCGGGCTCGTCGAACTGGATCACGTCGACGCCGTCGGCCTGCAACGCCTTGGCTTCCTGGTTGAGCAGGTCGGCGAACGCAAACGCCATCTTGATCCGGTCGCCGTAGTAGCGATCGGCGATAGTATCGATGATGGTCATCGGGCCGGGCAGGGTGAATTTCAGTTTCTGTTTGGTGTGCGTGCGCGCGACGCGGGCCTCGTCGGCATGGACGCGGCCCTTCAGCGCGAGCGGCGCCACCACCTGCGGCACCATCGCCTTGTAGCGGTCCTTGCGGATGCCCATCTCGACCTTGTGGGCGAAATCGATGCCCTCGATCTTCTCCAGGAAGCCGTGGACGAAATGCTGCCGCGCCTGCTCGCCCTCGGTGACGATGTCGACGCCGGCATCCTCTTGCAGCTTGACCGCCAGCATGGTGGCGTCGCGCTTGGCGCGCGCCAGTTCCTCGCCCTTGGCCTTCCAGGGCGCCCACAGCATGTTCGGCTCGGCCAGCCATTCCGGCTTCGGTAGCGAGCCCGCAATCGTGGTTGGAAACAGCATGGAAGGGCCTCCCCGGCGATGTTCTGATTGAGCGACTGTGTGCCATGTCCTATGGTTGAGGTACAAGACAAACAAAAGTCTTTGTGACGGGGAATAGCGATGCACAATGTTCACCTCTCCCCGCGTGCGGGGAGAGGTCGGATTGCAAAGCAATCCGGATGAGGGGGACTCTCCACGCATCGCGCTCTTTGAGACTCCCCCTCACCCCAACCCTCTCCCCGCAGGCGGGGAGAGGGAGTCACAGCGGAGCTTGCGTCGAAGAGTTCGCGCAACAACGATAAAGGAAACACCATGATCGAGTTCTTCTTCGACTGTTCCAGCCCCTGGACCTATCTCGCCTTCCACAACATCCAGCCCCTGGCCAAGGAGTTCGGGCAAGAGATCGTCTGGCGGCCGATCCTGGTCGGCGGCATCTTCAACTCCATCAACCCCAGCGTCTACGCGACGCGGGAAAATCCGGTGCCGGCCAAGCTCGCCTACCAGAAAAAGGACATGGCGGACTGGGCGCGCTCGGCGGGGCTCGCCATCAAGATGCGGCCGACGGTATTCCCCGTGAACAGCGTGAAAGCGATGCGCGGCTGTATTGTCCTCGGCAAGGATATGGTGCCCTTCGCGCGCGCGGTGTTCGAAATCTACTGGGGCGAGGATCAGGACATTTCGCAGGATGCGGTGCTGGCAGAGGTCTGCAAGCGTGTCGGCGTCGACGCGCAAAAGCTGTTGGCCGGGGTCGCGCAGCAATCGGTCAAGGATCAGCTCAAGGCCAACACCGATGAAGTGATGAGCCGCGGTGGCTTCGGCTCGCCCACCATCTTCATCGACAAGACCGACATGTATTTCGGCAATGACCGCTTGCCGCTGGTGCGCGAGGCGCTGGCGCGCCGTAGGGAGCGTGCGGCATAGATGCCGAAGGCTGTTATCTGCCGCGAGCTCGGCCCGCCCGGGCGGCTGCGGCTTGAAACATTCGCCTCAAAACCGCTGGAGCCGGGGCAGGTACGCGTCGCCGTGCGCGCGGCCGGGATCAATTTCCCCGATATCCTGATGGCGGCCGGCGAGTATCAGCTCAAGCCGGAATTGCCGTTCACGCCGGGGATGGAATCGGCCGGCGACGTCGTGGAGGTGAACGGCGCGGAAGGCGTTGCGGTCGGCGACCGGGTGATCGTCAAGCTGCGCCATGGCGGCTATGCCGACGAAGTCGTGGTGGGGCCATCGCAGCTGACGCCACTGCCGTCGAATTTCGACTATGCGGAGGGCGCGACGTTCCTTGCCGCGCACGGCACCGCCTATCACGGCCTGATCGACCGCGGGCAGGTCACGCCGGGCGAAGTGCTGCTGGTGCATGGCGCCGGCGGCGGCGTCGGCCTCGCCGCGGTCGAGATTGGCAAGCTACTCGGCGCGACCGTGATCGCCGCGGCCTCATCGGAGGAAAAGCTCGAGGTCGCGAAGGCGAGGGGCGCCGATCATCTCGTGCTCTATTCGCGCGAGCCGTTTCGCGATGCGGTCAAGCGCATCACCGACGGCCGCGGCGCCGACGTGGTCTATGATCCCGTCGGTGGGCAAATCTTCGAGGATAGTATGCGCTGCATCGCCTGGGGCGCACGGCTGCTCGTGATAGGCTTCACCGGCGGCATTGGGCTTGCCCGCACCAATCTGCTCTTGATCAAGGGCGCGAGTGTGCTCGGCGTCCGCGCCGGCGAGGCCCTGCGCAAAAATCCCGCGCTCGGCGAGGTCAGACTGAAGAAGCTGATGGAGTGGGCGGAGCAGGGCAAGATCCGCCCCAACGTCTCGCATCGCCTGCCGCTGGAGGACTATGCGACGGCGATGCAGTTGCTGGTCGACCGCAAGGCGATCGGGCGCGTGGCGCTGATGATGGGTTAGCTCGTCATTGCGAGCCAACGGGTCGCGCGAATGCGCGCCCGATGACAGGCTCCGCGAAGCAATCCATCTATCCGCGAAAAGAAAGAATGGATTGCTTCGTCGCTTCGCTCCTCGCAATGACGAAGGTTATTTGTATTCCCTCTCCGTCCACCACGGAAAATAGTCGGGCATGTCGCGCGACACCTTGTCCTTGAACTGCGCCGGGCGCTTTTCCAGGAACGACACCACGCCTTCCTTCACGTCGTCGGAGCGGCCGCGGGTATAGATGCCGCGGCTGTCGACCTTGTGCGCTTCCATCGGATCGTCGGTGCCCATCATGCGCCACATCATCTGCCGGATCAGCGCGACCGACACCGGCGCGGTCTTGGTCGCGATCTCCCGTGCCAGCGCACGCGCGGTCGGCAGCAGCTCATCCGCCGGCACCACCTTGCTGACGAGGCGGCCAGCGAGCGCTTCCTGCGCCGGAAACACGCGGCCGGTGTAGCACCATTCCAGCGCCTGCGAGATGCCGACAAGCCGCGGCAGAAACCAGCTCGAGGCCGCCTCCGGCACGATACCGCGCTGGGAGAACACGAAGCCGAAGCGGGCGGCTTCCGAGGCGATGCGGATGTCCATCGCCAGCTGCATGGTGACGCCGATGCCGACCGCGGGGCCGTTCACCGCCGCGATCACCGGCTTGAGGCATTTGAAGATGCGCAGCGTCAGCTGGCCGCCGCCGTCGCGCACCTGCGGATCGCTGTAGTCGACCTTGCCGGAGGCCAGGCGCTTGACCGGCCCGCGCCGCGCGTCGCGATCGAAGGTGTTGGCGCCGGAAGAGAGATCGGCGCCGGCGCAGAAGCCGCGGCCGGCGCCGGTCACGATGATGGCGCGGACCTCGTCGTCCGCATCGGCCTTGTCGAAGGCGTCGATCATCTCTTCCATCATCTGGCCGTTGAAGGCGTTGAGCTTGTCGGGTCGGTTCAACGTGATGGTGAGGATTTGCTCCGACACCTCGTATGTGATGGTCTCGTAGGACATGGCTGTTTCCTTGCGTGATTGTTCTGCTCCCTCTCCCCGCTCTTGCGGGGAGAGGGTTGGGGTGAGGGGCTTTTTCAACCAGCGCCGACTTATCGATAGACCTGTACCCCCTCACCCGGATCGCATCGCGAGATGCGATATAGCCGAAGCTTTGCTTCGGCGTTCTTAGAGACGGCCGCCGAAGGCGGCCTATGCCTCTCCCCGCACGCGGGGAGAGGTGAAGAGAGTCATTTCTTCGGTGGGCTCGGCCACGGCCGCTGCGCGCCGCGCAGGCCCTCGAGGGTCTTGGCCATGGCAAGCACGCCGAGATCATCGAAGCGCCGGCCGACGATCTGGACGCCGATCGGAAAGCCCTTGGCATCGTAGCCGCCATTGATCGACACCGCCGGATTCTCCGCCATGTTCCACGGCACCGTGTAGCAGATGTGCTCGAACGGCTTGTCGGGATCGTTGATCGGCGAGGCGAGCTCGGCATCGAACTTGACCACCGGCGACACCGGCGAGATCACGTAGTCGAGTTCGCCGAACAGCTTTGCCGCGGCGGCGCGGATCGCCATGGTCATGTTGAAGCCGCGTATCGCCTCGGCGCCGGACAGCTTCGCGCCGCGCTCGGCCCATTGATAGATGTAGGGCAGCGTCTTGCGGCGCTCGGCCTCGGGTAGCAACAACAGGTCATTCCACATCCGCGCGCGCCAGAAATTGTCGAGCCCGTCGAGCATCTCGCGCGTCAGCACGCTGTCGACTTCGGTGACGACGGCGCCCGCCGCCTCGAACGCCTTGGCCGCCTTGACCGCGACCTCGCGCACCGGCTTCTCCAGCGCCTGACCGACGTCGAGATCGAGCATCAGGCCGAGCCGCAGCTTGCGCGGCGATTTCTCCAGCGCCTTCCAGTTGATGTCATACGGAGGCAGGCTCATGCCGTCGCGCCGGTCCGGCTTCGACAGCACGCTCATCATCAGCGCGGCGTCGTCGACCGTGCGCGTCATCGGTCCTGCGACGCGGCCGACATAGGGCGGATCGATCGGAACGCGCCCGAGGCTCGGCTTCAAGCCGACGAGGCCGCACCAGCCCGCCGGCAATCGCACCGAGCCTCCAATATCGCTGCCGAGATGTAGCGGGCCGTAGCCGGCCGCGCCAGCCGCGCCCGCGCCTGCGGAGGAGCCGCCGGGATTTTTGGCGAGGTCCCAGGGATTGCGGGTAAGGGGATGCAGGCTCGATAGTCCCGACGACAACATGCCGTAGTCGGGCATCGTGGTCTTGGAAAAGATGATGGCGCCGGCCTCGCGCAGGCGCGCCACAGGCGGCGCGTCGGCTGCTGCCGGCGCCTGCGGCACGCTGGCTGCGCCCAGCGGAACCGGCTGGCCTTTGGTGGCGATGTTGTCCTTGATCGTGACCGGCACGCCGTCGAGCACATGGGTGGGTTCGCCCCTGTGCCAGCGATCGGTCGAGGCTTTGGCCGCCTTGCGCGCGCCGTCGGGATCGAACAGGTACAACGCCTTGATGTGCGGCTCCCACACCGCGACATGCGCCACCAAATCGTCCATCACCTCCGACGGCGAAAATTGCCCGGCCTTGTAGCCCGCGATCAGGTCCACCGCGGACAGATCGTGCAGCGAGGTGACCGCGTCCTGCGATTCCGTCTTATGCATGGGCGCCCACCGGCATGCGGGTTTCGATGATGCGCGCGAACATGCTGGCACCGATCGGCAAGATCTTGTCGTCGAGCACGTAACCTGGATTGTGCACGGGCACCGAACCGTCATGGCCGATCCAGAAATAGGCGCCGGGGATATCCTTCATCATGTCGGCGAAATCCTCGCTGCCCATCTTCGGCGTCGCGCGCGTGAACACTTTGGCGGGATCGACCACGGTGCGCGCGACCTCCTCGACCACTTTCGACTGCTCTTCCTTGTTGACGAGCACGCTGAAGGTGTCGCGGATGTCGGCCTCGATCTCGACCTGGAACGCGGAAGCGATCCCGGCGCAGATCGCGCGCATGCGTTCACGGATAAGCGCGCGCGCCTCGTCGGAGAAGGCGCGCACGGTGCCGCAGAGCCAGGCTTCGCCGGGAATGACGTTATAGGCGGAACCGGAATGAATCTGGGTGATCGACAGCACCGCCGCCTTGAGCGGATCGACATTGCGACTGACGATGGTCTGCAGCGCCTGTCCCAGCGTCATCGCGATCACGACCGCGTCCTTGGAACGCTCCGGCATTGCGCCATGCGCGCCATAGCCGTGGATCTTGATGTCGAAGAAATCGGCGCCGGCCATCGCCGGTCCCGGCAGGATCGCGATCTCGCCATGGTTCATGTCGGGGGCGTTGTGCAGCCCGTAGATCTCGTCGCAGGGGAATTTCTGGAACAGCCCGTCCTTGATCATGGCGCGCGCGCCGCCGAGGCCTTCCTCGGCCGGCTGGAAGATGAAATGCACGGTGCCGTCGAAATTGCGGGTCTCGGCGAGATAGCGCGCGGTGCCGAGCAGCATGGTGGTGTGGCCGTCATGGCCGCAGCCATGGAAGCGGCCGGGAACGGTCGAACGCCATTTCAGATTGGTATTCTCTTCCATCGGCAGCGCATCCATGTCGGCGCGCAAACCGATGCGTTTGCTGCCGGTGCCCTTGCCCTTGAGCACGCCGATCACGCCGGTGCTGCCGAGACCGCGATGCACCTCGATACCCCACTGCTTGAGCTTATCGGCGACGATGCCGGAGGTGCGCACCTCCTCGAAGCCGATCTCGGGGTGGGCGTGCAGGTCGCGCCTGATCGCGGTGAGTTCGTCGGCGAAGCCGTCAATGCGGTCGATGGTGGGCATATCTTCCTATCCGGTTGAGCGTGATTTCGTTGTCTTAGCGGGCGTGAACGCTGGGCCGTTCGGCTTGATGCGGATGCCTGGACGCAGCCGCGTCCATGGCAGGGCCGCGGTGTCCGCCGGCATCGCGCCGGGCGCGGCGCAGATCAGGAGTTTTTCGGCGATCGGCTCGAAATCGGCGCGGAAATGCACCGAGCTCTTGTTGACCAGGATCGCCTGTTCGGTCGGGTCGATGCCGACATAGCGGTACATCGCCTGATCCGCGAGCTGCGCCTTGTGGGAGGCGACGACGGCTCTGACGTCGCCGATGCGAAGGCATGCGGAAGGACCCATCTTCATGGTGCGTCCGCCGAAATACGGGCCGGGCGCGATGAAGTTGCCGTCGTGCAGCTTCTCGACGACGAAGGTTTCCTTGTAGGGCGAGTCTCCGGGAATGCCGGACTTGCCGCCGAGCGCGAGCGTGACCGTGGCGCCGACGCCAGCCGCATGCGCGGCGTCAGCGGATTCCGGGTCCCAGATCACGCCGATCGCGGCGCGCTT
>Ga0210410_10002022_pt1 | contig 18406 bp, 13 predicted proteins | sample IncBWC4MmetaG_FD_161058 | JGI IMG/M metagenome (GOLD analysis project Ga0210410, IMG submission 161058) | Forest soil microbial communities from Barre Woods Harvard Forest LTER site, Petersham, Massachusetts, United States - Inc-BW-C-4-M | ecosystem: Environmental > Terrestrial > Soil >... | reverse complement strand
CGCTGGGTCATCTCGATGATCGCGTTCAACAATAGCTTCTCAGTCAACGAAGCTTGCATGGCCGTTTCCACCACGTCTGACGCGACTGGAACCTACCATGTCTACGCCTTCTCCTATGGCAAGACCCTTCCGGACTATCCGAAGGTGGGAGTCTGGCCAGATGCTTACTACGTGACCACGGACAGCTTCCCGAACGGCGGCAACTTCACCGGGGCGGAGACCTGCGCCATGGACCGCACCAACATGCTGGCGGGTAATACTGCGAAATCTGTGTGTTTCCAACGAGGACAGACCGACTTCGCGCTGTTGCCAGCGGATCTTGACGGGGCCACTGCTCCTCCCACCGGAGCGCCCAATTTCGAGATGGACCTGGCCAGTTCGACCAAATTGAACCTTTACAAATTCCACGTGGATTTCGTTACCACGTCGAATTCTACGTTCACGGGTCCGACTGCCCTCACGGTTGCAGCGTACACCGACGCGTGCGCCACAACCGGCGCCTGCATCAAGCAGCCCGCCCCAGGCGAACTGCTGGACGCACTTGGTGACCGCCTCATGTTCCGTCTGGCTTATCGCAATTTCGGCGACCACGAAGCCATGGTGGTCAACCACTCCATCAAGGCATCGGGGACGGGGAAGGCACCCTCGGCCGTGCGTTGGTATGAGGTTCGTAACCCCAGCACGACGCCCGCGATCTATCAGTCGGGCTCGTTCGGTGGTGGAACCAGCGCCACTTCCCTGTGGATGGGCAGCATCGCCATGGATAAGGTTGGCGACATCGCGCTCGGCTACAGCACTACTGGTTCGACACTGAAGCCCAGCATCAAGTACACCGGACGCGTTCCGACGGATGCGCTCGGCAAGATGGAGGCAGCGGCAACGATCGTCACCGGAGGGGGCGTGCAAGAGGCCAGCTCGAATCGTTGGGGCGATTACAGCAGCATGGCCATCGACCCGACAGACGACTGCACCTTCTGGTATGCGCAGGAATACTACAAGACCACCGGCAGCTTTAATTTCGATACCCGGCTGGCCTCGTTCAAGTTCACCGCCTGCCACTAGAAAGAAACAAGAACCAAAACGAATAACACTTACCCGCCTCGCAAGAGGCGGGTTTTTTATTTGGGCGTGCCCGCGAAATGTGACCGCTACGGCACAAAGAAATTTACAAAATCCGAAATTGGCGAAGGAATTTACGAAATCCGAACAGGACGCGGATTTAGAACTTTTCCCTATTGACTTGGAGTTCACTGGGAGTCATAACAGCCGGGTGAACTGAGCCAAACCTCAGTTGATGATTGGCCCGGATCACTCCTTTGCAAGTGAATATGAAGTTCATCCCCCAAGGAGACTGAAACGAGTATGAACCGAAGAATTAGCTCTCCCCTTCTATTGGCAGCCTTAACGTTGTTGATCGGTTCGATGCTGACTGGCACGATGCTGGCGCAAGACGAGCCCGTGGTAGAACCCCATGCCCGGTTTACCATGCTTCCGGCACACTTGCGAAACGACGTCGCCCCGCCACCGGCTTCGTTGCAAAGCTGGAATGGATCGTTTACCTACGGCAGCACTAACTACAACTACAACATGGTCGGGGCTGCTCCCTCGACAAACACGACCGCGACGGTCACGACTTATATCATTCCGATCAAGATCGTGATCACGCCGCGGCGAGGCTCGCAGATTGTTTACGACCCGTCGCACGTACTCTCGAATGGAAACACGGTGACCAACAACACGCTTCTGTCGCCGCTTTTCGATTCGACTACCACTTACATCCAGGGCGGGACCAACGTGGGCACAACCCAGTATATTGACGCGTTCCAGCGGGCGAATTTCTGGGGCACCGTGCAGACGAATACGAATTCCCATCTGCTCCTTAGCCCGACTGTCCTGGCGGAGCAGACTCTGAGTCCGTCGCGAACCTACGGAAAAACCGGCAGCGTATTCGGATTTACGGCCGCGCTGGTCGACATAAACTGGTTCGACTCCCAGGTTCCCGGCTTGATCAGCAAGCTGGGGATTCAGCCGAATCAATTTCCTATCTTCCTGCTTTATGACACTTACCTGACGCAGGGCGGAAGCTGCTGCATCGGTGGGTATCACAGCTCGGAAGGCAGCATCAGCAATCCGCAGGCGTACGCGGAAGCAGCGTACGTCGATCATGTGGGAGCGTTCTCGCAGGATGTCTCTGCGTTGTCGCATGAAATTGGTGAGTGGGCCGATGATCCGTTGACCGTGAACTATAACGGCAACAACACGCCGTGCGGGATTCTCGAGGTAGGCGACCCCGAAGAGGGAGATTCCAATTACGGCGGCTTCCCTTATGTGCTGCACGGGTTCACCTACAACTTGCAGGATCTGGTAACTCTGCCCTATTTCGGAGCGCCGACCAGTACATCGGTGAACGGATGGTTGAGCTTCCAGGGAAATTCGTCTTTGTCGGTTTGTTCCAACGGATCGTAATTACAGCGATGTTCCTCCCCCGTCGTAAGAGGCCCGCTTCGAAAGAGGCGGGCTTTTTATTTGGCGGAGCCAGCAGCGGCGTTTGTCCATCGGCGGAGAGGCGCTCGGCTGCCGGCCTAAGAACAGGTTCCCTTCGGCAAGCTCAACGCTGGCTGTCGTTCCGCTTCGGTCGGAATAACAAATTAGATTGAGGGATTCACTGCGGATGCTTGGCCTGGTAGCGTTGGAACACCGATTCGCTGGAAATGATTCCTTCGAGTTTGCGGGAGTCGGCGCGATTCACCACCGGGACAAACGCGACGTTGTTCACAAATCGCAGCGCCGCGTCCAGCGGCAGATCGGGATAAAGACTGGGTAACGATTGGGCCGACAGGAGCGCGCCAAGAGTGTGCTCGCCTTTGCCCTCCTGATTCAGCCGTTCCAGCAGATCTCGGCTGATCGAACTCCAACCGGTCGGCTGAAGACGCACCGGGAAGACGGATTGCGGGGAGTTGCGAATACGCGCCGCGGCGGCATCCACATAGTCCGAACCGCTCAGAATAATGGCAGGTGCAGGCAGCATTGCGTCCTCGACGTGAAGGACGGTTTCTTCGCGCTCTTCTTCTAGCGATGGCAGGACGAGCCCATCCTGGCGGGTCAGCAGATCGAAAATGGAAGTGCGCTGCAGGGCGCGCGAGACGACGTACGCGAAAGTATTCGCGACGATTACTGGAACAATGATCTCGTAGTTGCCGCTGACTTCGAGCACCATGAAGACCGAGGTCATCGGAGCGCGCAAGAATCCGGCGAAGAGCACGCCCATGCCCACCAGAACGTAGGTGCCCGTCGATCCGACGAGATGAGGGAAGAAAATGTGCTCGACGCCGCCGACTGCGCCGCCGAGCATGGCTCCCACGAAGAGGGTTGGCGCAAACATTCCTCCAGGCGTTCCGCTCACGAAAGAAAGAGTCGTAGCCAGGATCTTGAGCGCAGCGAGCGCGCCCAGCAGTTGCCAGGTGAACTGGCCGTGCATGGCCTGGTCCATGAAGTCGTAGCCTGCGCCCATCACCTGCGGAGCACCGAGATAGCCGATGAGGCCAATGAGCAGCCCGGCGATTGCCGACTGAAAATATTGTGTCCAGCGGGGTAGCGCTTTAAGTCGCGGACGAAGAAATCCGATCGCCTTCGCGAAAACAATGGCGGCGACGCCGCCGACTATTCCCAGGATGGCGTAAGCGATCAATTCCGCGGGACGCTTGAAGGTGGTCACAGGAATTCGAAACAGCGGCTCGGAGCCAAGAAAACCGCGGACGATAACCACGCTGGCGACCGCGGAGAGCACCACCGAACCCAGGATGCCGGCACTCCATCGCCCGATGACTTCCTCGATGACGAACAACACTGCTGAGATGGGGGCGTTGAAAGCCGCGGCCAAACCGGCGGCGGCGCCGACCGGAGCCATGAGCCTCAGCTTTTCTCGCGGGAGTTGCAACTGGCGGCCCATCGCGGAAGCGAGGCTGGCTCCGATTTGCAGCGAAGGATCTTCCGGACCGAGCGAGTGTCCTGCGCCGATGGCCAGCGCACAGCAGATAAATTTTCCGATTGCGGTGCGGAATGGAATGTATCCATTGAAGATGTAGAGCGCTGCTTTGGTCTGGTTGACGCCGCTGCCACGAATCGCAGGAAAGATATGGATTACCAGCACCGACACCACAAGTCCGGCGACAGCAGGAATCAGGAATAGTCGCCAACTGTGATTCTGCGGCAGCGGGCCGAGCAGCGCGAGGTGAGTCCAGTCAATGGCGAGGCGAAAGCAGACGACTGCAAGGCCGGCGAAGATTCCAATGAATACAGACAGGATGAGAAAGAAACCTTCTTCGTCGAAGACCCCTTCGATGGCGGCGAAAAGACGCTGTGGCCCGGAGAATCGATGCCATGCGGCACTCGCCTGATCGGCAGCGCTCGGAGCTGATACGCCTTCTTTCGCGGTCGTGCGCGCGGTCGTTTCCGCGGTCACCGGATCATTCATTCGTCGGCCGCCTCGCGGCCGCGGGAGACCAGCAACAGCGCCAAATCGGCGCCGTGAGGCTCACCGCATTCAATGGCCGACTGTTGCTCGATCTGAAAAATGAGGTCCATGACCGTGTCAGGCAAATCGGTGTCCGCATGTGAACTCATCCGCCGCAGATCAGGCTTCATCGCACTCCAGCGGGAGGCGAGCGCGGGAAGCGAATTCGGTGCCGACGAGCCGTCCGACTCATTCAGACTTATCGATTTACTCTGAGCGCAGGTGGTCATGCGTTCACCCGCGTTCGCAAAGGCCGAGGCGATGCGGCGATTGCGCTCAGCATCCGAGATGCGGTGAACGAAAGGATCGACCGCAAGGATTTCTTTGGCCTCATCGAAAAGCGCGTGCGAATTTTCATCCGCAGGATTTTCTGTGATGGCGTCGCGCAGAAATCGTTGTGCCGTCCGATATCGCCCTTGACGAAAAGCGGCTTCGCCGGCGCCCGCAAAAGCGGTCGCACCGCCCCGATCATCCCCTCGACTCAACCGAATCGCGTCTTCATATTGAGTGAGAGCGTTGGGATAATCCTGGGCCTGTGCGAACAGTTGCGCAGCCTGAAGATGCCCCGCGGCTTCTGCCGGAAGAAAGGTAGCGAGGGCGATCAATTCCGATTCGGCCTGGCCGCGAGCGTTCTTTTGCAAAAGAAAGTCGATGAGTTCAAGCCGCGCTTTGCGTCGGTAGGCATCAGCGTCGGAAGTCCACACACCGTAAATGGCGTTGTGGTAATAGCGAATCGCGTCATCGATGGAACCTCGTCGGGCGGCGACGCGCCCCAGCGCGAGGTTGACAGTGCCGTCGTCGGGCGCGCGCTGCCAGAGCGCCGCGAGGTAAGATTCGGCCTCATCCAGGTGACGAGGATCTCCGCTATCGCGAAGCGCTCGGGCGAGGCTGAGCTGGTATTGCGAGTTCTGCGGATCGCACACCAGCGCAGCGCGAAAGGCGTCGATGGCGTCGGCATAGCGGGAGGCGTTGGCGTCGGCGAGGCCTCGCGTATAGAGCCTGCGCGCACGCGACTGCTGATTCGCATTGAAGCGGGTCACTAAATGGCTGACTGCGGCGAATGCGGCGGCAGCCGCGAATGTAAGAATCAAGAGGACAGCTGGCGCGGATCGTGGGACGAATTTGGAAAACGTCCATGACATGTCTCGTATCACGATATCATTTTGAAACGGTCGAAGGTGCGGCTACCTTCGACCTCGCAACAGTAGGCTTTCAGCCTGTCATCGGGTAAGATACTCCGTCTGTGATGATGCATCCGAGAGGGACATTGCAGCCTATGTCTCTTCCGTAATGCACCCTGGCAGAAACCCTACTTTCCATATGAATCGTGAATTTCACAAGTCCTACAGCCAGGAACTCCACCGCGACATGGAAGCTCTCGTCTTCGGGCATGCGGGGACTCCGCTGATGGTCTTTCCAACTTCCATGGGAAGATTTTTCGAGTACGAAGACCGCGGGATGATTGGCGTCCTGGCGCCCAAGATCGAGCGCGGCGAGCTGCAGGTATTTTGCCCCGACGCTGTCGATACCGAGAGCTGGTACAACAAGAGCGTCCATCCGCGGGTACGGGTGTTGCGGCATTTGCAGTATGAACGCTACATTCTGCATGAGTTTTTACCGTTTGTGCGCTGGAAGAATCAGACGCCACGGCTGACGGTGACGGGGTGCAGTTTTGGCGGGTATCATGCGGTGAATTTCGCGCTGAAGCATCCGGATGTGGTCACGCATTGCGTGAGTATGAGCGGAGCGTTCGATATCCATCAGTTTCTGGATGGGTATTACGATAACGACTGTTACTTCAACAATCCGCCGGACTTTTTGCCGAACATGAACGACGACTGGTTTTTGAGCCGGTATCGGCAGATGAAGATCGTACTGGGATCGGCGGATTGGGACATGTGTCTGGACCAGAATGTGAAGCTCTCCGCAATGTTGAACGACAAGGCTGTACCGAACTGGCTGGATATTTATGGGGACAATTCTAAACATGACTGGCCGCTGTGGGTGAGGATGGCGGGGAAGTACTTTTAGGGGGCGCGCGCCGGCTGTTCGTCGGGCGGTCGGGAGAATGCCTTGCGGCCGCAACGAGCGCTTTCGATGATAGGGGTCCTTCAACTGCGCAAGCGCTTCGCTTCGCGACCCGCTTACTTCGCTCAGGATGACAATCTTGTGATAGATGGAGAACTCTCGTGAAGAAAATTGGGATTTTGTTTGGCATGGAAAATACGTTTCCGCCGGCTCTGGTGGAAAAGATTAACTCGATGAAAATCGACGGCGTGACGGCGGAGTTTGTGCACATCGGCGGCATTCGGATGGATGAGCCGAAGAAGTACGACGTCATCATCGACCGCATTTCGCAGGACATTCAGTTTTACCGGGCTTATTTGAAAAATGCGGCGCTCCACGGGACGATTGTGGTGAACAATCCGTTCTGGTGGACGGCCGACGACAAGTTTTTTAATTACGCGCTGGCCCACAAGATGGGAGTGGCCATTCCGCCGACGGTGATTCTGCCGCATAACAAGCATCCCGAGGGAACAACGGATCAGTCAATGCGGAACCTGATCTTTCCTCTGAACTGGCAGGAATTGTTTGATTACGTCGGCTTCCCTGCCTTCCTGAAGCCGTATTCGGGCGGGGGATGGAAGCACGTCTACAAAGTTCATTCGCCCGAGGAATTCTTTCATCATTACAACCAGACCGGCGATTTGTGCATGACGCTGCAACATGGCGTGGAGTTCGACGAATATTTCCGCTGCTACGTGGTGGGCCAGGAAAAAGTGCACATCATGAAGTACGACCCGCGGCTGCCGCATCATGAGCGCTATGTGAAGGGAAATCCTCCGCCGTCCTCAGAGGCTTTAAGGGTTCGAGTGGAAAAAGACGCGCTGGCTCTGTGCCGCGCGCTCGGCTACGACCTGAACACGGTGGAGTTTGCCGTGGAAGATGGCGTGCCGTATGCGATTGATTTCTTGAATCCGGCGCCGGACGCGGAGGTCACCTCGGTCGGGCAGGAGAACTTTGACTGGATCGTGAATGCAGTGGCGGAAATGGCGGTGAAGATGGCGCTGAGCGGAGAGAATCCTGCGAAGGAATATAAGTGGTCGGCGTTTTTGGCGGGGCCCGACGGCGGCAAGACAGCTAAGAAAGGTGAGCCGGAGTGGGTGGCGGCACGGAAGAGAAAGCCGGGGACGAAATAATTGCAGGACGATCTCAATCAAAAACGATTTCTGTGGGGCGCGGCGCTCGCATGGGCCCCCTGGGTCCCGATGATGATCAGCCTCGCTTACGTGTTCCGCGGCATTTGGAACTCGAAGGCGACCGGGCTTGCGGCAGTGGCTGGGGGATTTGCTGAGATGTATGTGCTAGTTGGCCTCGCCGCTACCCTTATCTCTGAAGTCAGCGCCATGGCCCTTCTATTTCGAGCGTTCTCGCGCGGGCATGGAGTCAGGAGCGCTTTTTCGGTCGTCTCGATTTGCATGAGTGGACTGATGATTCTTCTCTTTGGGCTGTCCCTGTGGTTGTTTTGGTTCGAAAGTCACCATAGATTCTGAATATGAAAAAAGGCAAAGCTGCGAAGACCGTAGACGAATACTTGGCAGCCGTTCCGGAGCCAGCTTGCAGCACGTTGAAACATATCCGCAAGGTGATTCAGTCGGTGGTGCCGGCGGAGACCACCGAGGTGATCAGCTACGGCATGCCGATGTTCAAGTACAACGGAATGCTGGTCGGATACGCGGCGTTCAAGAATCATTGCAGCTTGTTCCCAACGGGCTCGGGCGTACTCGACCGGATGGAGAAGGAGCTGAAGGGCTACCGGACATCGAAGGGCACGATTCAGTTCCCGCCGGATAAGCCATTGCCCGATGCATTGGTGAAGAAGATTGTGAAGGCGCGGGTGAAGGAAAATGAAGAGTGGGACTAAGATGATCGCGCCGGACTTTTTCCAGGCATTGGTATACTGATAGGGCTTGATTTTGCCCACTTCGCGCAAAAAATGAAAGACGCGAGAAACGGGGCACGCCGATTCGCTCATAAGGATCCGCTCGCACAGCAGCACATTTTATGCCGCCTACTTTCACTATCGGAATCGAAGAGGAATATCAGACGGTAGACCCTGCAACCGGGGATCTGCGGTCGCATATTCAGGCCGAACTTTTGGAAAAGGGCAAGCTGTTGCTGCAGGAGCGGGTCAAGGCGGAGATGCACCAGTCCGTGATCGAAGTGGGTACCGGCATCTGCAACAACATCAAGGAAGCCAAGGCAGAAGTGAAGATGCTGCGGCGCGACATTGTGCGGCTGGCCAAGGAGAACGGTCTGCGGCTGGCGTCGGTGGCAACGCATCCGTTTTCGGACTGGCGCGTGCAGGAGATTTATCCCGATGCGCGCTATCGGGACATTGTGGAAGATATGCAGCTAGTGGCCCGTGCGAATTTGATTTTTGGCTTGCACGTGCATATCGGGATTGAGGATCGCGAAACCGCGATCCACATGATGAATCATGCGCGCTACTTTCTGCCGCATATTTTGGCGCTCTCGACGAATTCTCCCTTCTGGCTGGGAATGAACACGGGGCTGAAGTCATACCGCTGCAAGGTGTTCGACAAATTTCCGCGAACGAATATCCCGGATTATTTTCCCAGCTGGGGCGAGTACGAAAACTTTATCAAGCTGCTGATCAAGACCAACTGCATCGACAACGCGAAGAAGATCTGGTGGGACATTCGGCCGCATCCATTCTTCAACACCATCGAGTTCCGCGTGTGCGACATCCCCATGCGAGTTGAAGAAACGATCGCGATCGCGGCTTTGATCCAGGCTACGGTGGCGAAGCTACACAAGCTTTACACGGCCAATCAGGGATTCCGCCTGTACCGCCGGGCACTGCTCATGGAGAACAAGTGGCGCGCAGCGCGGTATGGACTCGATGGCAAGATGATCGATTTCGGCAAGCAGACGGAGGTACCGGCGCGCGATTTGATTCGCGAATATCTGGACTTCGTCGATGATGTGGTGGACGAACTCGACTCGCGCGAGGAACTGAATTACATCCACACGATCTTGGAACATGGCAGCGGGGCCGACCGCCAGTTGCGTGTATTTAAGGAGACCGGGGACTTGAAGAAAGTTGTTGACTACATCATAGAAGAGACGGAGACAGGGCTTGAAGAAGAGCCGGCTGCCGTTCGAAAAGTAGGGTAATGAACACTCCCCTGGAACCACTCAAAACTCCCAGCCAAGTCAATCAGGTTGTATTCGATCCTGAGTACACGCAGGGTGCGCGCAACGCGGTGAACGTTTGCCTGCGCATTCAGCCGACTGAAAAAGTCTGCGTCATCACTGACGAGGAGACCATCGAGATCGCCGCCGCTATTGTGCATGAACTCGAAGTTTTGGGCGCACCCTATCACGCATGGGTGTTGGAGGATTTAGCGCAGCGCCCTCTGCGGGATTTGCCGAAAACTATCCTCGACGACATGGAGACCAGCCAGGTTTCAATTTTCGCGGTGCAAGCGCAGACCAACGAACTGCGTTCGCGCATTCAGATGACTGACGTGGTCAACCGGCGGAAGATGCGCCACGCGCACATGGTGAACATCAACCGCGAAATCATGCTGGAAGGCATGCGCGCCGACTTTCAGCGAGTCGATCGCCTGAGCCAGAAAGTGGTCGAGATGGTGCGCAAGGCCTCGATGATTCGGGCCAAAACCGCCGCCGGAACCGACCTGACGGCGGATTTGAATCCCAACTACAAGTGGCTGAAGACCAGCGGAATTATCACTCCAGAAAAATGGGGAAACCTGCCGGGGGGCGAAATCTTCACGACTCCGGGCGAAGTGAATGGCACGTTTGTGATTGATGGCGTTGTCGGCGATTATCTTTGCGCGAAGTTTGGCAACTTGAAAGAAAATCCGCTTACAGTTCACATGAAGAACAACCGGCTTACCGAGGCACACTCGGAAAATCGTGAGCTTGAAAGCGATTTCTGGCAGTACACGCACACTGACGAAAACAGCGACCGCGTCGGCGAATTTGCCATTGGGACGAACATCGATTTGAAGGAAGTGATCGGGCAGATATTACAGGATGAGAAATATCCCGGCGTGCACATTGCGTTTGGGAACCCTTACGGCGCGCACACGGGCGCGGACTGGGACTCGACTACCCATATTGATGTCGTCGGACGGAAGTTCAATATCTGGGTCGATGAGCAGCAGATTATGGCGGACGGCAAGTTTCTAGTCGAGGCTTAGAGTGCCATGTCGGAGTTGGAACTCACTCTTAACCCGTCGACTGTCGGTTTGATTCAGAAGGCGTATGCAGCATTCAATGCTCGCGACATAGACGCGGCATTGGCATGCATGCAGCCCGATGTAGAATGGCCGAACGGCATGGAGGGCGGCACGGTCCATTGCCATGACGGCGTCCGCGCGTACTGGACGCGGCAGTGGGGCGTGATTGATCCCCATGTTAACCCTGTAACGATTGAGGTTGACCATCTCGGACGCATCGTCGTCGAAGTACACCAGGTAGTGCGCGACCTGGCCGGAACGATGTTACTTGATCGAACCGTCGAACACATTTACGCTCTCGAAGGCGGACTGATTCGCTGCATGGAAATCCGCGAGTAGATTTTTTATCCTCCCATGATTCCTTCCCTGCGCAAGCAATTCAACGAGCGCTTCACGCCAGAAAAATATCAGCGATTCTTGCAGCGCATTGATGACGCTTGCGGCACGCACGTGCAGTTCCGGCTGTCGGAAACTCCGTGCTTTTTCCCCAAGGAATTGATTGACCGCATGGCGTCGGACGGCGCGACGCTTATTCGACAACTCGTCGACAATCCTGCGTATCGCGCGAGATCGGATGAGGCTGTGCCGGCAGAATTCAAAGTGCCGAACGAAGCTTCGCAGCCAATGTTTATTCAGGTGGATTTCGGGTTGGTCCGCGATGCCGGCGGCGAATTGCAACCGAAGCTGGTTGAGTTGCAGGCCTTTCCTTCTCTTTATGGCTATCAAGGAACGCTGGCGCAGGCATACATCGACGTGTTCGGGCTAGACGAATTTTCCGGCGACTCAGGGCCGAAGTATTTTCTAGGCGGGCTCGATACCAATTCTTATCGAGAACTTCTGCGCCGTGCGATTGTGGCCGATCACGACCCAGAAAACGTCATCCTGATGGAGATCGCGCCACAGGAGCAGAAAACGCTGCCGGATTTCCTGCTCACGGAAAAGATGCTCGGCATCCGCACGGTAGACATCACGACAATCAAGAAAGATGGATCGAGCCTCTACTACGAGCGCGCCGGGAAGCGCGTACCGATCAAGCGCATCTACAACCGGGCCATTGTCGATGAACTGGAGCGCAAAGGCGTCAAGCTTGGTTTCGACTGGCGCGACGATCTTGACGTGGAGTGGGCGGGACATCCCAACTGGTATTTCAGAATCAGCAAGTTTTCCATTCCATACTTGAAACATGAGTCGGTGCCGAAGACCTGGTTCTTGGATCAGTTGAAGGAAATTCCTCCCGATCTTCAGAACTATGCGCTCAAGCCGCTGTACTCATTCGCCGGGCTGGGCGTAGTGATCGCGCCGAAAAAAGAAGATATCGCGGCAATTCCGGCGGAAAAGCGTCCCTTCTATATCTTGCAGGAGCGGATGCACTTTGAACCTGTGATAGAAACTCCCCTCGGTGCAACGAAAGCTGAAGTTCGCGTCATGTACATCTGGCTAGATGAGTTAGTGCCAGTGCTGACCATCATCCGCATGGGGCGCGGGCTGATGATGGGCGTGGATCATAACAAGAATATGGAATGGGTGGGAGCATCGGCGGCACTCTGTCCCACCTAGAAGAGACAGCAGGTTTCTCCACTCCGCTCGCTTCGCTCCGCGTCGGTCGACTTGACAGTGCTTCTCTTCCTTTTCTGTTCGTGCGGGAACCTTCGCACGCTCAGTCTCCTTAGCGCGATGCTCTCACGATATGGGTTTCCAGTTCCGTTCCGTTGCGGCGCTTTAGAAACATTTTGCCTTCGTTGAAGCGCACGGGAACGGGATCTCCGCGCTTGAACTCCCCGGGTGCATATCCCGCCGAAGAATCTGAGCTGTATTCCCCAACGTAACGAACTCCGTCCACTCGCACCACTACGGCCGCGCCATGCTTGAATACTGCTGCCTGTTCGCGCACAATTTCATACTCGGCCTGAACCCAGTTTTGCAGGTCGCGACCGGGCAATCCGCCTTCGCGAAAGTAGATTTCCTCGGCGCGCCGCCTGATAATTTCCGGCAGATCGCTGGGCATCGCGGGCCAAGGCTTGAGAGTAGTGGAAAGGGCGGGACTGGCTTTCATCGTGTTCTCCTTGCGTTCTCCATCGACGAAGCCTTCTTCAGCTCGCCATCGCCATCGTAAGCCGCAAAACCGTTGGAACTCCAACGGCATCTCAATATTAGTGAGGAGTTGGATCGGCTTCGGGAAGGGACGAACAGACCTCCCAAAAAGGAAATGTCAGGCAATTCCGTGCCTGGTCTGACGAGTTTATCTGGCCCTCCGAAGCAGTTCGCCGTCTCTTGTACTTCGCGGAAAACAAGGCAGTTGACCGGATTCTGTCAGCAGCCTAACATTAGCGCCGGGCACACTCGCACGCTTTCATGATCGGCCAACAGATCTCCCATTACCGCATTCTGGGCAAACTCGGAGGCGGGGGTATGGGCGTGGTGTATGAGGCTGAAGACATGAAGCTGGGCCGCCATGTCGCGCTGAAATTCATCCCTGAAAATCTGGCTGGCGACCCTAAGGCGCTGGAGCGTTTCGAGCGCGAGGCGCGAGCGGCATCGCAGCTCAATCACCCCCACATTTGCATCATCCACGGCATCGAAGACAATAACGGTCACCCTTTCATCGTGATGGAGAAGCTTGACGGCGAAAGCCTCAAGCAGCACATCTCGGGCCACGCCATTGGGCTGGAGGAGGTGCTGGAAATTGGAATCCAGGTGGCCGACGCGCTGGTTGCGTCGCATGCCAAGGGGATCGTTCATCGCGACATTAAACCGGCGAATATTTTCTTGACGCCGGGCATGCAGGTGAAGGTTCTCGACTTCGGACTGGCCAAACTGGTTCACCACGTCGCAGCCGACGAGGGGGGAACGAGCGACGACTCTCTCACCGCCGTAGGCGTCATTCCCGGCACAGCCGTCTATATGTCACCCGAGCAGGCTCGTAGCGAGACCATCGACGGACGCAGCGATCTGTTTTCCTTCGGCGTGGTCATGTACGAAATGGCCACGGGCAAGAAGCCGTTCACCGGCAACAATTCGCTGGTCACGCTCGACGCCGTTCTGCACCACAAGCCAACCCCTCCGCGCGATATCAATCCCAAGATTCCGGTCGAGCTTGAGGCGATCATCGGCAAGGCAATGGAGAAGGACCGCCAGCATCGTTACCAGAGCGCGGCGGAGATGAAGTCGGATCTGATTCTGTTGCGGCGCGAGACCGAATCCGGTTCGGTGAAGTCAGGCAGCCACACGGCCAAGCTGCGAGTGGCAACGAGAACATTTGGCCGGGACACGCGGCTTCTCACTTATTCCCTCGTAGGCACAGCCGCGCTCCTGATCGCGGTGCTGGCGGCGATCGGAACATGGTGGTACAAGCATCGCGAGGGGGCGAGCAGCGAGCAGCGAAACGCCATCGCGGTGTTGCCGCTGCAAAACATGAACGGCGACTTCAACATCGATTACCTGCGATTTGCGCTCGCCGACGAACTCACCAGCGTGCTGACTTATGCTCGTTCGATCGAGGTGCGCCCGTCGTCGATGAGCCGCCGTTATGTTGCCGTCGACTTCGATCCGAAGAAGGTTGGTCAGGAACTGCGCGTGGGCCGGCTGCTCACCGGATCGTTCCGTAAGCAAGGCGATCAGCTCATCGTGACGCTGGAAGCGATTGATGTGGCGACCGACCGCCTGTTGTGGCAAAACACTGTCCTGGTAAAAGCCGAGGATACGATCGGCCTGCAGGAGCAATTGAGCGCACAGGTGCAGCACGGATTGTTGCCGGTCCTGGGCGGAGCCGCTGAAACGGTGACCGCCGCGTCGCGCCCCAAGAATCAGCAAGCCTACGACTTTTATCTGCGCAGCATCGCAGTCCCGCATGACCCCACGCCTAACAAAGAAGCGATCAAGATGCTCGAGTGGGCCGTCGGGATCGATCCCAGTTACGCTCCCGCGTGGGAAGCGCTGGGACAGAGATATTACTTCGATTCCACCTTCGGCGGTGGCGGAGAGGAAAAATTTCAGCGCTCGAATTCTGCCTATGAGCGCGCGGTGACCCTCGATCCAAATCGGGTAATGGCAGCCAGCAATCTGATTACGAATCGCGTGGAGCGGGGCGAGCTTGGCCGCGCCTATGACGCGGCGACCGACCTGGTACGTCGCCTGCCCCAGAGCGCTGACGCGCACTTTGCGCTCAGCTACGTCTTTCGTTATGCGGGCGTGCTCGATAAGTCGACGGAGGAGTGCAACAACGCCCGCAAGCTCGATCCCGGCAATTTTAGCTTCCGCTCATGTGCGTGGTCGTTTCTGGAGATGGGCAAGACCGATCAGGCGATGGATTTCGTGCACCTGGACGCCGGTTCCGAGTGGGCGGCGTGGGTGACCCCTTACGTTTACCTGGGGGAGGGTAATCTCAACGAGACGCGCGCCAGCGCGAAGAACATGGCGAAGGCTCCGTTCTATCACCGAGATTTGATGCAGGCCTGTGTCGCCCCACAAAAGCCTGCGGACTTCGCGAAGATTGTCCGCGAGTCGGAGTCAACCGTAATGATGGAACCCGACGCGGAGGCGTGGTATCACGTAGGAGCTTTGATGGCGGCTTGCGGCCAAAATGAGCCGGCGCTGCGACTGCTCAAGGCCGCTGTGCAGCAGAATTATTGCGCATACTCGGCGCTGCTGGACGATCCACTGCTCAAGAATCTGCGCAAGGACACTGCCTTCAACGAAGTATTGACGGCGAGCAGCAATTGCCAGGCCGTGCTGAAGCAGGGACGAGAATAGATTCATCGGCGAACTTACTTCATCTGGAGATTTCCCTAATGGTATATCTGACGCGACGTTCGATGCTTAAATCTTCAGCCGCGGGAGTGGCGGCAATTGGCCTGCAACCGCTGGCTTCGGGTGCTGACACTCCCGCGCCCACCGCCCGCAAGGGACGCATCAAGCAGTCTGTCAGCCGCTGGTGTTACAAGCAGATTCCGCTCGACGATCTGGCCGCCTACGCAGCAAAGATCGGATTGCGCGGCGTCGATTTACTGGGCCCCGAGGACTACGAAGTCCCTCGCCGTTATGGCCTGATCTGCACCATGGGATACGGAGGCGGCGGAGACATCCCGAAAGCTCTGAATCGCGTGGAAAATCATGCGGCGATCGTCGAAGGTTTAAGCGCGAGCATTCCGCGAGCGGCGAAAGCCGGCGTGCCAAATGTGATCACGTTCTCAGGCAATCGCGCCGGAATGTCGGACGAAGAAGGCGCGCGCAACACTGTCATCGGGTTAAATAAGCTGAAGAAGATCGCCGAAGATAACGGCGTCAATATCTGTCTCGAATTGCTGAACAGCAAGGTCGATCATCACGATTACATGTGCGACCACACGGCGTGGGGCGTGCGCGTAGTGGAAGAGGTGAATTCGCCAAACGTGAAGCTGCTCTACGACATTTATCACATGCAGATTATGGAGGGCGATCTGATCGCGACCATCCGCAAGAACATTCAGTGGATCGGCCACTTCCACACCGGAGGCGTGCCGGGGCGTCATGAACTCGACGGCACCCAGGAAGTTCAGTGGGATGGCGTAATGCGCGGAATCGTCGACACTGGATTCAAAGGCTACGTTGCGCACGAATTTGTGCCGACCGGCGACCCGCTGGTCTCGCTGCGCAACGCAACGGATTTGTGCGATGTCTAGGCCGCCGCGTCTTTGGCGGTCGACAAACAATTTGCGTCGGAAGGGGGTAAAAGTCCATCTGTTTAGAGTGAGAATTCCCGGACTTGCCAAGCTTATTCCTCCCGCGACGCGCGGCCCCGCCTGTATCGCTCGAAAGCTGAATCGACTCGCAACAGATGTCTTATGTTGCGTTGTGATCTTTGCCCTCACCGCTTCCGGGCAGGTCTCAGCCGGCGCTGGTTCGGCGGAGAAGCCGCACGTTCCGGCAGCCTCGAAAGATTTGTCTGGCGAGATCGTCTCGCAACTTCCCGGTCTGCTCTATCAAGGAGTCCCAGCGGAAATTCCGCAGGATCAGGGCCTCGCAGGACTGCGCCTCGGGCTCTTACGGTTATCGACGACCGCGCGGCTCATGCAAGCAGTCGCGCATCCCGACGACGAAGACGGCGGCATGCTCACGCTGGAGGCTCGCGGACGTGGCGTGAACACTTTGCTCATGACGCTGAATCGTGGCGAGGGGGGACAGAACAAAATCGGCAGCAACTTGTCGGACGTGCTGGGCGTGCTTCGCGCCGAAGAACTGCTGGCCTCCGATCAGTATTACGGCGTACAGGAGCGCTTCTCGCGTGTGGCAGACTTCGGATTCTCGAAAAGCCCCGAGGAGACTTTCGCCAAATGGGGCGGTCACGACCAACCACTGGCCGACATGGTCCGCGTGATTCGCACCTTTCGCCCCGACATCATTGCCCCGCGTTTTTCTGGAACCAGCCGCGACGGGCACGGCCACCACCAGGCTTCGAGCATTCTGGCGAAAGAGGCGTTCCGCGCGGCGGCCGACCCCAAACGATTCCCCGAGCAGATCGCGCAAGGCCTCGAGCCCTGGCAGGCGAAAAAGTTATACATTGGCAATGTATGCGGTTTCGGCGCCATGACCTGCCCCGACGCCGACTGGACTTTGAAGTTGAACACCGGCGAGCACAGCGATGCGCTGGGCATGTCGTACGTGCAGTTCGCCATGAACGGCCTGCGGCATCAGATGTCACAAGGCGCCGCTAATTGGACGGTCGATCCCGGCGACCGATTCACGTTCTATCGGCTCGAAGACTCGGTTCTGCCGGCTGCGGCAAGCAAAGACAAAGGGGAGCACGAGAAGGACTTCTTCGACGGAATCGACACAACCCTGCCCGCGTTGGCGGCGAGATTGGGGCCTGAAGAAAGTAAAGTCCCTCGCCTTCGCCCGCAGCTGACCGAGATCGCAAAAAATGTAACTGCAGCCGCCACGAACGCCAAAGGCAACGACGCCTCTCTCGCGGTTAAGCCGCTACTGGCTGTGGTTGCAGGTCTGAACCGAATTCGAAATGAAGTTCACGCGAGCCTGTTGTCGGCAACTGCAAAGGTCGATTTGCTGACGCGAATCGATGACAAGCGTCAGGAAGCTGAAACAGCACTCAACCTCGCTCTGGGCCTTAGCTTTTCAGCGGACGTTGAATCGAGCGACGCAGAGGGCGCCGAACTTCCAAAGGAAGCCGACGCTCGAACGACGGTGTCACCCGGCGAAGAGTTCCGCGTCACAACAATATTGCATAACGGCTCCAAGCTCCCGCTTAACATCGACAGCATCAGACTGGAAGTTCCCACGGGATGGACGGGCATCAGCGGAAAAACGAAGCCGGTGATCGTGAAGGCCGGCGAAGATATGCACGTCGATTTTCACCTCCGCGTTCCCAAAGACGCGGCCTATACCAAGCCATATTGGCACCGCGACAATCCTGAAACTGAAAGCGTCAACCAGATCGACAATGAAAAATACGCGACGCTGCCCTTCCCGCCTCCGGCATTGCGGGCGCGCGCGGAATATTCGGTGAGCGGGGCGGGGAGCGCACAAGCTCAAAGCGGCGTTACCGCTGTCGTCGTCGCGCCCTTCATCGGCGACACAGGCAAAGGAGTATCTCGGCCACTTGCGGTCG
>Ga0210410_10002021_pt1 | contig 18406 bp, 15 predicted proteins | sample IncBWC4MmetaG_FD_161058 | JGI IMG/M metagenome (GOLD analysis project Ga0210410, IMG submission 161058) | Forest soil microbial communities from Barre Woods Harvard Forest LTER site, Petersham, Massachusetts, United States - Inc-BW-C-4-M | ecosystem: Environmental > Terrestrial > Soil >... | reverse complement strand
GGAACAGCTCGGATTCGTCGCGGAAAGTCAGATCGTGCTTCTGGCGGAGCATCGCATCATCGCGTCCACATTTACGCCGTCGCAAAAAGAGTTCATGCAACGGCGGATCGATTTCGGGGAAGTTCTCCCCGGAGATACTCCCACCGAGGTGGATTTGGGGGACGATACGTACGAGGTGGCGCGTGTATCGCTGCAAGGGTATCCCCCGTCGCCCGTCGAGTGTTACGCCTTCATTTCGTTGACGCGCCCCATGGCTTTCATACGGCAGCTCAATCGGACCATTCTGGTGGTCGGCCTGACGGCGATTCTCCTCGCGTCGCTGCTCCTCCATTTTGTTTCGGGGACGATCACGCATCCGCTCGACAACCTCGTGGCTGGCGTGCGCGCCCTCGCCGCCGGGGATTACACATACTCGATCACGCCGCGCGGAAGCAGTGAAGCTGTCGAGCTCGCGGAAGCGTTCTCCAAGATGCGCGGAGATTTGCTGGCGTTTCAGAAAAAGCAGATTGAGACCGAGCGCGTCGCGGCCCTCGGCCGCGCGGCGAATTCGCTCTCGCACGATCTTCGCCACCACCTGGCTGCTCTTGTGGCCAACGCGGAATTCCTCTACGAAGCGGAGAAGCTCAAGCTCAATCGCGACGAGGCGTACCGCGAAATTCAAACCGCATCCGAGCAGATGACGGAACTGCTCGATTCCTTGCGCGACCTGGCTCGCGAGCAGCGCAACATCTCCCCGGTAAGCGCTTCCATCGACCAGTGCGTTCGCCGCACCATCGACGTCGCTCGCGCGCGGCCCGAGCGTCGCGATGTGGAAATCTCCGTGGGCTCCTCGGGAGATATGGCAGGAGTGTTTGATCCCAAGAAAATCGAGCGCGCGCTGCTCAACTTGGCGCTGAACGCCTGCGACGCGGTCACGGGCCGCCGCGGAAAGATCGTCTTCGATATCTTGTCCACGCAGGATAATTTTGAAATTCGCGTCTCCGATAACGGGCCCGGGATCCCTGTCGCCATCCGCAATAACGTGTTCGATCCGTTTGTCAGCGCCGGCAAACCCAACGGCACGGGACTCGGACTGGCCATCGTCAGCAAAATCATATCGGACCACGGTGGGACCGTTTCCGTCGAGAGCACCTCGGAACGCGGGACGACCTTCCTGATGAAGATGCCCAGAGTGCAGCTCTCCGCGGACGAAATGCACGAAAATGTCACGATTTAGGCGGCCCGATTCGGTGTAAGCCTCATCGCTTCGCTGCGATTTTAGGGGTCAAGGAAACAAACTCGCTCAGGTCCACGACTCGAGGGATTGGTAATACGGGAGTGTCAGGAAGTATTGCCCGGGCGCGTCCCTAGCCCCCGCCGGGAAGAGTATTGAGGCTCGATCTGCCTTCCCCCTGTGCAGTGAGGGAAACGGTCGGTCTCAGAAACTCTATGACGCGCCTGGGCAGTTCGTAGTGTATTTTGACCGCCTTTCGGATGTGTCGCTTCCATGTCGAACGTTTGTCAAAAATTTGTAACAAAATCAAAGCAGTTGCTTGCGCCGGGGCAAGTTGATAATTTTCGATCCCCATTCGGAAACTGCGTGCATAAATTGCATTCAATCTTCGCTCGGCCGGGGATGGATCGTTGCGCGCCGGAACGTGCAAATGTTTGCGCTATCATGAAGCGGTTCGCGCGCCGCAAAATTTGCTGAAAATGAGGGTGCCTGATGGAAATCAAGAAAGTTGGCGTGCTCGGGTGCGGGCTGATGGGTTCCGGCATCGCCCAAGTCGCCGCCACAGCCGGATTCGACGTGACGGTCCTCGAAATCGATCAAAAATTCCTGGACAAGGGCTTCGCCGCCATCCGCAAATCCCTCGAAAAGCTCACGGCGAAAGGCGCGGTCGCCGATTCACCGGACGCGATCTTCAGGCGGCTGAAGGGCACGACCAGCAAGCCGGATCTCGCCGATTGCGACTTCATCGTCGAAGCCGTGATCGAGAATCTCGACGAGAAGCGGAAAATGTTTGCGTCGATCGACGCGATCGTCAAGCCGTCTGCGATTTTTGCGAGCAATACTTCCTCGATTTCCATCACGGAAATCATGACGGCGACCTCGCGCCCCGGCCGATTCGTGGGCCTGCACTTTTTCAATCCCGTGCCGCTGATGAAGCTGGTCGAAGTCGCGCGCACCATCGCGACGACAAATGAGGCGTTTGAGACGGCATGCGCGTTCGGCGCCCGGCTTGGAAAGACGCCGGTGCGCACGAGCGACAAAACCGGATTCATTGTGAATCGCCTGCTCTTGCCGTATCTGATGGACGCGATCCGCGCCTACGAAGAGGGCGTCGGGTCAATCGCTGACATCGACGCGTCGATGAAGCTCGGGTGCGGATACCCGATGGGGCCGTTTACGCTCCTGGATTTCGTCGGCCTCGATACGACGTACTACATCACGGACGTCATGTTCGACGAATTCAAGGAGAAGCGATTCGCGTCTCCGTCGCTGCTGAAGAGGATGGTCATGGCGGGCTGGTACGGCAAGAAAAACGGCAAGGGTTTCTACGACTGGTCCAATCCGGAAAAGCCCGTGCCGCAAGACGCCGCGCTCCGAGGCTTCGGGAAGGATTAGGTGTTACGCGCATGCGAAGAGACGAACGCATTGGGCGAAAGCGAACCGCTGAAGCTAAGAAATCGAGCGCGAAACCTCCGGATCGCAGCATCGAGGAATTGATCGCCACGTACTATGACGAGGCTTCGGAGGAAATTCGCCTGGAGGAGCGCGCGTGGGGCGAATTTTCCGTGGCGCAGTTTCGCGAGGATGACTAGTCCAGCTTCTATTGCATTGCAAAAACAAGAACCAAACGCCGCCGTGAGAGACAAGAGTCGTTCTGCTAGCATGAAGCTATGCCTGTCGAGCGAGAGCGGCTGGACGCGGATGTCCTGGTCGTCGGGGCGGGACCTGCCGGGCTGGCCTGCGCGCTGCATCTCTCGCGGCTCATCGCGCAACACAACGCTTCCGGCTCGAAGCCTGAGCTTTCCGCCGAAAATATCTACGTGCTCGAGAAGGCGCGCGAGATCGGCGCGCACCAGCTTTCGGGCGCCGTGATGGACCCGTGCGGCCTCGCCGAGCTTGTGCCCGATTGGGAAAAATCCGCGCCGATCGAGTCCAAGGTCACGGATGACGCGGCGTTCGTTCTCACCTCTGCAAATGCCTGGAAGCTGCCGATCACGCCGCCGCCCCTTCAAAATCACGGCAACTACATCGTCTCGCTGAACAAGCTCGTCAAATGGCTCGGCGGCCTCGTGGAAAAATCCGGCGTGAATTTGTTCACGCAATTTGCCGGCAAAAATCTGATTTACGAAGGTGGCGGCATCGCCGGCGTGATCACAGAAGACAAAGGCGTCGACAAGGAAGGCAAGCCGAAGGACAACTACACGCCGGGCTACGAATTGCGCGCCAAGGTGACGGTCCTCGCCGAAGGCCCGCGCGGCTCGCTCACGAAAGAAATGGTAAGCCGCCTGAAGCTGGACGGCCTGAATCCGCAAGTCTACGGCATCGGCATCAAGGAGCTTTGGGAAGTGGCCGCGGGCCGGATTGCGCCGGGGTACGTGGCGCACACGCTGGGCTGGCCGCTCGATTCCAGCATGTACGGCGGCGGCTGGATTTACGGTCTGCCGGGAGATCGCGTCTCCACCGGCATGGTCATCGGCCTCGATTATCACAATCCGCGGTTCGATCCGCATGAAGCGTTTCAAAAATACAAAACGCATCCGTTTCTGAAGCGCGTGCTCGAAGGCGGCAAGCTGGTGCGCTACGGCGCGAAGACCGTCCCGTACGGCGGATGGTATTCGATGCCGCGGCAGTACGTGGACGGCGGACTCATCATCGGCGACTCGGCGAGCTTGCTCAATTCGCAGCGCCTCAAGGGCATTCACATCGCCATCAAGAGCGGAATGCTTGCCGCGGAGACCGCCTTCGACGCATTGAAATCGGGCGACGCGTCGTCCAAAACGCTCGCCGCATTTCCGCGCAAGATCGAGGAGAGCTGGATCAAAAAAGAGCTGTGGGCGGTGCGAAATTTCCACCAGGGATTTCACCACGGACTTTACGCCGGGCTGTTTCACGCGGGAATTCAATTCGTCACCGGCGGGCGCGGGCTGATCGATCCGATGCGAACTCGCCCCGGGCACGAGGAGTATCACAAGCTCAACGGACCGGGACCCGCGCCGGAGCGTTTCAAGGGTGACGGCGCGCTCACGTTCGATCGCCTGACGGACGTCTATCATTCCGGCACGCGCCACGAAGAGGATCAGCCGTGCCACTTGGTCGTCGCCGACCTGAATGTGTGCGCGACGAAATGCGTGACCGAGTACGGAAATCCCTGCCAGTATTTTTGCCCCGCCGCGGTTTACGAAATGGTGCAGGAGAAGGGCCGGCCGCGGCTGAAAATCAACGCCTCGAATTGCGTCCATTGCAAAACCTGCGACATCGCCGACCCCTACGAAATCATCACCTGGGTCCCGCCCGAGGGCGGCGGCGGACCGAACTACGAGGGGATGTAGGGCAAGTGGGACAGGCTTTCAGCCTGTCAGCTTTGATCCTTGCGAGGCTAATCCCCACACGAAGCTGGCGGCACGCGCGCTTCACGGCACAGCCCATACACATCGAGCTCGCTCTGCGTCCCCACGTACACCTTGCCGTTCGCTACGGTCGGAACCGTGAACTTCACGGCCAGCCCTGCAGTGTCGCGGTTTTTGGGCGCCATCCCGCTATCGTACAGCTCCTTCGAGAGGTCGCTCGGATCATATGCACCCAGGATGGCTGGGCCGTTCGGCGTAGTCAGCGCACCGCTTGCATCAATCAGCCAGAGAACGGCGTTGTTCGTCCCGTTCGCGGAAATGACAGGTGTCGCTCCTTGCGGGCCGAATGTTTCCTGCGAGCGCGAGCCAGACGGAGCGGGGGCAAGAATTCCCTGGTTCATGGAAAACGAGATCAAATTCCCGTTCCCAGGCGCAACGTAGACCGCGTTGTTCCAATACAGCGGCGTGCTAAGAATGGGTTGATTGGCGGCGGGTGCCGGAATCGTTTGCACAACAGAAGTCGGATCGGGGCACCCGTCGACTTTGAACTTGCCCATGTTGTCTCGGTTCACAACGTAGAGAGAGCCGCCTTTTGAGGCGCCAATCAGCAGATGCGGCTCTACAGGAGATCCTGCTGAATCGGGCAAAAGGACCGGAGCGCTGGCTCCGACGTCGTTGCCGGTAGATTCATCCGTCCCTTGATCGCAAGGCGTAAAGTAATCCGAGACGGAGAGCCCACTCGACAGCGCGAATCGCAGGAAACTGTCGCTGTAGCTCGAGCCGCCTCGATACGGATCGAATTTGCCGCCGCCTGTGACGACATACACGTTGTGACTCGAATCCGCGGACGGGCCGCCGCCGCTTTGCCAGATGCCGCCCCCGGGTGGATTGGTGACCGAATTGAAAGCAGCCGTCTGTAGCAGCGAAGTCGAGTCAAACCCAAACAGCCAGCCGATATAGTCGCCCGCGCCGCCATAGGAGCCGAATGCGACGTACACAATTCCATTATCAAGGAGCAAGGCAGGCCGCTGGTTTTCCTCGCCGGAGTTAAAACCGAGCCCTTGCCGAATCTCCGCCCCAACTTGGGTTCCGCTCGCTCGAATTACCGGCTGGCCCGTTGTCAGGTCCAGAGCCCAAAGCGAGTGGTAATAGGTCGGAGGGACAAAATTCGGGCCGATCTGAACGGCAGGGGTCTGTGTTGCTGCGACCGCGTACAGATACGGAACCGGTGTGCTCATGCCAATGACAGGCGTTCCGGTAATTCCGATGGAAGGGCCGAGAAGCGCAAGCGTCTGCTGGTCCGGAGCCTGAACGGCTTGCTCTCCGGGTGGAATCAGCGGCGTTTTCCATAGCTGTTGACAAGGATTCGCGTCCGCATCGAACGCGTATACGGAGTCATTTTCCGTAGCCACAAAAACCACGTTATGCGTTCCGTTACCGGGAATCGGGAGGTTGGCGACGTAGAGCGGCTGTGCGTAGACGTACCCATCCACGGGGCAGGAAAACAGTTTGCCGAACGTGGCGGAGTTTACCGTCGAAGGCGAGAGAGCAAGCTCCTGACCGTTCACGCCCGAGCGCGCGTTGTCGTTCCGCCAGGTAAAAGTGCCTGGAAAGTCCGTCACGTACACCGTCGCTTGGCCCGTGACGTTGGGGTTCGCATTCAGTGCGGCGGTAATCGTATACGCGTTTGCAATGCCCGGAGGCGTGTATGACCCCGTCGACGAGATCGAGCCCCCGTCGGCCGTCCACGTGACGTCACTCGCTGAGACACCGGCAGTCGCGACTTGCAACTGGAGCGATTGGGAGGTGGTGAGGCTCGCGCGCGCCGGAGCGACCGTGAGCGATCCTTGAATCGCGACGCTGGCAGAACCGCTCACCGACGGATCGGCCTGCAGAACGGCGGTCACCGTTACCGTGCCCGAGGCTGGCGGCACGCTTGGCGCTACGTAATAGCCTGTCGCGTCGATCGTTCCGACGGCCGGATTTCCGCCGGGTGTCTGGTTCACTCGCCAGGTCACCGCGGAATTCGAGGCGTTCTGCACGTCAGCGCCGAATTGCACGCCGCTGCCGGCGAAGGGCTGCGCTGAATTCGGGCGCACCGTGACAGTGGGAGTTGCCGGCGCCGAAGATGTTCCGGAGCCGGCCGTGCTGCAGGAGACGCAAGCAGCGCCGAGCGCGAGCGACGTGGCAAGCAACGCCAGCGGCAATCTTCGCGATCGGCCGCAGCGCGGCGATTGGTTGAGAGAGGCGCACCGGCGAGCGGGAACTCGCAAATCGAAGGGAAGGGGCATGGCTCCGCCTGATAGGAGGATTCCTGGAGAGTGGGGGCGGAAGTTAGCACACCGCGAAAGGCGCGTCAAGACATTCGGTCACGAATAATGACAAATGACTAGCCGGTGCAGCCCACGCCGGCACAGGGAGGGCCGGACCCATTTTTTGTGGTCAGGCTGCGGAAGAAATTTCGCATGCGATCGAGCAGGCTCGGCTTTGACGGTGGAGACTGTTTTTCATGGGACGCACTCGCCGCGGGTAGGGGCTGCGATGGCGGCACAGCCGCCTGCTCCGGCGCGGGATTTACGCGCCCGCGATATTCGTACAACGGACGCAGCCGCACTTCGCGGACCAGCATGATCGTTTCGGGCGCCGGTGCGGGAGGCGGTTCCGGAGCGTTCGCGCTGAAGCTCAGCGCCGGCATCAGGACCGTGTACACCGGCTCCTTGCCGGAAGCGGAGGGAGGTGGAACATTGTCGATTTTTCTCCGCGGCGGCGCCACGGGCGAAGCCAGCAAGCCGATGTCCAGCGGAGGTTGGCTGCGCGCGGCGGAGGCGGACGCGGGAGGCGTGGCCGGCGCAGGTGCGTCGAGATGCGCCCGCGGGTAATCGCACGAGCAGGCAGAGGCGTCCGCTTGCAGCGAGGAAACTTGCCCGCCGGAGAGGCTCACCGACCCGCCCTGCGGCACGAGTATGCTCTGCTCGGCAAATTGAGGTTCGACGCGCAGCGCCCCACGCGCGGTGAGCACGCACATCTCGCCGCCTGGCTCGAGTCCCAGCGTGGTGTCCCGCAGCCCGCCCGCGATGGCGATCGGCGTGGCCACGATCGTGGGCGTGTAAATCGAGAACGCGTCCGATGTTTCCAGCGAAGGATGAACGCGGCCGTAATCGAGGGCCAGCGTCACCGAGCCCGAAGATTGAATCAGCTTGAAATGCGCCGGGCCGCACACGCTGATTTCGCCGCCGGTGTTAAGCATCAGCAGTGCGTGGCCCGAACGCAGCGTCACGTCGCTGCCGCTGGCTACGGCCGTTGGCGCGGCGTCTTTTTCGACGCCGGACGGAGTTGTAGTTGCCACTTCGAGATCGTCCCCTTCAATCCGCCCAATCACAGCGGGAAAATCCTGCGCGGAAATGTGCGCGTCTCGGAGCGACACTGTCGCCACTACCGCCAATAGCGCGGCAGAAAATAATTTTACGCCAATAGCTAAATGCGATTTCTGCACTCGAATCGAGAGCAAATTTACCTGCAGCTTCCTGAAGGGCGGGGCCGGCCTATCGCCGTTGCGCCTCTTTTTATACTATATCCCCGTGCCGGAACAAGTAAAAACGCAGCCGGAGCAGCGTGAACGGCAACTGGTGATTCACTACGATACACGGCTGCCCAAGCTGACTCTGCTACAGCGCGCACTCGTCCCCATTATCGGCTGGGCCGTTTGGGCCGTGATTCGCGTGCTGGGGCCGACGATTCGCTTCGAAGTGATCGGCGGGCAAAATGCGGGGCGGGAATACCGGCCGGACCTGCCGCCGCACATCTATGCGTTCTGGCACCGCTGCATCATTCCCGCGGTCTGGTACTTTCGCAACCGCGGCGGCGTGCTGATGAACACAACAAATTTCGACGGGCAATGGACCCGCCGCGTGATCGAAAGGCTGGGGTACGGCACGGCGCAGGGAAGTTCGACGCGCGGAGGGTTGCGCGGTCTTGCGGTGATGGCGAAGCGCCTTGAGGAAGGATTCGACTCAGGCTTCACGATCGATGGCCCCCGCGGTCCCCGGTACGTGGCCAAGCCCGGGCCGGTGATGCTCGCGCGGCGCTCGGGCCGGCCGATTATCTTGTTTCACATCGGGCTTGAGCGCGCCTGGACGCTGAGAAAATCCTGGGACCTGATGCGGATCCCCAAGCCGTTTACGCGCGCCATACTCGTAATTGCTCCCACGCTGGAAGTCCCCAAGGACGCAGATCATCGTGGGCTGGAGGCGAAGCATCAGGAGATGCAGAAGACGCTCGAGCGCCTGCGGGACGTCGCGGAGAACTGGTTTTCGCTCAGCGATGTAGAGCGGGAACGCGAACGAGCGAACTGGAATTCCTGAAAAAGATTTGTAGCCGCCTCTTTGTTCCCGCGCATGGACTGGGTCTTGACGCGGGCGTATATTGCCCCCCTGCCAAAGCGGCCTGGAGCGAGGATTTTCGCGTCGTTTTTTTGAACCGGGGAGGCTACGAACGTGTTCCGCAAGAGTACCCAACTTCCCTTTGCATTGACCCTTCTGGGTCTTGCGCTTTACACGCCAGGCGCCCGGGGACAGGCGCCGCCTCAGTTTTACATTGTGTGCACCTCACAGGAAAACCTGCCGAATGTTTACATGAGCGGTATACTGCAAGGGCCCGCGACGGCGATTCAGGGCTTCACTGCCGGGTTCAACCAGTTTCTGAAGCAGACTTACTCTTACCAAGGCGCTGTCGCGTGCGTACCGGGGAGGACCGTCGCGAACGCGCAGGCCTTCGTGCAAAACCGGACGACTGCCCTGAGGAACCTCAAGAAAAATCTCGTCCAGACGGGTTGGACCGAAGCCGCTCCGGGAACTGCGGGCGGCGGGTTCACGGGAACCACTACGAATGTAATCACCAACCTTCTCGGAGGCAAGACAAACGGGTCCGCGCCGGCAACGAAGGCCGGGGGCGCGCCGGCCGCTTCGCAGACTCAAACCGTTGGCCAATCCACAGGCGCGAATGTGACGCAGGGCGGAAATTCCGCGCCCGGCGCTCCGGTAGTCCAAATCTTTAACAACTTGTTTGCTGGCGGATCGACTTCAGCGACAGGGTCCGCTGGCGCGGCCTCCACCGCAAGTGGCGCTTCGACTGCGAAGGCGCCGGCGAATCAGATCGGTGCGGGCAAGGCTTCTACTGGGACCGGGACGGGCTCCAGCACTTCGACGGAAGTCGCGACGGTGCTTTCGAACCTTTTCGCGAAGGCGCCCGCTGGCGGCTCGGCGGCCGGTGGTGCGGCGGATGCAGGCGCGCCAGCAAAGCCGGGGAAAAACAACGCGGTTGCGGGCCGAGGCGCTCAACCGCAGCCGGGTCCAGCGGCTCAGCCGGTGGCAGTCGGCGACGGATTGCCGGACGGCGCGCTCGGAATGGCCCAGTTCGGCAACTCGAAGTTGATCGTCTACGGGTGCGGGCGGCAGGGAACGCACGTCTTGTGCGTGACGGACCTGACCAATCAAAACCCGCAGGATTCGCTGCTTCAAAGCGCCGCGCAGTGGAAGGATGCCTTCCTGGTGGACGATCGAGGCGACCGTCATTCACGCGCCGACGGATATTTTCTGAACGTCGACGGCGACCGGCGCCAAGAGATGGATATCGATTACGGAAAGAGCGCGCACTTCATTCTCGCGTTTGACGCCGTGCAGGCCAAAGTGGAGAAGGTCACCCTGCGCTCGGCCACGGGCGGATTAAACGTTTCGGATATCGCGCTGATTGTTCCCGGGGCATCCGGGAATTCGGGAACGTCGGCGGAAGCCCAGCCTGCGGCGAAGGGCGGGACAGCTCACTGAGGTTCAACGGTCGGCACGGAGGAGTGTAGCTTCGTCGTTGATTGGGCCTACTCGCCGCGTTTTGCTTGCAGATCCTTTCGGAGTTCCTCGCCGGTAATTTCGACGACTTTACCGTTCTCCCAAACGAAAATCGACCGCCCTTCGCGCGCATGCTCTTCGATGAGCTTTTCAACGGCGGCCTTCAAAGCCATTTCCGCGCGCACTTCCAAAGGCCATTTGAGAACCTCTGGCGGTGGTTTCTTCATTTCCTTCCGTAATGATCCAGCAACTGATTGAAAAGCCCCGCGCCGTAATTTCTACCGGCTCGCGTCGCTGAGTTTTACCTCGGCTTGCATCTTTTGGCCGCCGCGGTAGTACTCCACCTTGACCGTGTCGCCCGGCCGCTTGCGGTTTAGCGCCAGGTTGAGATCCATTTGCCCCGTGATCGGGCGGCCATCAATGGCCGTCACCACGTCACCGCCGAGCACGATTCGGCTCATGCCCAGAATGGCTTGGCGGTCTCCGCCTTTCAGTCCGGCGTGTTCCGCCGGGCCGCCAGGACTCACGCGCTCAACCAGAAGGCCTTCGTTCACGGGCAGACGCAGCGCTTCGGCCATCGCCGGGGTCAACACCCGTGCTGAAACGCCCATCGAGGCGCGCCGCACGCGGCCTTCGGTGATCAGATCCTCGGCGATCTGGCGCGCCGTGCTGATCGGAATGGCGAAGCCGATCCCGGCGGTCGTGCCCGACGGCGTATAAATCGCCGAATTGATCCCGATCACTTCGCCCCGCGTGTTCAGGAGCGGCCCGCCGGAATTTCCCTGGTTGATGGCCGCGTCGGTTTGAATCGCGCCGTCGATCACAGTGGTCTGCCCGGTCTGCACGGTGCGCCCAAGCGCGCTCACAACTCCGGTGGTCAGCGTGCTTTGAAACCCGAACGGATTTCCGATGGCCAGGACGCGCTGGCCGACTTGCAGGCTGTCGGAATCGCCCATGGTCAGCGCGGGCAGCTTCCTGTCTTTTGGATCGATCTTCACGAGCGCGATGTCGTTGCGCTCGTCGGCACCGATGAACTTCGCGTCATAGTGCGAGCGGTCGCCGAGCGTTACCGAGATCGTCTGCGCGCCCTGCACCACGTGAAAATTCGTCAGGATGTAACCGCGCGGATCGATCACGAATCCCGAGCCCGCGCCCTCGACAGGCACCGGCTCCATGAAGACGTCGTACTCGAGAGTGCGGGTCAGGATGTTCGCGACGGCTGGCGCGGCCTGGCTGTAAATTCTGACGTTGATGACTTCGTCGCCGACCAGCTCTTCTGGCTTGGGCGCGGAGAAGGAGACAGGAACCGGCACCGGCACGGCTTCGACTTTCTGGGGCGGCCGCTCTCCCCAGCGGGTGCCGGCCCAATACCCGCCGAGGACCAGCACTAGTCCCAAAACGAGCAGGCGGATGGCGCCGCGCGTGTCTTTACGTAGACTCATGAAACTTTTCCCCCAACTCTAGATCCCTCGCCTTCGATGCCCTTGAGCGTGGCGAAAAGCGCGATCACCTGCGCGCGCGTGTGCTCGATCGTGCCCGAACAATCGATCACCGCGTCGGCTCTCTTCCGCTTCTCCTCGACGGGCATTTGCGCCGCGATGCGCTGCAGCGCCTGCTCGATGGTCAACCCGCGGCCCTTGCCGGATGTGGTCAGGCGAACGAGCTGTTGCTCAGGCGTGCACCAGGTCACCACAAGGTAATCCAGTTTTCGATCGAATCCCGCCTCGATCAGGAGAGCGGCTTCGACTACGGCGATTGCGCGCCCATCCGCCTTTTCGATGGCAGCGAGCTGCCGCATCTGCTCCTCGAGAACGGGCGGGTGCACGATGGCGTTCAGGCACGCCAAGCGCAGCGGCTCGGCAAAGACGATCCCGCCGAGCTTCTTGCGATCCACCAGGCCGTCCGGAGTAAGGATATCGCGGCCGAATTCGCGCACCACTTCGTCGTACGCGGCGCCGCCCGGCTCGATCACCTGATGCGCGATCTTGTCGGCTTCGAGCACCCGGCAGCCGAGTTCGCGAAGCATCCCAACCACCGTCGTCTTGCCGGTGGCGATTCCTCCGGTCAGGCCGACGCGCAGCATCAGGGTTTAGCCGCGGCCGCGCCGGTCAGGCTGCCCGGAGCCGATTCGCCTCGCGCTCCACGGCGGAGGCGCGCCGCCTTCACGGTGTTGCTCATCAGCATGGCGATCGTCAGCGGGCCCACGCCGCCTGGCACGGGCGTCATGGCACCGGCAACCTCCGCAACATCCGGATGAACGTCGCCCACGAGCACGGAACCCTTTTCCTTGAATTGCGCAAGCTTCGCCGGAAAATTCGCAAAGATGCGCTGCGCTTCCGCTTCATCCGTGATGCGATTGATGCCGACGTCGATCACCGTCGCGCCCGGCTGGACCCAATCCGGCTCGACCATCGCCGCGCGGCCAATCGCCGCGACGACAATATCGGCACGCCGCACAACGCCGGGCAAATCGCGGGTTTTCGAGTGGCAAATCGTCACCGTTGCGTTTGCGTGCATCAGAAGCAGCGCCATCGGCTTTCCGACGATATCGCTGCGGCCGACGACCACCGCGTTCGCGCCGTCCAGCGAGACGCCGCTGCGCCGCAAAATTTCCATGCATCCTGACGGCGTGCACGCGACAAGTCCAGCGCGGCCCGAAACGAGGCGGCCAAGATTCATGGGGTGAAACCCGTCCACGTCCTTCGCTGGATCGACGGCTTCGAGTACGCGCTTCGTGTCGACCTGTGGCGGAAGCGGCAGCTGCACGAGGATGCCGTCCACTTCGTCGCTTTCATTCAATTCCGCGACGAGCATGAGCAATCCCTTCGTTGTGGCCGTTGCGGGAGGTGCATGCAGCCAGCTTCCAAGGCCGAGCTGTTCGCACGCCGCGATCTTGCTGCGCACGTAAATCTGCGACGCCGGATTCTCGCCCACCAACACTGCGGCGAGACCGGGACGGATTCCGGCACCGCTCAGCGCGGCGATTTCCTGCTTGAGCTCGGCGTAAATTTCATCGCGAATAGCATTGCCATTGAGGATTCGTGCTGGCACTTGACTCCTGTCCCCGGCAGAGCACTTTTCAAGTTGATGATAGCACACGCGCCGAAGGCACTTTGTTCGGGTGAAGCCAAGATGACGTTGCTTAATTTGTGCTTTGAGCTTTGCCCGACCGACGCCAAATTCGAATCCCCAACAGGGCTGACAGAAGAACAGAAATGACTAGGCCGAGACAGACGCAATAAAAAATCATGAAGCCGTCGCCTGGAGCAGACCGCCCCGATACGTCCGGCTTAACCAAAAGCCCGCCCACGACAAAGCCCGCAAGAATTCCCAAAAACGGGCCGGTGAGCATTATGGTCAGTACTTTCAAAATTCTCACGTCAGTTTCTAAGGCGCATCATGCCCTAACACCGCCACGCGGTCACCACAGACCTCACAAGGTACTCCTCCGCTTTGCCGCCATTTGAATTGGCACTCCACATCAAGCCTCGCGTAGATAGGGCGCGACAAACTCAGGTACAATCACTTTCCACGGAACGTGGCAAACGAAAATGATCTTCGGCGAAAGCAGCGAACGCAAAAAACTCGAGCAGCAGATGCGCAGCGCAGGGCGGTTGCCGCCGGGGCAATCGCTCACGCTGAAGTGGCCCGTGCTCCACGAAGGAAGCGTGCCGCGCGTCGATCTGGCCACGTGGGACTTTCGCATCGACGGGCTGGTCGAGAAGCCGGTGCGGCTGACCTGGGAGCAATTCAATCGACTGCCGCAGGCCGAGATCGGTTGCGACATGCATTGCGTGACGCGCTGGAGCCGGTTCGATAATCGCTTCGAGGGTGTGCTCTTCACCGAAGTCATGAAGCTCGTCATGCCGAAGCCGTCAGCGCGCTTCGCCATGTTGCGCGGCGAAAACGGATACACGACGAATCTTCCTCTCCAAGACCTGATGAAGCCCACGACTATTTTCGCGTTTCGGCACGACGGGGAAGAGTTGACGGGCGAGCACGGCTATCCGCTGCGATTGATCGTGCCGCATCTTTATCTTTGGAAGAGCGTGAAATGGGTAAGGGGATTCACCCTCACGGCGCAGGACGAACCCGGCTTCTGGGAACAGAACGGTTATCACATGTACGGCGATCCGTGGAAGGAACAGCGGTTCGGGTAGCACAGTGACTCTTCGCTGTGTGGGTTTTGCAGGCTGGACGAATTATTCCCGCTGCAACTACCATCGGAGAATTCGCACTCCATCCTCGCCAGCCTGACTACGTTTGCGGCCGCACTCACGTTTGGCGCTGCGACTGCGATTGCAAAAACCACACAGCGAAGAGTCGCTGTGCTACCTACCCCTTCAGTCTCGGAAACAGCTTTTCCGCGTTGTCGCGATTGACTGCGTTCAAGAAGCTCGGCGGCAACGCGAGTGCGTCGAGCGGCACCTCGGTCACCGGGAACGGCACAATCGGATAATCGCTGCCGAACAGAATTTGGGAGAGCGGAACGATTTTGGTCAGCGCGGAGAACGGCGCCGGGTAAGTGGCGTGCGCGACGTCGAAATACAGCCCCTTGATTTGTTCCATCAAATCCGCGCTGACTGTTTCGGAGCGCTTGTCCGGCAGCGTTTCGCTCACGCGGTTCGCCAGTACAGGCAACGTGCCCCCGGAATGCGGGAAGATGAAGCGAATATTCGAGTGCTTTCGGAACCCGTCGTTCTTTAGGAAGCTGACAATGGCGCGAGCAATATCGAAGTCGTATTCCACAACGCTGTCCATCACCCCCGGCTGAAGCGTGCGGCAACACGCGGGCGGCGCGGAGTGAATGAAAACGACCGCATGGCGGCGGTTGAGCTCCTCGAACACGGGCGCAAAAGCGGGGTCGCCGGGCCACTTGTCGCCGTAGCTCGTCCACAGGCCGATGCCGTCGGCTTTCAGCGTGTCGTACGCGTATTCGATCTCCTTCAAGCTTCCGTCGGTATCCGGCAGCGGCAGAGCCGCAAAATGCCCGAAGCGGCCGGGATAATCCCGCACGAGTTGCTGAGTGTAGTCGTTGTTCTGGCGAGCCAGCTTGCGCGCCCGCTCGGATTTCTCGGAAAGCGAGTCCTGCACGACGCGCGTCATCGGCGAAAGCATTCCCGTGGCGACGCCGCCTTTGTCCATCGTTTCGATGGCGAGCGCGGGAGTCCAGGTGGGCAGCGGGTGCCCGGTCGCGAGAATCTCTTTCTCCATCACCTTCGTGTAAAACGAGGGAACGGTGTGCTGATGCACGTCGATTCGGCCGGTATGGGCGATGACAGCGGCCGGGTTCGATTGCGCGAGCAGGCCGCTCGGGGGAAGAAGCGAGCCTGCTCCGGCCATCGCCAGCCACTGCAGAACCTCGCGGCGTGAAGAGCTGGTGCCCGGCGGGGGCGCCGCGTGCCCGGCATGATCAACTCCCACCGTGACGTGTGTGTTTCTCGAAATCTGTCGTCTCATCGACGAGACCTCCGTTGCGTGTGATTTACAAAGTATTTTGGTTTCAAATCGAAATCTACACTGCGTCAATTCCGCAGACAACGCAAAATTGATTGCTTTGTAGCATAGGATTCAGCACATGGGGTTGGGTCTAAGTCTTTTGGCCCGCAGGCAGAAATAGCCCGTGTTCGAGAAAATCCAGCACCGCCCGACGGCGCTGTTCGACGTTGCGGGGATTCCAGATATCGCGGTTCCAGATCTGGCTCGCGAGTTGCCCCGTGGCGAAATAATACATAATCATTCCAAAGATGGTGAACACCATCTGGTCAGGATCGACGGCACGAAACTGGCCCCGCGCGATTCCTTCGCGAATCGTTTTTACGGCGCGCTGGTGGAGCGGGCGGTGATGCGCCACGACCATCCAGTGCAGCGGCCGCCGCGTGGCCATCATCTCGCGCTGGATCAGCCGCGGATAGGCGGGATTGCGCATCACGAAATCAAAGGTCAGGTTCACCAGCGCGCGCACGCGCTCGCGTGGTTCCATCGCCCGCACGACCGGGGATTCCATCTGGCCTGAAATCTGCGCGATCATGGTTTCCAGGACGAAGCGGTGCAGCTCTTCCTTGTCGCGAAAATAATAGTAGGGCAGCGCTTTGTTGACGCCGGCGACGCGCGCGATTTCGTCCATGCGCGCCCCGGCAAGGCCTTTTTGAGCGAACACCTTTCGCGCGGCCACCACGATGCGCCGCACCGTCGCGAATTGGCGGCCTTCGCGGAGGATTCGCCTCCCGATGGGAGAAAGCTCCCAGTGGCGCACGAGATCGGTTTGTGCCTTGGATTTCGACTTGGAGGCCATTTTTCCCGCCGCAAAGATGTAGTCTAAATGGCAATCAACGTCAAGCGTGGCGGGGCTAGGTGGCACAGCGACTCCTCGCTGTGCGGGTTTGTAGGCTTCCACTACGGCTCCTGCTGAACGTTCGATTGTAAAACCCACACAGCGAACCCCTCTTAAAAGACTCGGGGTAAAGAGTCGCTGTGCCACCTGGCCCGCCGACCCAACATTTGTGAATTGGGGTTTAGGGCGCCCGTTCCTGTGGCACAATGGCGCGGAAGGGGAACGCGTGAATCTACATTTTCGATTCAGGGACAGAAATCAAATTCCGCAGTTTCGCCGCCTCTGCACGCAGAGTCTCTCGCTGATCGCCGCAATGGTGTTTGCGGCCCCCGCGCCGCGAGCGCAAAATGCGGCTTCGCCGGGCGAAAAGAGCGCAGCGGCTCAGCCGGGCAACGCGGAAACCGGCAAAAAGACCTTCACCAAAGATGGCTGCTACGAATGCCACGGGCGCGAAGGCCAGGGCGCCGCCCAAGGAGCCGGGCCGCGCATCGGCCCGCCGCAACTTTCTCTCGAAGCGTTCATCAAATACGTCCATGAGCCCGCGGGCCAGATGCCGCCTTACACGAGCAAGGTTCTTTCCGATCAGGAACTCGTCGATATCTATGCGTATCTGCAATCCAGGCCAAAGGCTACGCCGTCCAAGGACATTCCTTTGCTCAATCAATAGAATCCGGTCCACGGCGGGAGGTCCGGCGGTGTTTATATTTTGGAAACTGCGCCAACCCTGCGCACGTACAGAAGTACTAGTTCCAGGGTACCGAATACTTTGTACCTTCCGGTCCATCGAACTCGACCCACCGAAACTGCGATCATTGGCAGCGGTGAGATGATGAAGACGATACAAAAAGCAGCGTTACTTTCGGTGTTATTTTTGAGCGGAGGTTTGATCGCTCGAGCGGGAATGCGAGCAGCGGACTTTCTGAGCTGGATTTCCGGTCATCTACAAACGGTGTCCTACACGGTCATAACGCCAAACGCCAGCTACCCGCAGTTTGTTTCCGCCAAAATGGAGTTTGACGGATGCAACGTCAAAATCGTCGAAGACCATAGGACCCAAAAGAGCGATATTCAATCGACGGCCTCCTTTAATCTAAGCTACCTCCAGGCGGACATGATTCGTTCCAGGCCCGAGACCGGCTCGGGGAACACACAAGTTACGCAGTACTTCGTCGTCGAGCTGCCTCTTGCAGGTACAGCCACGAATACAACCACCTTTGATGGGTCCAAGACCGAGACAGATTCAACTACGTTCGTATCTTTGTCGTTTCAAGATCGTGATCTTGCGGACCGTCAAGCCGGCGCCTGGCAGGATGCGGCGTTTGCTTGCGGGGCAAGAAAATCAGATTCGACACGCTGACCTCGGGTTCGACCCTTCGTCCTGACAGATCCCCTGAGAGATTAACTACCGCGGCTGCGTGACGGCCTCGACCAGCGCCGGCTCGCCCTTCTTCACAACTGCCATTGCCCGCTGAATTGCCGGACCGAGGTCTTTGGGGTCCTCGATCGGGCCTTCGGAATAGACGCCCATGCCTTTCGCGACCATTGCAAAATTGATATTGGGATCGGTGATCGTGGTTCCGATGGAGGCGCGATCGATTCCGCGGCTGTGGCGATCGCACATGCGCTGGACGTGCATCACTTCCTGGTGATACGCGCGATTGTTGTGCATCAC
>Ga0210410_10002018_pt1 | contig 18413 bp, 16 predicted proteins | sample IncBWC4MmetaG_FD_161058 | JGI IMG/M metagenome (GOLD analysis project Ga0210410, IMG submission 161058) | Forest soil microbial communities from Barre Woods Harvard Forest LTER site, Petersham, Massachusetts, United States - Inc-BW-C-4-M | ecosystem: Environmental > Terrestrial > Soil >... | reverse complement strand
GACCCCCTGCTTGCAAAGCAGGTGCTCTCCCAGCTGAGCTACACGCCCACCGTTGGTATCAACCTAACAGCATTATACGTCAATCAGTTACATGTTGAAAATGAGGTCCAAGTGGGTCCAACTCAAGATTTGATTGCGAGTTTCGAAACGACTTCTTTTCGATATTCGCTTGGGAAATGGCTGTACCGAGCCGTCGTTCTTAGATCGGTATGGCCTACCCATTTCTTGATCAGCTCACCCGGAACTCCGTTCTGCACGAGAACTGAGATTCTCCCATGACGGAACGCATGCGTTGTTCCTTCAGGAATTCCCAGTTCTTTGCAAATCGGCTTCAACACTTCCCGATTGATGTTACCACCCACCAAGGCTGTGCCCTTCTTTGATACGAAGAGACGGCCGTCTTTACGCTTCCCGATAAACTTCTTCAGCATGTCGAGAGTCGCGGAATCGATGTCAACGTTTCTGTAGCCAGCAGCCGTTTTCGGAGTGACTTCTTTGTGGATGAACATCGATCTCCGAATGTGGATGATGGACTCTTTGAAATTGACATCTTCGACGCGCAAACCAGCAAGTTCACTGATTCGCATGCCGGCAGCAAACATCAACGCGAAGAGGACCTTGTATTGACCCTCCGCGGCATCGACAAGTCGCTGCGCTTCCTCTGGTGTGAAGTAACGCTGCTCCTTCTGAATAAGCGACGGAAGTTTCACGGACCAGGTCTTAGACTGTTCGGGCAATACCAGCCTCAAGACTTTATAGACGTTTTGAATCGTCTTCGGTTCGAGCCGCTTCTTTCTCTGCTCGCTTATTTTCTTGCCCATCAGCGTCAGCCATTCCTGGACTTGTTGACTCCTTATTTCGTCAATGAACATGTCCTTGAAATGAGGGACGAGATGGCACTTTAGGTTGTATTTCGAGGAGTTCTGGGAACTGTCCTTGTGGAGAGGCAGAACGTTCTCCTCAAACCACTTGGACTGCTCAGAGAAAGTCTTGATTGAATTCACCGATCTTTCGAGATGGGCTGGTTTGTTAACACCCTGCTCTTCGATCAGATCCTTCAGCTTCCTCTTCGCTTCGAACTTTCCCATCACCTTCGTGGAGCCGATCGGGATTGATTTACGTATCAGCAGAGCCTGAACGGGGTTCTGTCGAACCCATTCCATGATCATGTCTTTACTCAGATACCTGTTGAGGAACGGTATCGAGTCAACGTGAGATACACCGAACCAGAACAATAGCCAGCAAGCAACGCCAGCTATCAGACTGCCGAGCAGAGTTGGAGTGATCAACACAATTAGCTCCTAAAACAGACCGGGTGGGCTCGAAACAACGTGCGTCTCGATGCGCCCGAGTCTGCCTAGGAGCCGATCCGCTTTTTCAAAATTGTCCTCGCGTGTTGCAAATTCGATCGTGGATTGGGGAAGAATTGCCTCGCGTGTTGGCCGCTGAAATTTCGTGATCAATAGGGAAGTGCGTGCGGGAGAGAACGAACAAGCGAGGAAGAACTACGTGATGGCAAACAACATCAAATGCAAGATTTGGGGTGAGAAGAATCCTTTTGGCTCGGTCCTAAGAGCAGTGTTCGCGGACTGCGCATGGTTTCAAGTTCCGGATAGCCACCAGCCCTTCCAGAAGGGATGCCAAGTCGGAGATTCTTCCATACAAGCTGACTTCCGGGGACTAATCCGAACGTTCTCAGCTACGGAATCGCAGGTTCAGGTTGCGGGAGCGTAGTTTCAGCCGGTCCGATTTTATTGACAGTAAATATCGAGCGTGGTATTAAGGCCTCATCTTTTTAACGCATGGAGGCCCCCCGTGCGGACACCTTCTTCCTCAATAAATCGAAGTACCCATGCCGTTTCATCCGGCGATAAAATCACCAGACTGAGGCGATTTCTGCTGCTGCCGCTAGTCGTCCTTGCGCTCGCACTGCTTATTGGTTGCGAGGAAGAATCGTTGCGCGTCCAGCCCGGCGATGTAACGCTCATCGCGAATCAGAGCGTTGCATTCACGGCTGCCCTCTTCGGGGCAAATAGTAAGTCGCGGACGTTACCGAAAGTAAGCTGGCAGGCCAAGAACGTAGCTACAGGCCAAGCCACAGCTATTTCATCCCACGGCGTGTTCACGGCGCACGTTTCTGGCCAGTTCCAAATCACCGCCAGGGCGGCACATGCTGTAGGGCGCGCAACAGTTCGCGTGCTGCCAGATGTCACGCAAGATGCCAAAGAACTGCCTTCGCAAACCATCAGCGTCTCGTCTCGCCCGGATCTAGGACCGCCGCCACCGAGTTCGCAACAAGGACCCTTCGTCGCCAGGGGGTGGAGCGACACTACCTTCCGCCAGGCATTCGAGATTCAAAATCGCCGTGGCCACGATCCAACCAGGCGCCGCCAGAATTTCAAACTGACTTCAAACGAAGACGTTGGAAGCGGCAATTATTTACTTGCGGTGCCGGTCTTAAACCTTCCCGGGCGGGGGATGGGGATATCACTCAATCTTTTCTATAACTCGAAAGTGTGGACGAGAATCGCGGGGCCGGGAAGGCCTGCCTACTACATGGTCTTTGATCAGGACAACGGGTGGCCGGCACCAGGGTGGTCGCTGGGATTTGGCAAAGTCGTTCAAATGGGTTCAACCGCTGGTGGGATCGAAGATGCCGATGGAACACTGCATCAATTTCAGGGAAATTCGTATTACGGTAGGACAAACTTATCTCACACGACCGACGGTACGCTGTTCGACTACACATTCAACTCGGATGGACGGGGGAATCTAAACGCGGGAGCAGTGCACTATCCGAACGGAAAAACTGTCACTTATGGTGCCCCAAATACAGCCTCAGGCGTCAGGGCCATCTATCCGACCACCATCACCGACGCCAACGGAAACTTCATTTCAATCTCATATCGCAACAACCAGGGACCAGCGATCGGATCTATTGTAGATACTCTTGGTCGAGTCATCGAATTTCACTATGACTCGAACAATCTGCTCACCGCCATTACCGCTCCCGGATTAGGCGAGGGAACACGAACGTTGGTGCGGCTCCATTATTCCCAGCAGCAAGCCCAATTTGCGTTTAAATCGACCATTGCCACTCCCATTATGCCCGACCCCGGGAACCCTAGCACTCAGAACGCAATCGATGGGATCTACTTTCCGGGTTCGTCGACGGGCTACTGGTTCGGAGATTCTTACTCGAACTATGGAATGATCCAGAGAGTCAGCCAACGCCGTGGAATGACGCTCCAGGCCAATTCCCTCACCGAGCAAGGCACGCTCACAGCGGGTACTATGACGCGACAGCGCGAGTACAACTATCCGGGGGGGCTGGATTACGCGCTTACCGACGCTCCGACGTATACCCAAATGACGGAAACTTGGGCGGGGATGGATGTTCCGCCCGCGGTTACCACCTATAAGACGCAGATGGACGCAAATCCCCGAGAAATTGATACGGTTGCTCCCGATGGTACACGCGTGACTCAATTGGTGTACAACCACCCGAACCAATACGACGACGGACTGCTTTACCAGACCACAACCTACGACGTGTCTGGCAATCAAAAGCGGCAAGTTACGACGAGTTGGGAGGGAGGAGATTACGATTCACCGCGCATTGCAAGTAGCAAGGCGACAGACCAGTTGGGACAGACCACTACCACGGTGTATGGCTACCGTTCCCGGTGGCAATATCCGGCCGGGATACCAGCGACGAACCAAGTGATCTCGGTGCAACAGCTAGACTACGATGGAAAAACGGTTCTTCGCGAAATTGATACGGACTACGAGTTAGGAACGGGCTACCCGCTTCGCCACATCTTTAATCTGCCGAAAGTTGTAATTACGCGCGGTTCAGGCGGCGCCGTCGCTGCTCGAACGGAATATTCCTATGACCAGCAGCCGCTGAAGGACACGCCCAACGTGATTGGTGCCTTCCAAGACTTCAATCCATACACGGCAGTCGGGCCGCTCCGTGGGAATGTCACCCAGATCACCCGGTACAAGAATGCTGCTGCCGCGGCCGGGCCAATTGTCGAAACTCGCGGCTACGACATTACCGGGAATCTGGTGAGCACTTCCGGCAGTTGCTGCGAACAGACCAGCATTTCGTACGCTCTTGACACCCAGTATGCGTACCCGTTTTCCGTGACACGAGGCGCGGCTGACCCCAACTCGCCGCTTCATGTAACTCAGTCGTTTACCTATGATTTCAACACCGGGCGGGTAACCAGCAGCACGGATCCGAATGGGCTAACGACACGAACGAGCTATGATGCTGCGACCCTTCGTCCGCAAGAAGTTACTTTTCCTACTTCTGCGTTTGTGGACTACACCTATGATGACGCGGGCATGTCAGCGACACAGACCACATACACTCCGCCCTCCGCATCGTGCGTGGTTCAGCACCCAATTCCTGCACGAACAATCGTGGCAACCGTCGGAACGGTGGCCAGTCCGTGTCAGCCAGCTCTCGCGAGCCAGACGGTGACGCGTGTCAATGGATTGGGAGAGGCTCAGCGGGTGGAGACTCTTACCGAAGGCCATATCTGGAACGCGGTATCGGAAAAATATGATGTTTTGGGCAGGGTGTGGCAGCGCTCGCAGCCGTACCAACTTAGTCAGGCAGCACCAACGCTTTGGACTGTTTTTTCCTACGACGCTTTGGGTCGCATGACGTCGGTCCAGAATCCTGACGGTAGTCAAACCAAGTCCTTCTATAACGAACCGAGTCGCCCAAGCTCTGCGTCGAAGGCCGGCGGACAAACCTTGCGAGTTCTCCCTCCGTATGGTGGGGATCGGTGGATTCGCACCAACGCCCTCGGTCAACTTGCCGAGGTCGTGGAGCCTCCGGCCTACGTTGCGGGATCGCTCGGCTCGGTCGCAGTCGATGGCAACGTCGACACCGCTTATTCCTACAATGGTTTGGGTGAACTGGTTCACGTCGATCAAGGACTCGACCATCAGACACGGGATTTCCAATACGATTCTTTGGGAAGGCTGGTTGCGCAACACCTTGCAGAGAAGGAAGCAACCTTAGACACGGCAGGAGCCTATGTGGGAGCGGGAGGCCACTGGAGCGACGTCTTCGCGTATGACGACCGATCTAATCTCGTCTTGCGCACCGATGCTCGCGGCGTCAGGACAGTTTACGAGTATGCGGGCGATCCTCTGGATCGTTTGCAGGGAATTCAATACAAGTCTACTCACCCGGATGCATCTGTTTTGCCGACCTTGCCGGTCACCTATCAATACATGGCTACCGGTGATGTGACCCGCCCGTTTCAGGTCGCAATGTTGCAGGGAACTCAGAAGTGGGGAGTGCAGGAGTTTGGTTACGACTCGTTTGCCCGGCTAGCTTCCAAGAAGCTCACTTATCCAGGGAACCCGACCCTGGAATTGGACTACGACAGTTATGACACTTTGAATCGGCTGCTTGAGATGACCTATCCGGCGGAGTTGGAGATTCCGTCGCAGCCTCGCAAGAAAGTGGACTATTCTTATGGCGTTGGCGGGCAATTGACCGGACTTCAAGTGGACGGCGCCGATTACGCTTCCCAGTTGGCGTACAACCCCGCGGGCCAAACCACTTCGATCACTGTAGGGCCGAGTGGGGCGCAACGGACGACTGAAGCGTACAGCTACGACCCAGCCACTGAATTCCTCGGCTCTCAGCAAGTGCAACGCGGCAGCACCTCACTGTTGAGCATCACCTACCAATACTATGCAAATGGCCAGCTGAAGCAGCTTATGGAGAACGGCAGTCCGTCTCACGAATACGACTATATTTACGATGCCCTCGGCCGTTTGCGGAATATGAAAAAGGCTGCGGGGCCGGACAGCCCAGAGTGGTCTGAATCCTATGCATTTGACTCATACGGCAATCGGACAACGGTTTGCGCGACGGGACAGGTCAGCGGCTCCGCGGTTCCACCGGACGGCCTCCCATCGCTGGCGTATGACACCAAGTCCAATCGTGTCTCAACGGCCGGTTTTTCGTACGATGCTGCCGGGAACCAGACTCGTTCGCAACGCGCAGACGGCTCTTGGTTGCGATACCAGTACGATCAGGTGGGGCGCTTAGCAAACGTGACCGACGACGTGGGAAAACTGCTGGAGTCGTATAAATATGGACCTGACGGCAAGCGGTTGATCTCAGCGAATGCCAGCGAGAGTACGTATTATCTCTGGGACAGGAACAGCGTCATCGCTGAGTACAAACAGAAAGCGACCGATCCGAAACTGGTCTGGTCAAGATCAAAGGTTTATATAGGGAGCCGGATCCTCGCAACTTTCAATCACGGCCAGTCCGGAGATCTTGTTTATTATCATCACCCGGACCGCCTGGGTACGCGCCTAGTCACAAATAGCGCGGACGGTATTGCCAACGAGCAAACAACACTGCCATTCGGCACACTATTCCCGAATCAATCGTCGGACCCTGTCAATCCAATCTTTACCAGCTACGATCGAAGTTCGAAAACGGGCTTAGACTATGCCGTGAATAGGCAGTTCGACCCGCAGCAGCGCTTCACCCAGGTTGATCCGGCCGGAATGAGCGCAGTAAGCACCTCCAATCCACAGAGCCTCAACCTGTATAGTTACGCCGGCAACGATCCTGTGAACAGAACTGATAGCCTCGGGCTAACACTCAAGGATCAGCCTTACATGTATCCCTGCCCGGCTTCGGAGATGTCCTGTCCTGGTGAGGGAGCAGAGGGTACCAGCGGTTGGGGGGCAGGAGGAGGCGGAGGAGGAACATTCGACTCCTTCGTGGGCGTGAGCGGAGAGCGTTGGTACTGGATATGCGGCGATGGTAGCTGTGGACTTTATCCCAGTCATATTCTTGAGAGTGATGCTAAAACCCTATTGGCAATTTACCAGGTTAGTAATTTCTACGCCAATGGTGGAACGTATCCTTCTGCGGCATTAGAATGGCTGAGTTTTGCTTTGTCGCCGGAACAATTAAAGCAAGTAATGTACGGAATATTGGAATCGAATGCGTCGCCGTCACAATTGAACACTAAGGTAGGAATGCTCGCGGGAGACGACTACTATTACGGATGGATGACTTACCCTGTGAAGGCCTTAGGGATGGCTGGTGGGGGGCTTAACGTGCTCAAGTATAGCAAGTACTTAGCGGCTGTAGAGGCAGACCCCGCGCTTGGATATGTTGCTGCGGCTGCGGCAGGGTTAGCCTATGGTTACGCCCTTGACAAGAGTTTCGAATGGGGTTCCGGTGGCTATATGCCTGCCGACTTCATATATTTTGCGATCAACGGGAGACCAAACGCTGGGATCCAATGGCAAGTTACGCCTAGTTGGGGCCTCGACCTCACCGACGTCACGGCAGGTCAAGTTACGCCTACTTGGGGCCTTGACCTCACCAACGTCACGGCAGATCCAGCTAGTGGGGCACCCACTCCCCCCTAACGTAAACCTTGCCACACCCTGAAGGTGGCAATCCATGCAGGAACAGCAGGCCGAGGACCGCTAAACGCGCTTGTGCTAACTGATCCGGCCACGTGGTCGGCCATCCGGAAGTAATTTACATGATCCTGCGCGGAACTTCTGAAGGCCAAATCAACAGTACTCAAATATTAAACAGAAAAGCCCAACTTCCCGTCGGGAGCTGGGCTAAAGTGATGGCTGGTATCCGTTCTTGAACTGAGACCGCGGTACGGCAGTGAAGTGGCGATTTTATCGGACATTTGACAACCCGGCTTTTTGTAGCGTATAAGGGATAACATAGTTCCAATTGGTTGAGTTCGCGCCAATTTCGGCTTGAGTAGAGGCCAGTCCTTTCCAGGGTAAGCCCCTTTTTAGCAATCCAGCATAGTGCAGTTCAATCATTGTGTGTGTCGGCGTGTCTCTCTCTATACGCCGCGGTGCGGAGCATAGGCTGCGCATCGCAGAAGGCAATCGCCTTAGATGAGGTCCCATAGGGACCAGTCGCCGAAAGCAATCGCTTTCGACCCTCCAGGCCAGGAAAAGTCCTCCTTAAAAAAACGTGCGGACGAGCGTTCGCGCAAGACGTGAAGGAGAAGTTTTTGTGAAACCTTGGATTGACTACGACCCAGATTTTCTTGCACCCGATAGAACGAAGGCATTATTCGACTGGCTCAACGCTCTGGCTATGAAGCCAGAGACAGGCGGTTGTACGAAGCCGCCAACACACGACACGATTCAATGGGGGCCGCGGCAAGCGTACCTTGCCTGCGTCCCCGCCGAATACCGCGTCTCGTCTAGCGGTCCTATTCCGAATCGGTTAGCGAAACTACACGCGGAAATTGAAGACCGCTATCAAGCGCCTTTCAATACGATTCAGGTAAACCGCCATTGGAACGAAAAGAGCGCGGTACACCCTCATTCCGACAACATGCACGGCGACATCGTAATGCTCTCGCTCGGCGCGGTGCGACGATTTGTCCTGAGATATAAGCACGCCCACAAAGCGCAAAAGCCTAAATATCAAGCGGGAGAAATCTTCTTTGATAAGCCGCTGCCGTCCGGATCGCTGCTGACGATTTACAAGAACCATCAATTCGATTTGACTCACGAAATGCCAGCACAAAGCGAACCATGTGGAGTGCGTATTTCGCTGATCTGGAGATACCTGACGGCTTCGGTAGTAAGAGGGCCGCTAGGCCAGCAATCCATAATCGCGGGACAAGCGGAGTTCAAAGAGGCAGTTGAGAATTTTAGAGCAAAAGGAAAAGTGGCATGAGCCCTTTGAACATTCCTGGTCTCGAAACGGAAAGGCCCTACGAATACGTAGCGGCCTTTATGTCGAAGCAAATAGCTGATGCGTACTTTGAAAAGGTCATGGCCGAGTTGAAGCCGAAGATGGGGCCAGCGGACACCTACGGGCGCGTGAAAGGAAGCAAGCTGGATTGTTCGAGCGCGTTTCCAGGCTACAGGGAATCGCTCTGGATTGGTCCAGCGATTAACCCCGGCAAGTCTGAGGCGAGGAGATGCAGCCACGGTCCGGAGCAACGCGAGTGGCCTGTCGTGCTGAAAGATATTAAGGAACGGGTAGAGAGTGCTGCGGGGGAACAATTCAATAGTTGCCTCGTCAATCTCTATCCTCACGGCAAAAGCGGGATCGCGCAACATAGGGATCAAGATGATGAGAGCGATTGGACACACCCTATTGCTTCCGTGAGCCTGGGTGCAGATCGCCTATTCAATATCTACGATAATTTCGGGGTGTTACTCAGTAGCGAGATTTTAGAGCACGGTTCGCTCTGCGTAATGCCTGCTGGATTCCAGGAAACACACCTGCACGAACTAGCGAAGCAACCAGGGGTCAAGGAACCGCGCATTAATTTGACGTTCCGTTGGATTGCGGATCGGCAGAAAAAGACTGCTCCAGCGGAGCAAACAAAACAAGCGAAGTATCAGCCGCACGGTGACGCTTTCAAACCGCCATATAAAACGATTGGCGGGTACAACGGCTGGCAGGTTACGTCTGCCTTGCAGAAGTGCATCCGGCGTGGCCTGGAAAAAGACGCGCTATTTTGGGCTACGGAGTTGTGGGGAAGCTGCAATCAAGTAGGCCGCGAATACATCTGGCATCGTCTTCGCGTAATCGCGAGCGAGGATGTTGGATTAGCGGATAACAACGCTTGCGTCCAAGTCTCCGCCCTCTACGCGAACTTTCAACGTCGCCCGAATGAAAAGCTGTTCCTGTGGCACGCGGTTATACTGCTGGCGCGTGCTCCGAAATCTCGAATTGTAGACCACGCGGGTATCGCGGTGACGCGAGGGCCTCGCCCGAGGCGCGAGATTCCAACGTTCGCAGTAGACAATCATGCTGGCGGCCAGATGAATTGGGATGAAAGTTTCAAGCTGGAAAATCGCACGCTGCCGGATGACTACGAAGCCGAAGCGAGGGTCATTTGCGAGGCCGGTATTCGACTGGGAACAGGGGAATGCAGGCCCATCGTGCTGGGACGCAGCTAAGAGTATTCATTAGGGCGGCGGTTTGGAAAACCGCCGCACTGCTACCCTTTAATAAGTTAGAGGTCTGTTGTTACAACGGTCTGTGCAACCGTTTATGCTCCGGGGTGCAACGGTCTTGGAAACCGTCGTCTTGGGCTTTGAAAGGCAATGCGGCTGGCCCTTCGGCTTTCACCCGAAGGGGTTGGCTTGTGTCCTCGCAATCCTCCTACCACGGTCTTGCAAACCGTCGCACCTTAGAAGCGGATTCGATTCGTCAATGGAAACACCTCCAGATTACTGCGATTCCTACCCGTCAAGAAGTTTCAGGAAGGCGCAATCAAGTACGGCCCGTTACCCATGAAAACCGTCCAGCCCCAACGTCGTGCTAATCTCTTTTGTTCTCTTTTAAATAGGAGCCGACTTTTTTGCGGGTTGAACAAGTCAGTGCCTTCTTTGCCTTTGCTTTTCAAGAGTTAGCTGCAGGAGTCCTTAATTCGAAAGAGGAGGTGAGTTGGATGGTCTTGTGCAGCGTACGGTACAGGGGGCAGCGCATGGCGTAAATGCCGTGCGTCCGCTCGACTGTCTCCCTCGCCGCTTCCGGCGCTTCCAGTCGCATAGCCACGTGAATGCGGCGAATGACGAGTACGCCCTCCTCTGTTTCGACCTCTCCGGTTACATCCGCGGTCAGCTTTCCGTTGCTGGCATCGATTTGACGCGCTTCCAGCGCGCCTCCAAAAGTGCCCACCATTCAACCGGCGGTCGCCGAAATGACATAGTCAATGGTTGAGGAATGCGACTCCTTCAACTTTGCCGGGTCAACTTTGTAGTGTTCGGCGATCGCCCCGTGGACACTGTAAATCACTGGCTGTGATTCGCCCGGCAGATGCGCGATGCGAAGGGGGCCCTGCCGGCGCTCGATACGCGATTTTGAAACATAAACGACATCACCCATGATTTTCTCCTTCCAGAAGAATCGATTCGATCAAACTCCGAATGATCAATTGTGCCGGATAGCCTTCGGAGATCGCTCGAGGTCGAGAGGGACTATCTGCAATTGCCATTTGAGCGGCACCGACGTAGGGGGATAGCAGATCGCTTTGTCACAGGCCTGATATTTTAACTCTCCGGTAATGGAAATTGTTTTCTGAGCTGAGACGAGCGAGCGGACTACATCCCCAGTCTTGGAAGGAGTCACAGTAACATCCTGGGCGATGCGGAACTTGCCCTCAAAAACCGGTACACGTTCCTGGATCGCTTCCAAATAGAGGATTTTGGAGTTCGGGTAAGTCACCTGAGAGAGTTCGATTCCCGAGCGTGGCTGCAGTTCCAGTTGAATCGGCTTGTATCCCGCCACGCCCGGAGAATAAACGTGGACACCCGGCGGCAGCTCGATTTCAGCAGCCAAGGTCACGCGGCTGCCAGGGGCCACAGCGTGATCCGATTGTGTAAGGGTGAGCCGCAAATGAGGCGCTTCGACATTTTGGCTCACATTCTCGGTCAGTTCAGGAAAAAGTTTCCCAATGACGTTGTTTGCTGTAAATCGGTCGGTGTACTTCGCTTCGAAATATTTTTCGCGAATCACGCCGCTCTCGTCTATGTAGAAAAATCCGGGATACGCCATGCCTTTGGTCATTCCCTTCGCTTCCGTGTTAAGCACCTTGAAGCTGCGAATGATTTCGGACTTCGGGTCAGCCAAGAGTGGAAAGTCTATGCCATGCCGCTCGGCGAAATCATTCAGAATAGCCGGACTATCATAGCTTATTGCCGCCAGCTTAAGTCCTTGCGCCTCAAATCTCTTCTTAGCCGCTTGCAGCTGCACGAGCTGCGCCTTGCAGAAGGGTCACCAGTCGGCGGAGCGGAAGAACAGGATGACGGTGCCCTTTGGTCCTTTGAGCGTCTCGTTGGTGTGTCCATGGCCGAACTGATCCGGCAGTGCAAAAGTCGGCGCTTGCTGACCGATCTCCAGGCCGACCGACGGAGCCAAAGCGTGATTCGTGGAGGGGTCATCTTGACCGCTCGCAACAGCAGACAATCCAGCCAGGAAAAGAACGGCAACCCCAATTTTCATTTTTGCTCCGGACCTGTTTGCCCTACGCATTTACCGTTCTGGTGAACGTGAAAGTCTCTTCCTCGGCCACCAGGAAAATCGGCGGACCACCGGAGGAAATCTTCACCGCGTGAGCCAGCGCCTCCTTGCCACCTTCAGACGCCGCGCATGCTTCCAGCGCCTGCATCGACGGGAAATAAACTTCCGCTATCCGGTAAAAGGGAGCAGGGCCTTGCGGTGAGCCGAGTATCTTGGTTGCAACCATCTTGGTCTTCCCGCCCAGCTTCGCAACGGCTAGCGGTACATGCTCTTCCTGATAGACCTTCTCGAAAGCATCAACATCCTTAGGATGGGGATACACGACTACAAGCTTCACGTCGGCCATTCTGTGCCCCTAGCAAAAACAGGATTTGTGATATGCCAAACTGTGTTTCGACACCTCTCCATACCTGGGCTGACCACCCTCACGCGGAGATCGGAGGCCGGTCCCTCGTCGACTTCGAAGAGTCCCAATTCAGTCTGATTGCCAAATAGAGGAAAGGTTTCACGCTAAATCAAAATCATAGGCGTCCCTCCCTTTATCGGTTGCAAACGCCAGACCTCTTCTATTACGGCTCCCCTACGCCGAATTCCGGAAACTTTCCACCGACAAGCCAATCTCACGTTTTGTTTTCTTCTTTAGGGAGAACATTCTTGACAAAAACTCTTTTCGTACGGGCCACCCACATTTGCTCGCCCGGACTAGTTTTATTGGTGATCGCACTCGTTGCAGCGCCTGCTCGCGCCCAGAATCAGGAGGTTACCTTTTCCCTCGGCGGCATTCCCGGCCAGACACGCACTTTCCAGGGCTCTGCTGGTACCGCACAAATCTCCGCGGATCGTAGCTTTGGAATTAACTACGGCCATCGTTTCCTGGATGCGAAGATTGCTGCTCTCTACGGCGAAATTGAATTCGTCGCGATTCCCAACCGAAGTGTGACCTCGGCAACCGCCATCGTGCCGCAGAGTTATGCATCGCTCTACCTCGCTCCTGGATTGCGCTTGAAATTCTTTCCCTCTTCGCGCTTTTCTCCGTGGGGCGCGGTTGGGGAAGGCTACGCCTTGTACCAGCAGTCCGCGAAGCTTTCCAACGGCCAAAATGAGACGGATAAGTTCCTGAACCGGGGTGTCTTCGATTATGGCGGTGGGTTGGATTTCAGGTTATTTCGTTTCCTTGGCTTGCGGGCAGAAATCCGTGATTTCCTCTCTGGCAATCCCGACCTGAACGCCAAGTTGAATTCGAGCACCCAGCACAACATCGTGGCAAGCGGCGGCGTCATTCTGCGCTTCTGACACGGTTCTTAATGACTTGCAGGCTGAAACTCTTTGCAGTGTCGGGAATCCGATTCTCAGGTCAATTCTCAGCGACTCGGGACAAATGGGGATAACCACAAAAGAAGGCTTTGACGTTTCCCCGAGAAAAGGGAACCGCCTCGAGAATTGCACCAATGGCTTCTCAGGCTTCCTGAATATCGATCCGCCTGAACGGGTTGCCCCCGATGCGGCAAAAGCGCCGCGTCAATCCGAAAACGTTTTTGCCGAACAGCGAGCCGACCAACTATCAGGTGCTGCCGGGGCTGGAGCCGGGGCCTCCCTTGGCGTCCAGTTGAGAAATTCGACTCCAGTAGACGCTTTGACGAGCGGACTGACCTCGGCTGGCCAGGAAAGTTCAGGCCAAGCGGCGGAGGAAGCATTGATTGACCGGATTCTCTCCGGCCAGCAGGAACTGTTCATGGACCTGATCCGTCCCCATCAGCGGACGGTCTATGCGACAGTGTTTTCTTTGCTTGCGAATAAGGAAGACGCAGAGGACGTCGCGCAAGATACTTTGGTGAAAGCGCTAGCCCGTTTGCATCAGTTTCGCAGGGAATCGACATTCGGCACCTGGCTAATTCAGATAGCGATCAATGAGGCGCGCATGCGGAATCGAAAACAATGGCGCGTGCCGATGACGTCGCTGACTCATAATAAACACGACGAGAAAGCAGACGTTCCGAAGGACTTCGAAGACTGGCGCGACATTCCCTCGACGACCCTGGAGCGCGTTGAAGTACGCGAGGCATTGGTCAAAGCCTTGAGCTCGCTGGCGCAGCACTACCGGGAGGCCTTCGTGTTGCGCGATATACACGAGCTGAGCATTTCACAAACATCCGGCCTTTTGGGAATATCCCCCGGGGCTGTGAAAAGTAGGCTTCGACGAGCTCGTTTGATGCTGAGGGACATACTGGCCCCGGGGCTCGGACAGGATGGCAGGCTGGGTTGGACTTCGAAAGAGGTAAGGAAGCCATGGGAATAAGCTGCCAGCATGTTTGGCGAGATATTTCAGATTATATCGATGAGGATCTCGGCCACATCCAACGAGCGGCCCTCGATCAGCATTTTGCGGAGTGCCGCCATTGCACCGCGCTGCTCGATAGTATGCGCAATGTCATTAATCTTTACCGCGATAAACGCGTGCTGGCTCCGCCGGATGGTTTCCATGAACGCCTACATCAGCGATTGAGAGAAGAGACGAAAAGCTCGCGGCGTTCCTTTTTAGCCTGGACATTGACCGCCGCTGCGGCCCTGCCACTCGGACTGGCGCTATTCTCCGCAAGGAAGCTAATAGTGCCGGCCCACGATCACCAGAGTCCCGCAAGCGGGCCGGAACCGAGCCAGGTTGCCGGGGCGGTCGCAATTTCTCTGGATCAGGATGACAAGATCTACCATGTTGCCGGCTGCCCGCACCTGCATGGCAAAGCAAAATTCATCTCTGCAGATGAAGCGATTCGTGATGGCTATACCCCTTGCGTCTACTGCATCGGAAAGGCGCGTTCGAAGAAAAATAGCTAGCTCTTTCGCGCACGAACCCCAAGGCCCAAGCCTGCAGATTCATATTGGTGTGCTCGGCCGCATCATCGGAACGTAGAACGCAAATTCCTCCCACTTTTTTCAGGCGAACAAACAAATTGCATTCGCGGAAACTTTCCGGCTGCTCGTGAGTCTCATTGGAAGCGTTCAAGGTTAGGGGGACCTTCAACGCACCGGAGACGTTTGCCCGGTCAGAAGCTTGTGCGGGAACGATTCGAACCACGAACCGTTGCGCCAAGGCTGAAAAAATCTAAAGGAGAATTAAATGATTGAACCAAAGCAGCGAGAAGGAAAATCTCTACTTGGCGGTTCTCGTACTAAAACCATCCGGCTCATCCGGACAGGCACCGCGCTCCTCCTATTCACGGCCTCAGTTACGGCCGTCTATGGCCAGACTCCCGATGCGGTCAAGGCTGCGGACAAGAAAACCCAACTGTCTCCGCAAGAACAGAGCGTGCAGCGCGATCAAGCCTACGTGCGCCAACTTCTGCAGAGGGGAACTTCGGACGCAAAGGTCGAAAGCGTTCTCCAACTATCGAGCCGATTCGCAAGCTTTAACCCCTCGGGCGACTTCCATGCGTATGCCCTCAGCCTCATTGCCAAAGAGAAGACAGCGCTGAAGCAGTTGAAACAAACTCAGCACGCCGGCGTGGGCTCGCAAGCACCAGCTGCCGTTTCCGTCTCCGAGAGTTCTTCTGTCCCGTCCAGTGCGATCGCCCTTGCCCCGTCGAATCCGGTGGGAATCAACAACGTGAAGAGTTCGCAAGAAAGCAGCCGGGACAACGCCTTTGAGCCCGCTCCAACGAGCACTCCCGACAACAATCAGGCGGCAGCTCCGAATTCCTCTCCAGCGGCCTTCGCTGGCGGGTTATTTCTTCCTGCCGCCTCAACTCCATCGACTGGCGGCGGGGCCGCTCAGAACACTTCGGTGGGTGCAGTTTCGAGCTCCAAGGGCGCGGCAGGTTCCGGCGGCTCCTCCGACCACCACTCAGGTTCTGGCGGTTCTTCGGACGACGGATCCAGCAATTCAAATACCTTCAATTCCGACCAAGGCCCTGGACCGGGGCCGATCGGTCCGGGACCCGGGTGCAACTTGTTCCCCGCTCCGCCCTCCGTCGGCGCCAACGTTCCGCTGACTTACTTCGGGCCATCGCCCTCGGAGACCAATCCGAGTCTGGTCGGGCCCGTTCAACTGCTGAAGTCCGGGACCGTTGACGCGGCGCATGGGACCATCACCTTGCCGCTTTACCTGGGCCACATGAAGGGCAGCAAAAAGAACGTCTGGTACATCCTCACAGATGTGGATGATCCGAACGTGGCCGCAGAGCTGGGCCTGAACTTCTCCGCGAAACTTACCTTCGCATCCAACGCGGCAAGAACGGCGACCCTCGCCGCGGATGGGACCCTCGTGTTTGATAAAGGGACCGTCGATTTCTCACCAGTCCGCAGCATCGTCCCCGGGCCTGCAGGAGCTGAATTCCCTCCGGTCTCAGCCCAGCCCGGAGCGGTGGGCGATGCAGACTACAGCCCCTTCGTGCAGGTCACAAATGCTGGCGGCGTGATTTACAACGCTCCCATCGTGGCCTTCAACGTAGACGCTAGCCAAATCAACTTTCCCGACGGCAACGTGGACTATACCAAGGTGCATGACGAAGTCGTGGCCATCGATCCGATCAACCAGACAGTGACCATAAATCTCATCAACGGGTTCAGCTTCGGGCGGCCCGTTTGGTACATCTCAATGGACACGAGCATTCCTCTGGGTGCGGCCATCGAGCACAACACCTTTGCTCCTTTGATGGCGCAACTCCATCTGGGCGGCGATGACAGCTTCTCCAGCCCGATCGAGCGAATTTTCATTGGCACGAACGGCGCCGAGTCGGGAGGGTGCAACAATCCTCAACGGCAAGGCTTGTCGGCGGATTTGGCGGATGGTCACCGCCCCAACAACGTCCTCGGTGGAATTCCAACGATCGCGCTGGATTACAGCCCTGCTTGGGACGCCCAGCTCTTCGAATGGACAAAAGACGCAATCGACAACGGCTTCCGCGGCCAGGTACGCGAAGAGTTCCAGATTCTTACCTTCGTGCAAGACGGCCTGATCACCGGCCCGGGCGGAATACCATTTGGGAGCTCCGGCTTCTCCATCAACTGCCCGATCGCTCAGCGGCTGGACTGACCACATAACCTCCTCGTAGTTCCATCAAGCTTCCGGTTCCGACACTTTGTCGGAGCCGGAAGCCTTAGTTAGCCTGCTTAGCTGGCGTGATTTCGATGGATTTTCCCGGCAGATAGTCTTACCCGGACCACCTGAGAAAGTGGGTCATAAAAGCAATGGATACTGGTAACCAATACTTACGTATTGAAGAAATGCGATTGAAAGCGCTGCCGCAGATAGAGTCCAGGACCTCCTTGGAGAGACTCGGAATCAATGTCTCGCGGTACGGACTTGTAATCACTCTGTTGCTGATTGGTGTTCTTAAATTCACAGCCGGCGAGGCGCAAGGCATCCAGCCCTTGGTGGCGAACAGCCCGCTGATGTTCTGGCTCTATCGAATCTTCAGTCTTCAGGCAGTTTCCAATCTAATCGGATTGATCGAAGTTGTCGTTGCCCTTCTTATGGCGCTTCGGCCATTTTCTGCGAAACTCTCTTTCATCGGAAGCATTGGTGCTGTCATCACCTTTGTGCTGACAGTGAGTTTCCTCTTCTCGACTCCAGGAGCGTTCCAGTTCTCGCACGGATTCCCCTTGTTGGGGGATGCGGGCCAATTCCTCATCAAGGATCTCGTTCTCTTGGGCGCATCCATCTGGACTGCGGCAGAAGCACGCAGCGGAGGCTAGCTCAATCCCGATTGTCCCGGTACAGAAGTTGAAACCTTTCGGCGCCTCGCGACTCCTATTCAACGGACCGGACATCTTTGTCGGGGCCTTCAAGTCCACCTCGAAATCGCAGCACGAGCAAGTTTGTTCAAACCCGGCGGCAAGTTCGGTGATCCACGAGGCGGACTGAGCGTCCGGATGGTGTTTGGCACCTCATTCTAATTGACAGGAGACTACTCAACATGACCAAGACGACTAAGGCTCTGCTGGCTGGGGCGGCGTTCGCGGGATTGCTCGGCGGGACCGCTCCAGCGATTAAGGCCTCAACTCTGCTCCCCTCGCTGAAGACTTCTTTCAGCGCTCTGGGGCAAAGCCAGGACCAGGATAAGAAAGACGACAAGAAGGTCAAGGAAAAGCACGCTTGTAAAGGCCAGAACTCCTGCAAGGGCAAGGGCGGCTGCAAGGCCGGCGACAACGGTTGCAAAGGCAAGAACTCTTGCAAGGGCAAGGGCGGTTGCGCGACCGATGGTTCCAAGCCACCCGCGGAGTAGCCCGAAACCAGCCACGATGCGATAAGAGGGTTGGGAGACGTTTCCTGGCCCTCTATCCTTCAAGAAAGGAGTGGAAACGAAATGCCGGGAAATCGCTTTAATGGGTTTACAAATTATGGGATAGGCATCGGTCTGCGTGCTCCGCACTACGACCATATTCT
>Ga0210410_10002017_pt1 | contig 18419 bp, 13 predicted proteins | sample IncBWC4MmetaG_FD_161058 | JGI IMG/M metagenome (GOLD analysis project Ga0210410, IMG submission 161058) | Forest soil microbial communities from Barre Woods Harvard Forest LTER site, Petersham, Massachusetts, United States - Inc-BW-C-4-M | ecosystem: Environmental > Terrestrial > Soil >... | reverse complement strand
CGCTCTACAGCGCCCGCGCCGCTTTTTCGCCGCCGCGCGCCACGTGGAAGAAGGCGGCTCGCTCACCATCATCGCCACCGCGCTCATCGACACCGGCAGCCGCATGGACGACGTCATCTTCGAAGAATTCAAGGGCACCGGCAACATGGAAATCAACCTCGACCGCCGCCTCTCCGACAAGCGGGTCTTCCCTGCTATCGACATTCAGCGCAGCGGCACTCGTAAGGACGAACTCTTGCTCCCGCCGGATGAACTCAGCCGCGTGTGGGTGCTCCGCAAGGTGCTCAGCCCCCTCTCCACTGTCGAAGCCATGGAATTGCTCATCAGCCGCCTGACGAAGACCAAGGCCAACGCGGATTTCCTTGGGTCCATGTCCGCGCCGGCCTGAGCAAACGAAACGGTCCACACTCCACCGGCGCCGTAGGTGTACCTGAAGTAAGATTGATCCCGCCAAAGCAATGCCGAGCCGAGAGATACCACAACAGCGTCGCGTCCAATCCCCGCGGGTAGTCAGCATCGATGACTTGCGCAAGCTGGCGCAGAAGCGCCTGCCCCAGGTGGTGTTTGACTACATCGAAGGCGGCGCAGAGGGCGAACTCACGCTGCGCGAGAATGTCCGGGCCTTCGAAGCCATTTCTTTCCGTCCCCGTCAAGCTGTAGCCACCGGCGAATGCGATCTGTCCGTGAAAGTAGTCGGCCAGGATATTTCGTTCCCCGCGATTCTCGCCCCCATCGGCTACAGCCGCTTGATGCATCCCGGAGGCGACGTGGCTGCCGCCCGCGCTGCCGGCGCCGCGGGAACTGCTTACATTCTCTCCACGATTTCCGGCTACAAGCTCGAAGATGTCAAAGCGGCCACGAACGGCCCGGCCTGGTATCAACTTTATTTCGTCGCCGGCCGCGAAGTCGCTGAAGCCGCCATCGAGCGCGCGAAGAAAGCAGGTTTCCACGCGCTCGTCATCACCATCGACTCGCCCGTCGCGGGCATGCGCGAACGCGACCATCGCAACGGCATGAAAGCGCTTTTGGGCGGCACCTTGCTCGAGAAAATTCCCTTCCTCGCCCAATTCTTCACCCATCCTGCGTGGGTCGCGAACTTTCTTCTGGATGGTGGCGTTCCAAAACTGGAGAACATTGTCGTTCCCGGCAAAGGGCCGATGGAGCTTGTGGATGTTGTGGCCGCTCTAGGTCGTGCAGGCGTCACGTGGGATGACCTGCGCTGGATTCGTCAGATCTGGCCCGGTCCGATCATCCTCAAAGGGGTGCTCACCGGCGACGACGCCAGGCGCTCGGTCGATGCGGGCGCCGCCGCGATCGTGGTATCCAATCACGGCGGGCGCCAGCTCGATAGTGCGCCCGCGACGCTTCGTGTGCTCCCGGAAATCGTTTCCGCGGTGAACGGCCAAGCTGAGGTTTTGATGGACGGCGGCATCCGGCGCGGTAGCGATATCGTTAAAGCGCTCTGCCTCGGCGCGCGCGCTGTTCTTGTTGGACGCGCGTATGTCTATGGCCTCGCAGCGGCGGGCCAGGCCGGGATCTCGCGCGCCATCGAAATTCTGCGCGAAGACGTGCACCGCACCCTGCGCTTGCTGGGTTGCTCGTCTGCCTCCGCGTTGGATTCGTCCTACATCCAGCAAAAATAAATGGCGCAGCGAGTTTCCCCGCCGCGCCGGTTGCATTGCTCTTCTTGTTTTGGATTGCCTATCGCTCTATGCGGCGGCTTCTGTCTCCGTCGCGCCGATGTAATCCACGATGCGCTCCGACCATCCGTCGATGTGCGTCCAGCGGTTTCCGTAGCTGATCCCGTGCTTGTACGGGGCCACGTTCACCACGTACGCGCGCGGCGTCCAAGCAGCGAGGATTCCGTCGTGCGACTGCTCGTCGGTAACAACGATCAGCCGGTCGAGATCTCGCCACTCGCGGTTTTCGTGGAGCTGCTCCAGCGCGCGCTTGAGGTACGTCCCCGAGTGCGCCTGCGAACCCACGATGGCGTCCCGCAGCGCGAATCCGCGCCGCGGAGGCAGCTCGATGCACGCATCCGAGAAGGTCGCCGCGGAAAACTCCTCGGCTTTCTCGCGAAGTAGAATCGCCAGCCCCGCCGCCGCGTCCATGCGCGTGGTCTCGCCCTTTTTCGAGAGCTGCGCGTCCATCGATCCGGACACGTCCACAACCAATCCGGTCGATCCCGCCAGCTTCTCGAGTCCGGCGATGCCCTTGAGCATGGCGCTCTCGAGCGCGTCTTCGAGCTTGGGAGCGTGCCGTGCCGCCGTCACGAACCGGAACGGCAGCGCGCGCGCCACACCTTTCTCGAGCCGCTCGCGAACGAGCTTCGGATCGACGCCTGATGCCAGCATCAGGCGCAGGTTTCGCAGGACGGCTATTCCGCCCAGCTTCCCTTCGCGCAGCAGCCGTTCGAAGTTCTCGCGCTTGTCCTTCCCTGCGGACAGAGCAACCTCCCAGGTATCGGGAGGCTCGAGCGTGTTCTCAACGAGCTTTTTCCAAACGGCCGCCTGCGCTGCGTCCTTCGGCTTTGCGTGGCACAGGAACAGCACGTCGCGGAGCTTCACTACGGCTTCGCGGTCGTACTTTGCAAGCTGGTAGGCGTCAAACTTCGTGAACGCCCGCGCCAGCCCGCGCTTTACTCCCGCGGAGAGCGGCTGTTTCTTCTCCTTCCAGTAGAGCGCCACGAACTCGCCGAGTTCGTCGGCGCGCTGGATCACGTCCTCGAGCGTCTCCGCCACGAGCGGGCCCGCTCGTTTGCGCCGGGCCAGTTCGCGCGTCAGGAAGAGCGGCGCATGGCGAAGCTGCATCCTGTCGCGAGCCTCGCGCGCCACAGCCGCCACAACTTCCGGCTTGTTCTGCGCCACGAGTTCCGCGATGCGCTTCGCAATGTCGTTGCCCTTCTCGTAAAACGTGTCTTCCCAGAGCAGACAGGTCATCACCGTGCGCCGAAGCTCGCGCTTCGCGTCGACCTTCTGCGCCACCGCTCCTTCGTGTGTCCGAACCGGGAACATCTTTCTCCACACATTCATCTTCGCCATCGTCCTCTTCCTCCTTTCTGCAAACTCTGCAAACTCGCAAATCGCTCCGCCGCTCGCTTTGAGTTGTAGGAGCGCAGCATGCTGCGCCCCACCAAGCATCGTTTCGGCCATGAGCGCAGTCCGTCTTTGCCCTCAATGCACCGGCCGCGGGTTCGACGGCACAGTGTGAAACTTCCCGTCAGTGTTGCTCACGCAAATCAAATCGCCCTCTTCGATCCGCAGCATCCCCGCCAACCACTCCGGAATGACGATCTTGAGAGACTCTCCTTGCACTTCGGAGATGCCCCGCGAGCAATCGATCAACTCCAAGCCTCCGGCCTCCAGCGGAATGAGCACCAGCAACTCTCCGTTGACCTTCAACACCGGCCCTTCGAGCGACATTACTTCCTCCATGACGCGACACCTCCTTTCTTCTCTCCAACAAACTGCTGGACGGGTACATCTGGTCAGGGAACATTAGGCGCTCTGACCACTGAGCTACTGACTCGATTTAAGCCAGACCGCACGGCCTGAGCTTCTATCGGCGCCAGGTAGGAATCGAACCCACACCTCCCGCTCCCAAGGCGAAGTAACCCTGCCCTACACCGCGTCCAACTCCATCTCGGGTGGCACAGACTTTAGTCTGTGCTCCCCGCCCCGGCGCGAACCGCCGACTGGTCCGCGATTCGCGCCGGCCAAACCGTAGCGGCCGCCATCCGAGGCGGGCGATCTTGCTTCGCACTCGCCTCGTCCTATCGTTGCCGCCAACCACAAGCCGGGAGGAATAGTCGATCAGAGTAGCGAGGCAACAGCCCCACATCGTTTACCAGACGAAGTAACTCCTCTCCGCACCATCCCGGCATCCCGGTAGCACAGCCATTCCTGGCTGTGCCCTTTCCCTTCCCGGTGGGAACCATCGATCCGCGTATGAATTGCACTGAGCTATTGCCAGCAGTTGTAGTGGCCGATCTTTAGACCGGTTCCTTCTCCCACGAAGCAAGCGAGCATCGAACTCGCGACCTCCCCGGTTTTCACCAGGGCGCTCTACCCGAAGTAACGCGCACCTTCACCACACCGGAAACCTTTTGCGGCGGGAATTAGCGGTACAGGTGTTTTTTCCTCTGCTCTGCCACTGAGCTACAGCAACTTTCATCGCTGGTGGGAATCGAACCCACGACCGTAGGCTTGTCGAAGTAACCCGCACCTTCACCACGCCGCAAACTCTCTAATCCTTGACCTCCTCGACTTGCTGAACCTCATTTACCTCCCCGAAACACACCCGTAGCGTCTGCCCGCAAATCTCGTTTCCATCGTCGAAAGAAATCCGCCGAAAAACATTCCGGGAGGAACAGCCGTTCACGTATCGGGACGAAGCGCGAGTGCTGCGGGTGCGCTAGATCAGCGAAGTAACCGTGAACTACACCATCCCGGGAAAAATTCCCGCGCTGGATTGCCTTGCATCGAAACGACTTAAGCGGCTTTTCTTATGGTCGCGTGATAGAGCAATCCACGAGACCCTGCCGCTTGGCGGTTCGACCGACTCGGCTAAGTTGTGTGTGTCCCATAGTTTGCTCTTCCCGCTCAGTGAGGTCCTGCCCCAAATTGCAGCAGTGTACAACTGAGGTAATCCGAAAGTAACCGTACATCGAAAATCTGTCAAGCACTTTTTTTGAAAACCACAAATTATGCCCGTTTTTCGCGTAACTTGTTAATTTTCAAGTACCTAGTCCGTAAACGGGCCGGCCATCTGCTGCAGGTCCTGCTACTTTGGCGTACATCCCGGATCAATTTGTCCAAGCAGCGTCGACTTCTCCATGATGGGTCGCTCATTCCCCAGCTTTCCAATGATATCACCCGTCGTATTTCCTTCTTCCCTCTGATCCGCAAACCGATGGACATAGTCAAAAACCTCTCTCTCGTCCACTTCTACCATTTGTCCACTATGCAGTTGCGGAACGCGGTCGGGCGTATTTTCAAGCACACCCGAAATCTTCTTCCCATTCCATTTGATCACTTCCACCCACATCCATTCGTTACTGTTGTCAATGGTCCGAAACGGCGCCTTAACCAAAATGTATTCGCCGGGCTGCAGCCCTGCGTCGAAGGTCTTATGGATTTCCGGCAACTTCCCTCTCGCTTTGCGGCTCGCCTCCAACACCTCGTCGGTGTGTTCAATGCCTCTCACGGCGTCGCTCCATCCAAAGAAACAGCCAATCATACGATCCTGCTTGGCTTGCACATCCGGGCCGTCGTACCGTTCCGCCGAAAGCTCAATCAATCGATTGTGAGGATCGCCCTCTTCCGCCGCGCCCCTCTTCAGCGACAAATACATCACTCCTGTCGAGTTTTCCTTCAGCGCTTTTTTACGTTCCTCGCGAACACGCTGATTCTTGATCTCCTGCAGTTTCAACGTAAACCTGCCCGATCCGTCGAAGGAGGATCCCTCCGCCGTCAACTGATCGAAAAGATTGATGATGTTCCCCGCTTGATTCCCCGAAAACTTTGGGACGGCCTCAATAAATACGTCGGGAAGCCCCATCTTTATCATGCCCAGTGAAATCGCTCTGTCGTACTCACCATTGGGATACAAGTGCACCACGGTCTGGAGCGCGACCTCGGGCACCGTGTCTTTCCATGACACGAGCCGCCTCTTGCTCCAGGCATCCGGCGTAAATACCTCTCTCGTCTCTTCATCCCAAACTAGGCCATTCGTATCACGTGCAATCTTTTCGATCAATTCGTTGGCCGTTCGCAGCCCATCCCAGACATGCGCTTTTGGATGTGCAAAATCCAGAATCATGGCTTCGCGAACCGTTTGCAACGCTTGCGCCTGCTCCGGCGTGAGTCCATACCCGAAGAGGTTTAGCGATTCCAACCTCGGAGGGGCGTATTTCTGTCGTACGTTCCTTTCCATCCGTACGGACACCACCATGTCGCTTGGTGCGCTCGGAATTTCCGTCACCAATTTCAATTCCTTAAAATTCTTTTCGATCTCTTCTCGCAGCGCCGCCTGCGGACCCTTTGAGCCGCCGCCCACAAGATAGACAGCGAACTCAAACCGAATTACGCCGTCCATCGGCGATCCCGCCGGAACCACTTCCCCTATCGCTGTCTGCTGTGCCTTGTCCGATTTCGAGCACCCCACAACCACAATCGCGAGAAGCGTCATGGAGGCAACGGCACCCGCCACAAATCCGCGTCTCATGTGAACTCGCCCCCCGTCCCCATCTCTCCTCATATGGTCCCAGATGCCTACACTATCCAAAGGCGGAAATCTTCCCCCAGTCACCAGTCACGAATCACCAGTCACTTCTTCTCGCGCTCCACAATCCACTCATTCATATGCACTTCCAACACGTTCAATGGCACCGCACCATTCTCAAGCACCGAATCGTGAAACTTGCGCTCATCGAACTTGGCGCCAAGTCGCTTCTCCGCCTCCGTCCGCAGACCGCGAATCTTCAATTGCCCCAGCTTGTACGCCAGCGCCTGCCCCGGCCACACGATGTAGCGATCCACCTCCACCGTGATGTCCTGATCCGTCTTCCCCGTATTGTCCTTGAAAAATTGAATGGCCTGTTCGCGCGTCCAGCCCATAGCGTGCATTCCCGTGTCCACTACCAGTCGCACCGCGCGCCACATCTCATACGTCAGTTGCCCGAATTTCGAGTACGGATCCTTGTAGAGCCCGACCTCTTCGCCCAAACTTTCCGAATACAGAGCCCAGCCTTCCACAAACGCGGAGTAGCCCACGTGCTTGCGGAATTCCGGTACATCCTCCAACTCCTGCGCCAGCGAAAGCTGCAAGTGATGCCCCGGCACCGATTCGTGCAGCGACAGCGCTTCCATCTCCCACTTCGGCCGCGCGTGCAGGTTGTAGGTGTTCACGAAATAGCATCCGGGCCGCCCCACGCTCGGCGCCCCCGGCTGGTAGTACGCGGTCGTCTGCGAAGGCGCCTTGAAATCCGGAATCTGGCATACGCCGTAAGTCAAGCGCGGCAGCTTTCCGAAAAGATGCGCCAGCTCCGGATCGATTTTCTTCGCGATAATCCGGTAGCCGTTCACCAGATCTTCCGGCTGGTCGTAATAGAACCGCGTATCGGTTCGCAAGAACTCAGTGAACTCGTGAAAGCTCCCTTTGAATCCCGTCGACGCGATGACTTTGTCCATCTCCACGCGAATTCGCTTCACTTCCAACAGTCCAATTTCGTGAATCTGCTGCGGCGTCAAATCCGTAGTCGTCTGCCAGCGCACGTGAAACTTGTACGCCGCCGCTCCATTCGGCAGAGCGGTCGCCGCAATGCTCTCGCGGCACGCTGGCAAATATGTCGTAACGAAATAGTCTTGCAGCCTCCGAAATGCCGGAACAACAGCGTTTGTATAAATGTTCTTCGCGCGTCCTGTCAGCCGCGCGCGCTCGGCATCAGAAAATCCGGATGGAAACTCCGTGAACGGTTGCAAGAGTGGGCTGGCCATCGGATCGGCGGCAATGAGGTCGGCGAACTGCTTGGGCACGTCGCGCAGCATCAATTTCGGCGGCGTGTAACCCCGTTTCAGGCCTTCTTGCAACAACGCGAGATTCTCATCCACGGATTTCGGTAGCGCCTCAAGCCGCGCGAGAACGTCCTCATAATCCGCGGCACTCTGATGTGGCATGGACGCCAGCGTCTCCGCCGCTCCTTGCTGGATTCCCTCCATCTGGTTCAGCGGCATCCACAAATTTCGCGGCACGACATTGCGGAACGGCATCGGATCGTCGCCGAATTGCACCCCTTGCGCCGACGTTTCCAGCAAATCCAGATACAAGTCATAGTTCAAACGCTCGCTCGCGGGCAGCCCATCCCGCGAGATGCTCTTCAGCGTCGCAAGACTTTCCGCAAGATGCTTTTTCCGCTTCTCAATTCCCGCCGGAGAATCATCCGTCCATCGCCGGTTCTGCCCCGGATATCCCACGCCCGTTGCCATTTCCGGATACTCTTCCATCCATCGCTTCCAATCTTCGTCGAGGAACGCAAGGAATTTCTTCGTGGCTTCGGTTTGGCCAGCGACCTGTCCAGATCCGGCTTGCGCCAGCGCCAGCATCGGCATCACCAGCAAAGCCCCACCAAGCCCCATCGCCAACATCAAGAACATCCGCATCACGCTTCCCTCCCCGCCGCCTTCGCCAATTCCTTTTCGCGTTCCCGCGCCAGCATCACGATGACCCGCGCGGTCTCTTCCACATCCATGGCCGTATTGTCCACCAGCACCGCATCGCCAGCGCGTACCAGCGGCGACACTTTGCGCTCGCTGTCGCGCTTATCGCGCACGCGCACTTCTTCGAGCACTTCCGGGAGCGCGAGATGATCTCCTTTTTCCTGGTGTTCCTTCCAGCGCCGCTCCGCGCGCACTTCCGGCGAAGCGTCGAGAAAGATCTTCAGCTCCGCGCGCGGGAAAACGACTGTACCGATGTCGCGCCCTTCCATCACTGCACCTCCGCCCGCGCCGGCCCGTTGCTGCTCCGCAACAAGAACTTCGCGCACGCCAGCAATCGTCGCCAACCGCGACGCCGCCTGTGCCACTTCCGAGGTACGAATCTCCTGCGTCACGTCCGCTCCATCCAGGAAAACGCAGTTCTTCGCGCCCGCTGCCTCCTGTTGTGCCGTAGGTGCTTTCAGTTCGATGTGCGTCCCAAGCGCCAACTCTTCCAGGCCGCGCTCGTCATTTAACGCGATCCCCCGCCGCAACGCCTTCAAAGCCAGTGCCCGATACATCGCTCCGCTATCGAGATACAAATATCCCAGCAGCGCCGCCACGCGCCGCGCCACGCTGCTCTTCCCCGAGCCCGCCGGTCCGTCAATCGCAATCGTAAGTTTTGCCATTCAGAAGTTGTAGGGGCGCAATATATTGCGCCCCAGTTGAGCGAGACCCGACGCAACTAAAATCCCATAATGTTGTAGCCGCAATCGACGTAAATGGTCTCTCCGGTAATTCCCGACCCCGCATCAGAAAGAAGAAACGCCGCCGTCGCCCCCACTTCCAAAGGGTCCACATTGCGCTTCAACGGCGCGCGCTCGACATGCGCTTTCTGCATCTCGCCAAATCCGGAAATCCCGCGCGAAGCCAGAGACTTGATCGGCCCCGCGGAAATGGCATTCACGCGAATCGCTTTTGGCCCAAGATCATTCGCGAGATAACGCACCGTCGCTTCCAGCGCAGCCTTGGCCACCCCCATCACGTTGTATCGTGGCACGACTTTTTCGGCACCGTAGTACGTCAGGGTTACGATGCTTCCACCCGCGCTCATCAGCGGCAGCGCTCCGCGCGAGACGGCAATCAGCGAGTACACGCTGATGTCGTTCGCGACGCGAAATCCGTCGCGCGAAGTGTTAATGAATTCGCCTTTCAAATCAGCTTCCGGCGCGAACCCAATGCTATGCACCAACCCGTGCAACACTCCGTATTTTTCCTTGAGCTCTTCGAACACCCGCGTGATCTGTTCGTCCTGCGTGACGTCACACATGAATCCCGACGCGCCCGGCAGCTCGGCGATGAGGTCCTTGGCTTCCAAGGCGAGCCGCTCGTTCTGATACGTAATTGCCAGCCGCCACCCGGCCGCTTGCAGTTTCTGCGCAATGGCCCACGCGATGCTGCGCTTATTCGCCAGTCCGAAAATCACCGCCGTTTTTTGCGTCTCGCTCATTCTCTGCGTCTCCGGAAGGCTGGGGCAAAGCCCAGCACTTACATGAACTATCACAAACGATCAAATTCGGTGAAACGCTTTCTCGATCTCTTTTATGGAATAGCGCAGCACGACCGGCCGCCCGTGCGGACAACTCATCGGGCAATCCGTTTTCGCCAGTTCGCCAAGCAGCCATTCCATTTTCGTTTGGTCCAGCGGCATGTTGATCTTGATCGCCGCATGGCACGCGGTGGATGCAGCAATTTTCGCTTGCAACGTTTCAATGGAAATCGCGGCGTTCTCGCGCTCGATGCCGTCGAGAATTTCCGTCAGAAGTTTTTCTCCATCGGAGGCAATAATCCCCGCGGGAACCGCTTGAATCGCAACGCTGCGCGGACCCATGGGTTCGACCTCGAATCCGTTGGCGGCCAACTCCTCAGAGATTCTCTCGTAAATCACAATCTGGCGCGGCGACAATTCGATAACCATGGGCATCAGCATCCGCTGCGCTTCGACTTTTCCCGCCCGCCGCGCCTCCAGGTGCTGCTCGAAGAGCACGCGCTCGTGTGCCACATGCTGATCGACAAGCCACAAGCCTTCGCCATTCACCGCCACGATAAAGCTCGAACTCACTTGCCCAAGCGGCTTCAAATCTATGATCTGGTCGGGGCGTGGCAGAGTAGCCGGAGCGTCGCCGTTAGGAGAGGCGAGATTCGCGGCCCAATTTGGGGCCGTCCGTTCCGTTTGCACGGGCGCCATCGCTCCGCCAAACGATGTACCAGGGTCGAAAGAAAAACGCTGCGGAACAGGCTGCAGCGGCGCGGACGACAAATCGAATCCACCGTCCGACCCGGCGCCGGGACTAAAACCTATCTCCTCCATCGGCGGAATGATCGCGCGCGGCACGGCGGAGTTCCCCTGCGCAGCAGAATTCGCAAAGTTGTTCTGGGAAGCGCCGTTCGCAAACGAAGCTGCCTGCGGCGTCATTCCTCCCGCGGCCGTCGCGAAACTGGCTATGGAGCGCGCGCCCATCAACGCCTGGCGAATGGCGTCGCGCGTAAAGTCATGAACGAAACTCGATCGCCGAAAACGGACTTCAATCTTTTTGGGATGAACGTTGACGTCCACTTCGTCGTAGGGCATCTCCAGGAAAAGCAGCGTCGCGGGAGAAATCGCATGCGGATGAATGTTGCGATAAGCCTCGTGAATGGCGTGCAAGACCAGCTTGTCCCGCACCAGCCGCTTGTTCACAAAAATGTAGATGCCGCTGCTGTTCGTTCGCTGAATTTCCGGGCGCGACGTGAATCCACTTACCGTCAGCGTGGCTTTCTCTTCGCCCTCTTCGAGCTCCGGCTCGGTGATGGCCGCGCGGAACGCAGCCGTTACCGGAGTAATTTCTACCAACTCCTCCAGGGCTTGCCGCCCAAACAGTTGATACACGCGGTCGGCTGTTTTTTCGGTGGGCGCACAATCAATGATCGTCTGCGTCGGAGTGGTCAAAACGAACTGTTTATCGGGATTGGCGAGCGCGTAATGGGTGACGAGCGAAGCGATGTGACCCAGTTCGGTCGTATCGGACTTCAGAAATTTCCGCCGCGCGGGCACGCTGTAGAAAAGATCGGCGACGCTGATGGTCGTTCCCGGCGGAAGTCCCGCGGACTTTACGTTGATCAGCTTGCCGCCAGCAAATTCGATGCGCGTGCCTTCGGCTTCCGTTTCATCGCGCGTTTCGAGCAGCAGACGCGAAACCGCCGCAATCGTCGGCAAAGCTTCCCCGCGAAATCCCAGCGTCGAGATGGAAAGCAAATCGTCGGCGGTGCGCAGCTTGCTGGTAGCGTGGCGCTCGAACGCCAGCAGCGCGTCGTCGTGATTCATGCCGTGACCATCGTCGATCACGCGAATCATGCGCTTGCCGCCAACTTCCGTCTCGATGCGAATGCTCTTCGCACCTGCGTCCAGCGCGTTCTCCAGCAGCTCTTTGACAACCGAAGCAGGCCGCTCGACAACCTCGCCCGCCGCGATTTTATTCGCCACCGCCTCCGGCAATATGCGAATGCGGCTCATTTTGATCCCGGATGTGACCCCGCGGTTGGATTGTCTTCCCGGACCACAGGATCACGCTTCCCTGATGCCCAACGAAAGATGTCCAGCGCCACCAATGCAAGAATGCTAAGACCCATCAGGATAACGAGCGTCTCGACTGTCCCAAGCATCCACTGCGGCGAGTGTCTTCCGGTCAAGTAAGCGTAGAACAAGAAACCCATGAAGGTTACGACGGTCAGAACACCCAAAACGAGCCCACGATTCTTGCGGTTCTGCCAAATCGTGAGGAAAAACAATGTTCCATATCCAATAATGGTCAGGACCACTGCCGCGGGCTCGGTAATTTGGTTGATTGAAATCATTGCCGCTACTCCTTGATCGCAATGCCGAGTTGATCGAGCTGCATCTGGTCGACGTCGCTTGGCGACTCAGCCATGAGATCCACTGCGGCCGTAGTCTTGGCGAAGGCGATGACCTCGCGCAGGGATTTTTCGCCCGCGAGGAGCATAACGACGCGATCGATGCCGAGGGCGATGCCGCCGTGCGGCGGCGTGCCATAGGTCAGAGCGTCGAGGAAGAAGCCGAAGCGGCGACGTAACTGTTCTTCCGTGAGGCCCAGCGCGCGGAAGAGGCGCTCCTGGATGTCCTGGCGGTGGATTCGAATGCTGCCGGAGCCGAGCTCGTTGCCGTTGAGGACGAGGTCGTAGCCCTTCGAACGCACTTCCCATGGCGTGGATTCGAGCTTTTCCAAATCTTCATCGACGATGCCGGTGAAGGGATGCTGCGCGCTTACCCAGGTCTTATCGGATTCGCTCCATTCGAACAGCGGGAAGCCGGTGATCCAGAGAAATTTCCATTGCGACTTGTCGATCTGGCCAAGCGCCTCGCCTAGCTGCAAGCGCAACTGACCCGCAACGAGCGCGGCCGCTTCCGTGCCTTTGATCTGTTCTCTTGCGCTCGCCGCAACGACGAGGTCGCCGGTCTTTGCGCCGCAGATCTCGGCAAGTTTCTTGGCGTTTTCTGTGCCAATCAATTTGTCGACCGTCGAAGTGATACCTTCGGCTGCGGCTTTTACGAAATACGCGCCACGAGCTCCTGCGGATTTCGCTTTTTCGCTCAGTTCATCGAGCTGCTTGCGCGAATAAGAAGCCGCGCCCGGAGCGGCGAAGGCGAAGACGCAGCCTTCGATCTGCAATTTTGTCTTGGCTTCCTCTGGGAAGCACCCCGTGACATCGTGCAGCTCCATGCCAAAGCGCAAGTCGGGCTTGTCGCTGCCGTATTTGCGAATCGCATCCTTGTACAGCATATGCGGAAACGGCGCTTCGGCCTTGATTCCCGCGGTTGCGCAGGCGCGCACCATCACGTTTTCGATGACCCCGAAAATATCTTCCTGGCGCGGGAAAGACATCTCAACGTCGAGCTGCGTGAATTCCGGCTGGCGGTCAGCGCGCAAGTCTTCATCGCGAAAACATTTCACGATCTGGAAGTAGCGGTCGAGTCCGCCAATCATCAGGATTTGTTTGAAAATTTGCGGCGACTGCGGCAGCGCGTAAAACTGGCCGTGATGCACGCGGCTGGGCACGAGATAATCGCGCGCGCCTTCGGGCGTCGAGCGCGTGAGCATGGGCGTTTCGACTTCGATAAAGCCCATCTCGTCCATGGTCTTGCGAATTTCCAGAACGATTTTGTGGCGCAGCGCGAGGTTTCGGTGCGGTTTCGGGCGGCGCAGGTCGAGATAGCGAAAGCGCAGACGGGTTTCTTCCGCGGCGTTGATTTCGTCCTCAATGGGAAACGGCGGAGTCTTGGCATTGTTGAGAATGTGCAGCTTGGTGGCGACCAGTTCAATTTCGCCCGTGGCCAATTCCGGATTGGCTTTTCCGCGCTTGATGACCTGGCCTTCTACGGCGACCACGAATTCGCTGCGCGCTTGCTCGGCTTTGGCGTGCGCCTCCGGCTGCGTCTCTTTGTTAAAAACCACCTGCACGATGCCGGTGCGGTCGCGAATGTCGAGAAAGAGCAAGTTGCCGAGATCGCGGCGCTTAGCGACCCAGCCCATGATCACGATGGCGCGGTTTTCGTCCTTGGCACGCAGTTCGCCGCAGTAGTGTGTGCGTTTCAAGTTGCCGAGAAAATCGAGCAAGGGTTTTGTCTTCTCCAGTGGCACAGACTTCAGTCTGTGCCTGCGAGTTGCGCACTGCCAAGATCACAAGGAGAGCAAAGGCTAAAGCCTGTGCCACTAGGCCTTGCGCAGATATTCTAGCAGAGCGGGCTCGGTGAGTTTCTGTTGAGAACCGTCGGCGAGAGTCTTGAGCGTCCATTCGCCGCTGGTGACTTCATTATCGCCGAGGATCAGGGCGAAGCGCGAGCCCAGCTTGCTGGCGCGCTCCAGCGCTTTGCCGAATTTCAGTTCGGTGGGCGGCAGTTCGACGCTGAAGCCGGCCGCGCGCAGAGTTTTGGCGGCGCGAATGGCGGTGGCGTAAGCGTTTTGACCCATCCAGGCGATATAGACGTCGCGTCCTTGCGGTACCGCTCCCTTTCCAGCCTCTTGTAGCGACAAAATCAGCCGGTCTTCGCCGATCGCGAAGCCGATGCCCTTCGTGGGCGGACCTCCGAGGAGTTCCACGAGGCCGTCGTAGCGGCCGCCGCCGCACACCGCGTTTTGCGAGCCCAGGCCGCGCGCGGTGATTTCAAACGTTGTGCGCATGTAATAGTCCAGACCGCGCACCAGCCGCCAGTTTTCCTGGTATTTCACCCCGCGAAGATCAAGTTCGCGTTTCACGGCAGCGTAGTGCGTTTTGCACTCGTCGCAGAGATGGTCGGCGATGCGCGGGAGCGTCGCGATGATAGCCTGCTCGTTTTCGAGCTTGGAATCGAGCACGCGCAGCGGATTGGTTTCGATGCGCCGCTGAGAGTCCGCGCCGAGTTTGTCTTTCACTTTTTCAAGCTCGGCTTTGAGCTTTGCGACGTACCCGCGGCGGCAGTTGTCAGCGGCATGACCAATAGAATTGATGTCGAGTGTCGTCCCTTCTAGGCCCAGCTTCGCAAAAAACGTCATCAACATTTCGATGAGTTCCGCATCGATAGCAGGGGCGTCGGTGCCGCCGAGGACTTCCGCGCCAATTTGGTAGAACTGGCGGTATCGTCCCTTCTGAGGCCGTTCGCGGCGGAACATCGGGCCCATGTAGTACAGCTTCACCGGCTGTGGGAGTTGCTGCATGTTGTGCTCAATGTACGCGCGGCAAGCGGGAGCGGTGGCTTCTGGTCTTAGCGTCACTTCATTTCCCAGCTCGACGACCTGAAGCGTGTGACCTGTTTGCTCCGCCATTGGCCGAAACTGCTTTAGTAGTTCACGGAGCATTCCCAGCTCAATGTGCATCTCCCCTGCGCCGATCATGCCAGTCGGTCGTTGTCTCTGGAATTTCTCTGTCCGCGTCGTCATTTCTTCGACGAGCTCGGAAAGGCGCAGCCGAGCGGCGTCATTACTCAAAGTGCGCGGTATGGCCCCGCGGTCCCATAATTGCTCGAACCCCTCCGCAAAACTTCTAGCGTCCCGGCAATACGACAGGACATCCTCAAACGAGGGAGACAAAAGGATGCCGCCCATCATCTGCTCCTCGAACTCCCTAACTAGGAGGCTGGAGCGCACACGAGCGAGATCGATGTGGTCGTGATCCTCGAAGGAGAACATCTGCTTCGAGACAACGTCCGTCTCTTCACCTATCGAACGCGCGAAGAGTTCGGTGGCCTCGAAGATGGGCGGGCGAATTTCGCCGAAACCGAAGGTGCCGAACACTTCGCGGCCGGTTTGCTCGACGCGATTCCAGAGCGCGGTGTCTGGCGGTAATAGATCGCGCGTGCCGCGGATGGCTTGGAATTGTTGGCGCGTTTCTTCGGTGCGCGCCCCTGCCTTAGCGGGAGCATCCTGCTCTTTCTGTTTTGCTGCGGCCTTTGCGCGATTGATTTCTTCCCATTGGGCGCGCTTGGCGGCTTTTTCCTGATCGCGGTCGCTCACTCGACGGGTTCCTCGCGATAGATATTTTTGTATTCGACGTAACGCGCGGCGTAGGCGTCGATAGAGGCTTGATCGATGCCGGTGAGCATGCGCTTGACTTTGCCAGGCGAGCCAACGACCAAGCTGCCGGGCGGAATTTTGACGCCTTCGAGAAGCAATGTTCCCGCAGCGACAATGCTGCCGGCGCCGACCTTGACGCCATTCAAAAGGATGGCCCCCATGCCGATGAGGCAGCGCGACTCGATAGCGCAGCCGTGCAGCGTGACGGAGTGTCCGATGGTGACGTCATCGCCGAGGAGCAGCGGATGCTCGTCGCGCATCACGTGCAGCACCGAGCCGTCTTGAATGTTGGTCCGCGCGCCGATGCGGATGTAGTGCACGTCGCCGCGAATGACGGTACAGGGCCACACGCTGGAGTCTCCGCCGATGACCACGTCGCCGATGATGACCGCGGCCGGGTCAATGTAAGCGGAAGCGGCAATCTGCGGCCGCTTGCCGCGATAGGGTCGAATGTCGGGTTGACGCGTCATGCTAACCGTCGGCTCCCTCGCCAAACTTATTTTCCTGTAGGGGCACGATATATCGTGCCCCTATTTGAAAACCACACAAACTTTTCAATCGATTTGGACGGAGGGGCCTTGGGTGGTGGCGCTGACTTCTTCGAGGCGGGCGGTAACGGCGCGCGCAACACTATATATGCTCTTCGCCCCGGGCCCATTTTCCCCAACCGCCGCGACGGGTTTGCCGGTGTCGCCGCCCACGCGGATGCGTGGATCGATTTCGATTTCGCCGAGCATGGGAACGCCGTAAGCGAGCGCAGTTTTTGCGCCTTCGCCGTGGCCAAAAATATCGATGGGCTGCGCGCAATGCGGGCAGGAGAACGAACTCATGTTCTCGACGACGCCGAGGACTTCCACATGGACCTGGCGGAACATTTCAATGGCCTTGCGCACGTCGGCGAGCGCGACGGTCGAAGGCGTCGTGACGACGACCGCGCCAGTGACAGCGACGGTTTGGATGAGCGTGAGCTGCACATCGCCGGTGCCGGGCGGAAGATCGATGATCAGATAATCGAGTTCGCCCCAAACGACGCTGCGCAAAAACTGCGTGATGACGCTGTGCAACATCGGCCCGCGCCAGATCATGGGCTTGTCGCCGGGATTCAGCAGGCCCATGGAGATCATTTTCACGCCTTGCGAAATCACGGGAATGATGCGCTTGTCCTGCGTGGCTTCGGGTTCCTGCAATGTGCCGAGCATGATGGGCACGTTGGGGCCGTAAACGTCGGCGTCAAGCAAGCCGACTTTGTGTCCGAGCCGCGCGAGAGCCAGCGCGAGATTTACGGCGACAGTGGTTTTGCCGACGCCACCTTTGCCGCTGGCGACGGCCACGAGATTTTTTACGCCGGGGATAGCCTGGCGTTCGGGTTGTTGCTGCGGTGCTGGGGGCATAGGATTTTTCCTTATTATTAGAACGCCGGGTCCCGCGATTTAATGGCCGACTTGTAGGGGCGCATGCTGCGCCCCTACAAGAGGAATACCCAAAGTATCGAGCATTATGCGTTGGCGCCGTGGCATTTTTTGTATTTCTTGCCTGAGCCACAGGGGCAAGGATCGTTGCGTCCAACTTTCGCGCCAACCTTGACCGGCTTCGGCGCTTCCGCTTGCGCCGGGCCAGTCTGATACTGCAAATCTTTTTGCTGACGCTGCTGGCGGCGCTCGATTTCGCGAGCCACGGCCGGCAGATGCTGCGGTTCACTGGCACGCGCGGCAGCGCTGGCCACGGCGGCGTGCGCGCCTTGCGGCTGCAGCGGACGAGGCGGTTCAGGCCGGGGCTCCGACACTTGCGGCGGGGCCTCGCCTTGCTGCACCTGAATGTGGAAGAGATAGCGAATCGTTTCGTTGTCGATGCGCGCCATCATGTCTTCAAACAGAATGAACGCTTCCTTCTTGAATTCGACGATGGGATCTTTTTGCGCGTAGCCGCGCAGGCCAATGCCCTCTTTCAAGTGGTCAAGAGAAAGCAAGTGGTCCTTCCACTGCGAATCGACCACATCAAGAATGATGCGGCGCTCGAGCCAGCGCATCAGGTCCGCGCCAAATTGTTTTTCTTTTTCGTCGTAGCGCTTGGTGACCGCTTCGGCCGCCGCTTCGGCGAGCTGGTCGTGGCTCAGCGTACCGGGATCGGCGCCCGCGGCTTTGGCATCGATGCCAAACTGCGCATTGATCTCCGCGAGAAATTGTGTGGTGTTCCACTGGTCGGGATGCTGCTCGCGCGGGCAGAACGTTTGCACCAGTTCGCGCGCGACGTCTTCCGCGATTCCAAGAATGTAATCGCGCTGATCCTTCCCTTCCAGCGCGGAGCGGCGAATGGAATAAATCGTTTCGCGCTGCTTGTTCATCACATCGTCGTACTCAAGCAAATGTTTGCGGGCGTCGAAATTTTGGGCTTCTACTCCCTTTTGGGCGTTTTCGATGCGATTCGAAATCATTTTCGATTCGATGGGCACGCCTTCGGTCATACCGAATCGGTACATTAACGCTTTGATACGCTCTCCGCCGAAGATGCGCATCAAATCGTCTTCGAGCGAAAGAAAAAATCGCGAAGAGCCGGGGTCGCCCTGGCGGCCGGCGCGTCCACGCAACTGATTATCAATGCGGCGTGCTTCGTGGCGCTCCGTTCC
>Ga0210410_10002016_pt1 | contig 18421 bp, 16 predicted proteins | sample IncBWC4MmetaG_FD_161058 | JGI IMG/M metagenome (GOLD analysis project Ga0210410, IMG submission 161058) | Forest soil microbial communities from Barre Woods Harvard Forest LTER site, Petersham, Massachusetts, United States - Inc-BW-C-4-M | ecosystem: Environmental > Terrestrial > Soil >... | reverse complement strand
CCTCTGCGGTTGCCTCGAAAACATATGCCCGCGGTGGCACTTCAGGGCCACTGCTGACGGCCGGAATTGAACCACCGAGCGACGGCGCTCTCCGCCCTGCGCCCACCGTGCGCGTCAGGCAGGTGCGACTGGGAGAATTCCATGCTGGACATCGTCATGCTGGCCCTCGGCTTGGGCTTCTTCGTGGCCGCCGTCGGCTACACCTATGCGTGCGAGCGACTCTGATTTCGAACGGGTTTTCCCAAGCCGCGATCGCTCGAAAGCGTGAAGGAGCACCAGCCATGATCTTCGACTATTCACTTGCCGGCCTCGTCTCGGTGGGTCTGCTGATTTACCTCACCTACGCGCTGCTGCGGCCGGAGCGGTTCTGAGGCCGCACCTCGTCAACAATCGCCCCTCATTGCAAATTCAGGGCATACCAACATGACCTCAATCGGCTGGATTCAAATTTTCGTCTACTGCGCGATCATCGTTGCGCTGGTCAAGCCGCTGGGCTGGTACATGACGCGCGTGTTCAACGGCGAGCGCACGTTGCTCTGGCCGGCCTTGAGGCCGGTCGAGGCCGCGCTTTACTGGATGGGCGGGGTCGACGAGAAGCGCGAGCAGCATTGGGTGACCTATACCGTTGCTATGCTGTTCTTTCATATCGGCGGCTTTTTGATCCTTTATGCGGTGATGCGCCTGCAGGCCGTGCTCCCGTTCAATCCGGCGGAGCAGTCGGCGGTGGCCGAAGACCTGTCCTTCAACACCGCGATCAGCTTCATCACCAACACCAATTGGCAGAACTACGGCGGTGAAAGCACGATGTCATACCTCGTGCAGATGCTGGGCCTGACGCACCAGAACTTCCTTTCCGCCGCCACCGGCATTGCGCTTGCGGTGGCGCTGATTCGCGGCTTTGCCCGTTCCTCGATGCGCACCATCGGCAATTTCTGGGTCGATGTGACACGCTGTACGCTTTATGTCCTGCTGCCGATCTGCATCCTCTACACGCTGTTTCTGGTCTGGCAGGGCATGCCGCAGACGCTTGGCGCCTACGTCGAGGCCACGACGCTGGAAGGCGCGAAACAGACGATCGCGGTTGGTCCGGTGGCGTCCCAGGTCGCCATCAAGATGCTCGGCACCAATGGCGGCGGCTTCTTCAACGCCAACGCCGCCCATCCCTTCGAGAATCCGACCGCGCTTTCCAATTTCGTCCAGATGCTCTCGATCTTCGCCATCGGCGCGGCGCTGACCAATGTGTTCGGCCGCATGGTCGGCAATCAGCGTCAGGGCTGGGCGATCCTTGCCGTCATGGGCGTGCTGTTCATTTCCGGTGTTGCGGTTACCTATTGGGCCGAGGCCAACGGCACCACCGCGTTCGAAGCGCTCGGGCTGACCGGTGGCAATATGGAAGGCAAGGAAGTCCGCTTCGGCATCGCTGCGTCGAGCCTTTTTGCGGTCATCACAACGGCGGCGTCTTGCGGTGCCGTCAATGCCATGCATGACAGCTTCACCGCGCTTGGCGGCATGATCCCGCTGATCAACATGCAGCTCGGCGAAATCATCGTCGGTGGCGTCGGCGCTGGCCTCTACGGCATGCTCTTGTTCGTCGTGTTGTCCATCTTTGTGGCGGGCCTGATGGTCGGCCGCACGCCGGAATACGTCGGCAAGAAGATCGAAGCGCGCGAGGTCAAGATGGCGATGCTCGCCATTCTCGTGCTGCCTTTGATGTATCTGGGCTGGACAGCGGTTGCCGTGGTATTGCCGCCGGCCGCCGCCGCGATGGGCAATGCCGGACCGCACGGCTTCACCGAGGTGCTCTATGCTTACACTTCCGCGACCGGCAATAATGGATCGGCCTTCGCAGGCCTGTCCGGCAACTCTTTCTTCTACAATCTGACGCTCGCAAGCTCGATGTTCGTCGGCCGCTTCTTCATGATCATTCCGGCCATGGCGATCGCCGGCTCGCTGGCCGGCAAGAAGTCGATTCCGCCGTCAGCCGGCACTTTCCCGACCACGGGTGGCCTGTTCGTCGGCCTCGTCGTCGGTGTGATCCTCATCATCGGCGGTCTCACCTTCTTCCCGGCGCTCGCACTTGGCCCGATCGTCGAGCATCTGGCGATGAACGCCAACACCCTGTTCTGATCGGTCATTTGGAGTTTCACCATGGAAACCGTCCAAAAAATGAACAAGCGGACACCGGCCGCCACGATGCTCGATCCGAAGATCGTGATGCCCGCGATCGGGTCGGCCTTCCGCAAGCTCGATCCGCGGATCATGGTCAAAAGTCCGGTGATGTTCGTGGTGGAGGTCGTTGCCGCGCTGACGACCGTCATCTTCATTCGCGACCTCGCGACCGGCGGCGCAAATTCCGGCTTCACCTTCCAGATCATCCTCTGGCTGTGGTTCACCGTATTGTTCGCCAATTTCGCGGAGGCCGTCGCCGAAGGCCGCGGCAAGGCGCAAGCCGAATCGTTGCGAAAAACCCGTACCGAAAGCCAGGCCAAGCTGTTGGCCGGATCGGACACGACTTACCGCCTGGTGCCTGGCGCGAGCCTGAAGGTCGGCGACATCGTGCTGGTCGAGGCCGGTGATAACATCCCATCCGACGGTGAAGTGATCGAGGGCATCGCGTCGGTGAACGAAGCCGCGATCACCGGCGAATCGGCACCCGTGATCCGGGAGTCCGGCGGCGACCGCTCGGCCGTGACCGGCGGCACGCAGGTATTGTCGGACTGGATTCGCGTTCGCATCACCGCTTCGCAGGGATCGACCTTCATCGACCGCATGATCAAGCTGGTCGAAGGCGCCGAACGCCAGAAGACCCCGAACGAGATCGCGCTCAATATCCTGCTCGCGGGCCTCACCATCATTTTCGTGTTTGCGACCGTGACTATCCCGAGCTATGCGGCTTACGCCGGCGGCCGGATCTCGGTCGTCATCCTGGTCGCGCTGTTCGTCACGCTGATTCCGACCACCATCGGCGCGCTGTTGTCGGCGATCGGTATCGCCGGCATGGACCGTCTGGTGCGCTTCAACGTGCTTGCGATGTCGGGCCGCGCGGTGGAGGCCGCCGGCGACGTCGATACGCTCTTGCTCGACAAGACTGGCACCATCACGCTCGGCAACCGCCAGGCGACGGCGTTCCGCCCGATCCGCGGCGTCACTGAACAGGACCTGGCGGATGCAGCCCAGCTCGCTTCGCTCGCCGACGAAACACCCGAGGGGCGTTCGATCGTGGTGCTTGCCAAGGAAAAATACGGCATCCGGGGCCGCGATATGGCGGAATTGAAGGCGACGTTTGTTCCCTTCACCGCACAGACGCGCATGAGCGGCGTCGATGCCGGATCCTCCTCGGTGCGCAAGGGTGCGGTCGACGCCATCCTCAACTACGTCAGCGGCGGCAGCGTGGCACTGGCGGCGGCCTCGGGCGGGACGGTGCGGGCACTTCATCCGGCCGTCAGCCAGGAAGCCGAACGCGAGATTCGATCGATCGCCGACGAGATCGCCAAGACGGGCGGAACGCCGCTGGCGGTTGCCAAGGATAACCGTCTGCTCGGCATCGTGCAGCTCAAGGACATCGTCAAGGGAGGCATCCGCGACCGCTTCGCCGAGCTGCGCCGCATGGGCATTCGTACCATCATGATCACCGGCGACAACCCGATGACGGCGGCCGCGATCGCCGCGGAAGCGGGCGTCGATGATTTTTTGGCCCAGGCTACCCCCGAAGACAAGTTGAAACTCATCCGAGACGAGCAGGCCAAGGGCAAGTTGGTTGCGATGTGCGGCGACGGCACCAATGACGCGCCGGCGCTTGCGCAAGCCGATGTCGGCGTTGCCATGAATACCGGCACGCAAGCCGCGCGCGAAGCCGGCAACATGGTCGATCTCGACTCCAATCCGACCAAGCTGATCGAGGTGGTCGAAATCGGCAAGCAGCTGCTGATGACCCGAGGCGCGCTGACGACGTTCTCGATTGCCAACGACGTCGCCAAATATTTCGCGATCATTCCGGCGATGTTCCTGGCCTTCTATCCGCAGCTTGCCGTGCTCAACGTCATGCATCTGGCAAGCCCGCAAAGCGCCATCCTGTCGGCGATCATCTTCAACGCGCTGATCATCGTCGCGCTGATTCCGCTGGCCCTGAAGGGCGTGGCCTATCGCGCCGTCGGCGCCGGTGCGCTGCTGCGGCGTAACCTCATGGTCTACGGCGTGGGCGGCATCATCATTCCCTTTATCGGCATCAAGGCGATCGACCTCGTCGTCGCCGCCTTGCATCTGGCCTAGCTGTCATTGCGAGCGGAGCGAAGCAATTCATGCCCCGGCAATCACAAACTGGATTGCTTCGTCGCTTTGCTCCTCGCAATGACGGAGTTTACGGAGACTGAAAATGCTCAGAGAAATCCGCCCCGCCATCATCATTCTGGTCATGCTGACGCTGATCACGGGCCTTGCCTATCCGCTCGCCATGACGGAGGTCGCCGGCGCGATCTTTCCGAAACAGGCGCAGGGAAGCCTGGTCGAACGCGACGGCAAGGTGATCGGCTCGGCCCTGATCGGCCAGCAATTCAAGGACGACAAATATTTCCATGGCCGCCCTTCGGCGACCACGGCGCCGGACCCCGCCGATTCCACCAAGACGGTACCTGCGCCCTACAATGCGGCGAATTCCGGCGGGTCCAACCTCGGCCCGACCAGCAAGGCGCTCAACGACCGGATGAAGGAAGACGTCGAGAAACTAAGAGCGGAAAATCCTTCCGCGCGTATTCCCGTCGATCTCGTCACCACCTCGGCAAGCGGGCTCGACCCGGACATCTCGCCGGATGCCGCGCTGTTTCAGGTGCCGCGGGTCGCCAAGGCGCGCAACATGCCAGACGACCGCGTGCGCCAATTGGTGACGGAGAATACCTCCGGACGCCTTGTGGGGCTGTTCGGCGAGCCCAGGGTTAACGTGTTGGCGCTCAATCTGGCGCTGGATGCCGCCGCCAAATGATAGGATGGTCTTAGGGCCGTCTATGCCCGACTGAGCCTAAGGAATATATTGCCCCGATGGCCCAGCAGCAGCGCCGCGATTTCGAACAACGCCCTTCGCCGGAAGCCTTGCTGGAAGCGGCACGGCGCGAGAGCAGCTCCGCCGGGCGTCTGAAGATCTTCGTCGGCGCCGCGCCCGGCGTCGGCAAGACCTACGAGATGCTTCAGAGCGCGCACGCCCGGCGCAAAGCCGGTGTCGACGTCGTGGTTGGCATGGTCGAGACCCACGGACGGGCCGAGACGGACGCGTTGCTGCAAGGGCTCGAAGTCATCCCCCGCAAACGCATCCTTTATCGCGACCAGATGCTCGAGGAGATGGACCTCGATGCGCTGATCGCGCGGCATCCGCGGCTTGCGCTGGTCGATGAACTCGCCCACACCAACGCCCCCGGCGGCCGGCATCCGAAGCGCTATCTCGACGTCGAGGAGCTGCTTTCCCGCGGCATCGACGTCTATACCGCGGTCAATATCCAGCACATCGAGAGCCTCAACGATGTGGTGGCGCAGATCACGCATGTGCGGGTGCGTGAGACCGTGCCGGATTCGGTTTTCGATCGCGCCGACGCCATCGAACTGATCGATCTTACCCCTGACGACCTCATTCAGCGGCTGAAGGAAGGCAAGGTCTACGTCCCGAAACAGGCCGAGCGCGCGCTCGAGCATTACTTCTCGCCGGGCAATCTGACGGCGCTGCGCGAACTCGCGCTGCGGCGGACCGCCGAGCGGGTCGACGAGCAGCTGCTCACCCATATGCAGGCCAATGCGATCGCCGGGCCCTGGGCCGCCGGCGAGCGCATTCTGGTTTGCATCAGCGAGGACCCGCGCGCCGCGGGACTCGTGCGTTACACCAAGCGGCTTGCGGACCGGCTGCACGCGCCGTGGACCGCGCTCAGCATCGAGACGCGGCGCTCCTTGCGTTTAAGCGACGAAGAAACTGACCGGCTGGTCGACACTTTGCGTCTCGCCGAGGCGCTCGGCGGGGAGGCGCTGACCATTCCGGCCGTCGGACGGCGTATCGCCGACGACATTGTCGGTTTCGCGCAAGCCAACAATGTGACCCAGATCATCATCGGCAAGTCGACGCGAAGCTTTTGGTTCGAGCTCACGCGCGGCTCGGTGGTCCATGATCTGGTCCGCCGCGCAGGCAATATCAGCGTCAATGTGATTGCCGGCGAGGAGCTTGCCGCAGACCCGGTTCCGAAGAAGACCGTGCGCACCGCGGAACGCCATGAGCCGTTTCATCCCTGGCCGCACCTGATGGCGCTCCTGATCGTCGCCATCGGGCTTGGCGCAGCCGAACTGATCCAGCCGCTGTTCGGAATCGAGAATGTCGACCTGGTATTCCTCACCGCCGTGGTAGCGGTCGCGGTTCGCTACGGCCTGTGGCCGTCGCTACTGGCGAGCGTCGCGGCTTCACTTTCCTATAATTTCTTCTTCCTGCCGCCGATCTACACCTTCACGATCACCGAACCGACCAATGTCGCGGCATTTTTCTTCTTCATGCTGATCGCGGTTCTGGTCTCCAACGTCGCGGCAAGGGTACGAGCGCAGGCCGACACCGCGATCGGCCGGGTGCGGACGACGGAACTGCTTTACGCTTTCAGCCGCAAGCTCGCAGGCACCGCGACTCTCGACGACGTGTTGTGGGCGACCGCCTATCAGACCGCCTTGATGCTGAAAGTTCGCGTGGTCCTGCTCTTGCCGGAAGACGGTGTCCTGACCGTGAAGGCCGGCTATCCGCCGGAGGACCAGCTCGACAAGGCGGACCTTGCCGCCGCCAACTGGGCCTGGGACAACGATCGCTCCGCCGGGCGCGGCTCCGATACGCTGCCGGGCGCCAAGCGCCTGTTCCTGCCGATGCGGACGGGACGGGGGTTAATCGGCGTCATCGGGATCGACAACGACAAGACCGGCCCGCTGCTGACGCCGGACCAGCGCCGCCTGCTCGATGCGCTGGTCGATCAGGGCGCGCTGGCGATCGAACGCGTGCTGCTCGTGGAAGACATGGATCGTGTCAAGCGCACGATCGAGTCCGACCGCCTGCGCTCGGCGCTTCTGACCTCGATCTCGCACGACCTCAAGACCCCGCTGGCGTCGGTGCTGGGCGCGGCCTCCACGATGCGCGATCTTTCGAGCGGGCTGAGCGATACCCAAAAACGCGACCTGCTCGCGACCGTGATCGACGAATCCGAGCGGCTCAACCGTTTCATCGCCAATCTGCTCGATATGACCAGGCTCGAATCCGGCGCCGTCATGCCAAAGACCGCGCCTCACGACGTTGGTGAAATCATTGGCAGCGCGTTGCACCGCGCCAGCAAGATTCTCGTGCACCACAAGGTATCGCTCGAGCTCGACGCCGATTTGCCGATGCTTCAACTCGACGCGGTGCTGTTCGAACAGGCGCTGTTCAACCTGCTCGACAACGCCGCCAAATATGCGCCGCCCGACACCATGATCTCGATCAGGGGATGGCAGGACAAGAACTTCGTCACGCTGCAGATCGTCGACGAAGGCGAGGGTATTCCCCGCGCCGAACTGGAGAATGTGTTCGACAAGTTCTACCGCGCGCAGAAGGGCGACCACGTTCGCCCTGGCACCGGCCTTGGACTGGCGATTTCCCGCGGCTTCATCGAGGCGATGCACGGCACGATTTCCGCCGGCAACCGCGCTGACCGCAGTGGCGCGGCGCTGACGATCCGACTGCCCATCCCGGCGGCGTCAAATGCACTGGATACGGCCGCATGAGCGCCGCGCCCATCAAGGTCCTCGTCATCGACGATGAGCCGCCGATCCGAAAGTTGCTGCGCATGGGGCTGACCACGCAGGGCTACGAGATACTGGAAGCTCAAAATGGCAAGGTGGCGCTCGAATTGATGAATGAAGGCCCGGCGCTGATCATCCTCGACCTCGGACTGCCGGACATTCGGGGCCACGAGTTGCTGCGCATGATCCGCGGCCGCAACGACAGCGTTCCGATCGTGGTGCTGTCAAGCCGCGGCGACGAGGCAGGCAAGGTTCAAGCGCTCGATCTCGGCGCCGATGACTACCTGACAAAACACTTCGGCATGGACGAACTGCTCGCCCGCATGCGCGCGGCGCTGCGCCACCAACTACAGGCGCATGGCGAGCGGCCGGTGTTTCGCTCCGGCGACCTGTCTGTCGACCTGGTACGCCGCATCGTCAAGGTCGGAGAGCGCGAGGTGAAGCTTTCGCCCAAGGAGTACGATCTGCTGCGCGTGCTGGTGCAGCACGCCGGCAAGGTGCTGACCCACCGGTTTCTGCTCAGGGAGCTGTGGGACGAAATGACCGACGCACAATATTTGCGGGTTTATGTGCGGCAGCTCAGGCAGAAGATCGAGACCGATCCGGAGCGCCCGCAATTCGTATTGACCGAAACCGGGATCGGATATCGGCTCAAGGCGCAGGATTAGAGTTTGATCCCGTCAGACCGGTGAAGCCTTAATTGCGTCGGCGGCAACATCAACCCGCAAGGCCAGCTAAATGCTTTGAACTTACTTCCGCTTGACCCGAAGCGGACCTCTGTTTCGCAATCCGAAGGCACGCGATTGCGGCGCGCCCCATCAACCACTCGCTAGGCCCGCCATAACCTGCAGCAGCGGCTGAGGCCCGACCGAGACCTGCCCTATAAACGGTTCGTCATGAGCCAGTATCAGTAGGATAGATGCGGCGATGCCGGTCGCAAAGGCTCCCATGCTGATTGTCGAAGCAAGCCGGTTGTCGCTGTGAACGACCGCGATCGCGAGCAGCGCGCAAGCGGCCTGCAGGAGAAGACAAGCCCATTTCGTCAGATTAACGTGAGATCGGCTAACCAGAATGCGCTGGCGGCGCGCTTCCAATGCATTTTCAAGCGACGTGGCGATCTCGCGCTGTGCAATTTGCTGACCTGGATTGTTGGGCGATAAGGCAAGGGTTTGCTGGAGGGCTTCGGTGAGTGGTGCAGGGCTGATGCTCAGTGTAGCCGCATGCCGAACCATCATCGGCCACTCCGTGTTGGCGGTGTCTTCAATGTAACGCCGAACGAGGCTTCGCAGTTGCGCCTCTGGCTCTCCTGGAAAGGCAGCGGCAAGAATCAAAACCGATTTCAGGGCGCTGGCCTCGCGATTCACTGCAGCACTTGCATGATCGTTGTCACTCCAGACCTGCGCAGCTGTAAACGCCACAAAGAGGCCGAAAATGATGCCCAGCGGCGAGAGCATTCCCGGCGAGACAGCCTTGAACGCGCGTACACGTTCGCCGGTCGCGAGCATCCCGATAACAGTTTGTACCAGGATCGCAAAGAGATAGGTGGCGCTGAAGACAACGATTGCCATCCATATCAATGGAAGATTGTGAAGCCAGTTGCTCATAGTCTGTCTCCTGCCCGCATTGAAGGCGCCCATGGACGATCCTTGGTTTCCTCTATCATGTTAGATCAGCGCGAGAATAGATCAGAAAAAGCTCTGCTTTGCGCTTGGCCCGATTTGAAATTTTTCAGCGAACGTGTGCCGTTTCGTGGAAGGGAAACTAGTCGGCATTTGGCCCTTCGCGTCACTTCGGTGCGGTGCGGAATTTGGTCGCAATCGGGGCATAGCGGACATCATCAAACCGCGCCGATCAAACTCGGTTTATAAGTCCCGATCCAACAACCGGGACGCATTGGCGGCCTGGCGGAATAAGCGCTGCAATTCTCCGGCCACCTTTAACCAATCCATGCTTGAGTTTCAGAATATTTCCAAATGCGGCGGAACGTCGGTCCACGCCGTATGTTGCCTTGACGGCGACGGAATCTTCGCGAGGAGCGGGACAGTCACCATCGCGACCAAGGCGGCGTAACGCCCGCCTAGTCGCGGTTCAGTCTCATCCTCCATCGCGAGCGAAACACAATGAACAAGCGCAAGCCCAACTATTTTCGTAATTCGCTGGATTTGAGGGATAAAGTGCAGGTCAAGGTCCTGCGCAAGCGCCTCAAGCTATCGGAGGAACAGTTCGCCAGCGTAGTTCGGAAGTCCGGGAATTCGATTTCGGCCATCACCAAGGAGGCCACGACTTCAAGCTCTCACGAACTGCCAGCCGCTGCCGCTGTTGTTACTGTCTAGTGTCCTGATTCCGAAGCTCGCATCATTTTGCGGTGATCTTGTTTGCGAACTTCGGAATCGAAAGAAACTCGCAGTAGCAATGATGCGGACTTCTGAACCGCCACACTGGCGTGGCACAAACCTGGATTCCCTTCACCAATTGAACCGCGGTTCCTGCCGTCAGCACCTCTGGGCAGGCCCGACATTGCTCGGCGCCTATCTCGATTGCTGCTCATGTCTGGGGACCGGATCTTCGTTGTCGAGAGCTAATGACCCTGGCGCATCTCGAAAACGAATCTCGTCTCTTCGAGGTTCGAAGACGCCTTCAGCGTGCCACCATGCGCTTGAGCAATCTGTGACGCGATATAGAGGCCAAGCCCCAGGCCTTGCTGGGAAGGGCGGTCGCCGCGCGTGTATGGCTTGAACAGATTGTCCATTGCCTTGTCAGATATTGGAACGCCATAGTTTGTGACCGCTAATTCGAACACTCCATTGATCGTTCTCGCGGAGACGCGAACGGGCCTGCCTTGATCACCATACATGATGGCATTGCCCAGGAGATTGGAGAACAGTTGCCCTATCTTGCCTCGATCGCAGTTGACCGGTTCTTGGATGTCGATTTCGGCTTCAACTGTGACGCCGGGCCACGCGGATTTGAGCTCAGCAATCACTTGCTCAAGAACGGGCGCCAAGGGCTCCTTGGCTTCGCGCTTGACGGTCAGGCCGCCGCCCAGGCGTCCCCTGGCAAAGTCCATGATGTTATCGACAAGGCCTGCCATGCGCAGGACGGACTTCCGAATCGCTAAAATGATCTCTTGTGCTTTCTGAGTGTCTGGATTCTTGAGTAGGACACGCATTCCGGCCTCGACGGATGCAAGGGGGTTGCGAAGATCGTGCCCTAGAACGCCAATGAATTGTTCTCGAAGCTCGGATGTCCTTCTTTCATCGAGTAAGTCGGCTTGACTCATCCGCAGGTCGGCCTGACTTTGCTCCAAGCGTTGGTTGAGCTCCAGTTGCGCCGCAATGAGTTCGCTCAATAACTGAAACGGGCCGAGAATTTCGGGCTTGCCGAGTTCTCGCGGCTTCGGGTCAATGGCACAGAGCGTCCCCCATATCGTTCCGTCGCTGAGAATGATTGGGGCAGAATATAGCTTCTAAAGCCATACCTAGCCGGCGTTGGGTGATTGCAGAAGGCGCCGTCGGTCTGTGCGTCATTTATGACGACGGTCTTGCCATGCTGTTGTATTTCATTGCAGATCGTAGTTTCGACTTGCAGTTCGCCGCCTTCTCTCAAGCCAAAGTTTATCTTGTCACGAACGGCGCAGCACACCCATTGCCGGGAAGTTACGCGGGCGATGGCAACGAAGCCCATGCCTGTCATCCTGCCGACAACGTCGAGGATTTTCGGAACAGCGCCAATTTGCTGGACGGCGTCTACTTCCGCTTCAATGTCAATCGCCATCATAAATCGCACTGCCCCTGGGCCTTCACGTCAACGCATAGGAACAACGAATGTTCTTGGAACGAATGGGCTGCCGATAAGTTACCCACTGTTATGCCGGAGCAAAAGTGGCCCAATTTGCAAAACCCAGGGATCTGGTCTTGGTAGTTGAGGACGAAGCCCTGGTCCGCATGAATTCGGCCGACGTGATCCGCAATCTGGGCTTCGATGTTATGAGGCGGAAGATGCCGATCACGCGGTTTCTCTTCTCGAATCGGTTCCGGGGATAACGGTTTTGTTCACAGACGTTCAGATGCCCGGATCAATGGACGGCCTCTTGCTTGCCGCTGTCGTGAGAGACCGTTGGCCGCCGATTGGCCTCCTGATCACCTCCGGTAAGCTAGACCATCCAACGGCTGACGTGCCGACGGGAGCGGGGTTTATTTCCAAACCGTATTCACCGTTGGAGCTCAAGGATCAGCTTTATTCGCTCACGGGACGGTGCTGACCTTCGAGGAAGCTCGCAGCCGGTCGTTTGCCACGGATCAGCTATTACCGCGATCTCGACACCCCGCGCTCAAGAGCTGTAGGATGTCTGGTCCGCTTCGGGGACGGCGTATACGGGAGGCTCCGGCTCCCGCTTCCAAATCACTTAAGCGATTGAACATAGACGACTTTTGGTCGTGATGCTCGCTGGTGGACGAAGCAGTCAAAGATGAAAGAGCAATCGGTCCGGTCAAACGCGACTTCGGCACGCCCGGAGCCCATGACAGATTTGCTTGCACTGTCCTACGAGCCAATCCTGACGTGGCGGCTTGACGGAGGCATCGAGAGCTGGAACGCGGGAGCTGAACGACTTTATGGATTTAGTCCAGAAGAGGCGTTGGGTCGCGTCAGCCACGCGCTTCTACAAACCAAGTTTCCAATAGAACTCGCAGACCTGATTTCCCAGCTTGTGAATGGCCGTTACTGGTCGGGCGAGCTGCGTCACACTTGCAAAGATGGTCGCGAAGTCGTCGTCGACAGCCGGATGCAATTGCTGGACGATGGCGCCGTGCTTGAGGTCAATCGCGACGCTACAGAGATCAAGGCGCTGGCGGCCCGACAAGCCACACTAATGCGGGAGCTTTCGGCCGCCGCAGCCAAATTCGAGGCGCTATTCAACCAATCGGGCATTTTTGCCGGGATCATGGACTTGCAGGGTTACTTGCGTGAAGCGAACAATTTGTCGCTCGAATGGTGCGGTTACACGCGAGAGCAAGTTCTGGACAAGCCTTTCTGGGAAACGCCATGGTGGAGGGGCTCGGAGGGGGTTAAAGCGAGGATTCGCTTTGCCACGGATCAGGCGGCAGCTGGCCTCGTCTTTCGCGAAGAGCTTGCATACTGGTTGGGCGATGGCCGCGAGCGGATCGTGGATTTTGCCATGCACCCCATTCGCGATCAGTCGGGGTCGGTGATGTTCCTGCATCCGTCCGGAATCGACATCACCGAACGCAAGCAAGCCGACACGGCGCTTCGCGAAGGTGAACAACGATTGCGTTGGATCGGCTCCGTCGTGGAGTCGAGTGATGATGCGATTGTAAGCAAGAACCTGGACGGCATCATCACCAGCTGGAATAGGGGTGCGGAACGCCTCTTCGACTACACGGCGGAAGAAGCGATTGGCCAGCCCATCACCTTGATTATTCCACAAGACCGACTTGACGAAGAACGCTTGATTCTGACTCGTATCAGGCGAGGAGAGCGGATCGATCATTATGAGACAATTCGGCAGCGCAAGCATGGCGACCTTGTCAGCATTTCGTTGTCCGTTTCTCCCGTGAAAGATGCTGATGGAAAAATTGTTGGCGCATCAAAGATTGCAAGAGATATTACCGAGCAGAAACGAAATCAGGAGCACATCAGCGTTCTGGCTCACGAAGCGGAGCATCGAAGCAAGAACATCCTCTCGAACGTACAGGCAATCATCAATCTTTCTCGGTCTGACACTTCCGATGGCCTAAAGGACGTGATCAGCGGGCGGATCCAGGCGATGGCAAATGTTCACTCGCTGTTTGTTGAAACGCGGTGGATAGGCGCGGAAGTCTCGGCGATCGCCAAGCATGAACTTGCTCCGTATCTCGACGAGCACGACGTGCGGGTTCGCATGGAGGGTCCGGAAACCGTGTTGAAGCCGAGCGCTGCACAGGCGGTTGCCGTGAGCCTGCATGAGTTAGCAACCAACGCTTCCAAGTATGGAGCGCTGTCTGATGCGAAAGGTCAGATTAGACTGACGTGGTCGTGCAACGAGGATGGACAGCTGGCGCTTCGCTGGACCGAATTGGGTGGGCCGAAGGTAAAAGCGCCGGAACGCCTGGGCTTTGGTAGTCGTCTCATCGAGGGAACGATCAGAGCACTAGGCGGCAAAACACACTTTGACTGGCGCCTGGAAGGGCTTGTTTGCGAAATCACCGTTCAGGCGTGAAATCCCGCGCGTTGTTTCCAGCCATCAATCTCAAGTCCGTGGTGGCTCGCGCCGCGCGCTTAATTTTGCTTCTCATCCCGGTCAATTTGCGACCTCTCCTGCAAGACCGCATTCAACAGCGAACGGTGGACCTCTATGTTGCCGTTGTAACTGATGAAGCCCAATTTCCGGAATTTGTTCATGAAGGAACTGACGCGAGATCGCGTCGTGCCGATCATTTCCGCCAGCGTACCCTGATCGAAACTCGCATCGATGGGTTCCGGGCTGCCCTCCTTGCCGAAATTGGCGAGCAGTAGAAGCAAGCGCGCAAGTCGCTTCTCGCTGGAATTGAACAGCTGATCGATCAAATCCGCTTCAACCCGGTTGTTCCGAGTTAATAGATGCGCCACGAACATCTCGGAAAACTTCGGCTCACTGTGAAGGACCGCCAGCATGGCTTTTTTCGTTATCGAAGTGATCAGGCATTCTTCCATCGTCGAAGCCGTCGCGATGCGCACCGATTGGCCGTTGAGACAACCTTCGCCGAAAAACTGATCGGGTCCGATAACTCCGACAACCGCTTCCTTGCCCTGATCGGAGGTGACGACGATTTTGACCTTGCCTTCTTGAAGGTAGAAGATCGTATCCGCGCTATCGCCTTGGGCGAAAATGATTTGATCCTTGCGGAATTTCGATATGTTTTTCCCGGTCCCTACCTTGCCGAGAAACACTTTGGGATTGAACCCGTTCTTGGCTGCTTTTCCCATAAGACCCCTCCTTCGGTCCGACGGAAATTGTGAAATAAAAAATTGATCGGTGTGTTCAATAGGGAACAGCACCCGCAATTTTATTGTGGAAGAGTGATTTTTTTCGGTCGGCGGTGGCTGTTCCCGGAGTGTGCAGTGCACCACCCGCCTGAGGCGGTAAGGCGTGCCATGCCGGAGATTCAAGCTTCAAAATCTGGTGATCCGCTCAGCTCCATTGAGTGCCCGCGCTGTCCGCGCTGCCAGGCCCGAATGACGCTGACGACCATTTCACCTGCTCCATCGGGTTACGATCTGCGCATATTCGAATGCGCCAAGTGTAGCCGTTTTTCGTCACGACTGGCACCCCGCGACCCGATGATGACCGGCGCCGCGCTGCGATGGCTCAATGGAGAGCTTAAGCCCCCAAAATCAGCTCATGACAGACGCATGGGAGATTAAGCAGTTGGTTGATGCACACGATGCCCTTCGACAGGTTGGTATTCTGCTTGATGGCGAAGCGACCAGCGTACCGTCCGACGAGCCACGAACCTTCCGGCGCAAATCTCTGGGAACCTCCCTCAAGGTGGTCGCTGTCGCCTTGGGTTTGCGTGACGAGGAACAGGCCTTCGAGCTGCCCGCGCGGCTGTTCGAACAAGTGCCATTTGCCGTTTATGTTTGCGACCGGGACGGTCTCGTTCTTCGATACAACCAGCGGGCTGCCGAACCTATGGGGCCGGTCGCCTAAACTCGGCGATCCTGATGAACGGTTTTGCGGATCGTATCGAATGTTCCGTCCCGACGGCAGTCGGCTCCTGCCCCATGAATGCCCCATGGCCGACGTGCTGCGCACCGGTGTTTCCGTGCGCGAACAGGAAGTCCACATTGAGCGACCGGACGGCTCGTGTGGCATCGCGCTCGTCGACATCGAAGCAGTCAAGGATGGCGATGGGAACATTGTCGGCGCGGTCAACTGCTTCCAGGATATAACGGAACGCAAACGGATCGAAGCGCAAATCGTCAACCTCGCGCGCGAGGCAGAGCATCGGACAAAGAACATCTTGTCCACTGTGCTTGCGACGGTGCGTCTTTCTCATTCCGATACGGTTGATGATCTCAAGCAACTGATCGAAGGGCGCATCGATGCCCTCGCAAAGGTGCATGCGCTGTTCGTGCAATCGCGCTGGGCGGGAGCCGAGCTTCGCAATCTGGTCTCGCAGGAGCTTTCAGCTTACAGCGACGAGACGGAGGCGCGTGTACGAATTGACGGCCCAGCCGTAATGCTGGAACCGTATTCGGCTCAGGCAATTGCAATCACGTTGCATGAGCTCGCGACCAACGCGGCAAAATACGGATCGCTGTCGGCGGCGGCAGGTCGTGTTGAAATCGCCTGGTCGCACACGGCAGACGGACGGCTGAGTTTGCGCTGGATCGAGTTGGGCGGGCCGACAGTCACGCCGCCCACGCACCGCGGATTCGGCACGCGCATTATGGAGAACATACTCGCAGGCCAACTCAAGGGCGAGGTGCGTTGATTGGCGCGACCAAGGGCTCACCTGCGAGATCATTCTGCTTGCGTAAGGCCTTGCCGCCACTTGCGGCGCGACGGCAGAGGTGCTCGGAGCCAACGGTTCCACGGCTAGCCGAGGCGACCAGCAATCCGGGAAATAATCCGCTGCGTTGCATAGCCGCAATTGGCACTTTTCAGACATGGCGTCCGTGACGAACGATGTCCGTTCACAGGGGCAAAGCAGACATCTTGAAGCGCCAGCATTTCCGCTTATGACTCCTTAGGCGACTGGCGGCCGCTCGGCGCTCAAGGTCGATCGGGTGCTATAAAAAAAGCTCAATCCTTCAAGTCTGAGCTTGTTCCCAAGCGCCGCAAGAGTCTTCTTCTGGGATCAGCGCTGGACGGTCGCAGCAATTTCACGAATTATCCCATGAGCCATCGCCCACTGTGGATATCGAACTTCACCAAGCCTTCGTCTCGCATTTTCAACAGGAGGGATTGGCAAGCTTCTTCATTCACGACATTGGCGCGTTTCATGACCTCGCGCACTTTTAGCGGTTTCTCGCGGAGCGCACTCAGGATATTTTCTCGATCATTCAGCAATACTGGAATCCTATCGTCATCAAGTGTGATAAATCACTGAGAATACGAAAGCTGATCTTCCGTAACGACTCGCTCGATATTTTCAGACTTGCTCCTGATGCGGTATCTGAGACGTCCATCTGCCTCGATCGGCATAAGTTGAACGATGGTGTAAATCGTTGGTGGATCAATTGCGGCACGCCCTTGTGGGCCTTGGGGCCGGTGGCGAACGTCTTCATTCACCTTGTAGGCATATGACATGTGTCCACCTCTTAAGCTGCCGCTGCACTAGCGCAGACCGTCAAGTGATGCAATGCGTTCCATTGCCCTTCTTGATTGCTGCGACGGATCAGCTCGGCTGTTGCATTTCGGTGACTCCCATTCTCGCGCGCCGAGGTATGCTCGTGCGGGGCTTTGGAGGGGCGGATGTTCGATGTTTATTTGAATGATAACCGAGCTCAACTATTGGTAGTTGCGAAGGGGCAATCGATCCCCATCTGCGGGAGATTAGGGCGGTGGCGAAGGAAGAAAGCGGCGGTCACAGTAAGCGACGAAATCAAGATGGCCATACAGAGAGACGGCTACTATTCGCGCAGACTACGAAAGCCTGAAAGAAGTAACCAGTAGCATCGTTTTGCTCGCTGGAGCTGGGCGAACAATGTCGCCGTTCGGCCCATCGCGTCATTTCGCTGCAAGCAGCGCCTCGGTCGCTTTTGGAGCGAAGCCGACATCAATTGGCAGGCAAGATCGGCCGGTTCGGTCGCGAATGACCCTCGGGCGACCTTGGAGAGGCCGTTGCTTTGTTGCAACACGGCCAGTTTTTTTCGGTAATTGCCGTGTCCGTAAATTGAACGTCAAATTCCCGCTGTTGTTGTGGCGCGAGCGTATTGTGCAGCGAAATAGGGCATTTTCTCATGAAACGGCTTCTCAAATATCTGGCGAGTGCCGTAGTGCTGCTTAGCCCGTTGACTGCGCACTCGGCTGATATCGCCGGTCCACCACCGCTACTGGTCCCCATGTTCAGTTGGACTGGATTCTACGCCGGCGCAAACATTGGCGCAGCCTGGACCAACAGCAGCTGGACCGACACGCTCACATTGACGAATTTCAACAACAACAACAGCGGCAACGGCGTGTTCATTGGCGGCGGGCAGATCGGTGGCAATTACCAGATCGGCAGCTTCGTCATCGGCGGCGAATGGGACTTCGACTGGGCCGCCAACAACAATCACACCAACGGGGTCGTCATTCCGGCCGGAAATATCGTTGTCACCAACAACAATCGCTGGATCACGACAGTGGCTGCCCGCTTCGGTTGGGCATTTGAACGCTGGCTGTGGTACGGCAAGGCCGGCGGCGGTTGGGTCGGTAACAACACGACCGTTACTAACACCACGACGGGCGTGTCGGTCAGCACCTGCGGTAACCTCACCACCAACTGCGGCAACAACAACAATGGCGGCTGGCTGTTAGGCGCTGGCCTCGAATACGCGGTCACGAACAACTGGACGGTGAAGCTCGAGTACGACTTTCTCGGGGTGGGCAGCCGGACCTTCGTCATTCCGGTCACGTCCCCGTTCCTCGCCGGCGATACGTTCCACTCCAACAACCGCA
>Ga0210410_10002015_pt1 | contig 18422 bp, 18 predicted proteins | sample IncBWC4MmetaG_FD_161058 | JGI IMG/M metagenome (GOLD analysis project Ga0210410, IMG submission 161058) | Forest soil microbial communities from Barre Woods Harvard Forest LTER site, Petersham, Massachusetts, United States - Inc-BW-C-4-M | ecosystem: Environmental > Terrestrial > Soil >... | reverse complement strand
CGTTGCCCAATGTCCTGGAATTCCTGCTGGGTGTTCTTGATGTTGTCCAATAACCTGACTTGCACAACAGAAATGTTGTCCTGAGTCGTGGACTCCACACGATCCACCTTGCTGTTTCCAGTGATGGCTTGCTCGACCTTCCGCGTAACCAACTGCTCGACCTTGTCTGCGGAAATACCCGGCCACGGAGTGATTGCAAGCGCGATGCGTACAGGTATGTCTGGATCCTTCCGCTTGGGCATATTCATGTAACCAAATACGCCCCAGGCCAGCGTGGCCAGCAAGGCGACCAACGCAATCTGCCGGTTGTTGACAAAGAATCGTGCAATGTTACGACTGTTATTGGGGTTCTCAGCTTTCATTGAAGGACCTCTACCGGCTGCCCATCCTTAAGCAGATTGGCGCCAGTGGTGATGATGCGATCTCCTGCTTGTAGCCCATTGACTACGCTGATATCGGTTCCATTGACCGCGCCGATTTCTATACTGTGCAGACGGGCGACTTCGCCTGCACTCGACTCCGAGACAACGAACACGCCATATTTACCGTCCTTTGCTTGCACAACCGCGGAGAGCGGAACCAGCAGCGCGGAGGGTCGAATCTCGCCACGAGCATTCGTCAGTTGCAGAGAACCAATCATGCCCACCTTCAGCAAGTGGTCGTGATTTGGTATGGAAACCTCGACCTCGAAGTTTCGAGTAACCGCGTCCGCCGCCGATGATATGCGGCTGATCCGCGCGTGGAAGGTGCGCGTGGGGAATGCGTCGATCCCAACCTCAACTGGCTGGCCGAGTTTCACGGAGCGGACAACCGTGTCGGGAACGCCAACGACGATCTTCACCACATCGCTTTTGGCGAGCGCGAATGCGGGAATTCCAGGACCAACGAAGGCGCCCATCTCTATGGTTTTTTTCACGATATCGCCATCGAAGGGCGCAATCAGAGACGTGTCTCGCAAGGCTATTTCTGCTTCGCTCGTCAAAGCACGTGCGGAGTTCAGTTGGTCCTGGCTTGAGTCGTATTGGGCGCGAGCGGAATCAAAATCTGGTTTCGTGAGGCTCTGGCTGTCATACAGGTGCGTGGCGCGATCAAAGTCGAGCTTTGCTTTCTGAAAGACAGCTTCCGCGGCTGCCGCTTGCGACGATGCCTGCCGTACTTTGTCTTCGTATTCCGAGGATCGGATGCGGACAAGCACGGCACCCCTGCTTACTCGATCCCCTTCGTCGAGGTCGCGCATTCTGCCATCCTGCCCGGGCACTTGCTTGAGAGAAATGACGTATCCAGGAATTCTGAATGACAGGGGAACTTCCGAATCCGGCGTAACGACCGCCGAGAAACGCATGCCGTCGGCGTTCAAGCCCGCTTGCTTCTCAATGGCTTCGGCCTGGACCCCCTGAGGAGGCTGGTTGAGTGGCTTATGACGACCACATCCGGCCATGACGAACATCAATGAAAAGATTGCGATTGTTTTTCTCACGTTTATTCCTCTCCCGTCGCGCGGCGCAAATCTGCAAGGGAACTCCAGTAAGAAGAGAGCGCCTGCTGATACTGAAAAGCGGTTTCCGAACTTCGAGCTTGAGCTTGTAAGAGTTCTTTTACGAGTGCTGCTTGTTCTTGGTACTTGTTGCTGGTGACGCGAAGCTCCTCGGCTGCGGCTTCATGACCGGTGCGGGTGGCCTTCAACAGCAACGTAGCCTCTTTCCACTTGCGGTACTTCAACCCGACTTCAACCCCGATCTGTGATTCTGCCTCTTGTGCACCGTTACGCGCCTGCGCCAGTGTGTTCGATTTCTCGCGTACTCGATTGTGGCGGCGTCCCCAATCGAATGGCTCCCAAGTCAACGCAAAGCCAGCCACACCGACGTTGGTCGGAAGGACTTGCACATTCTGAATTCCCATATAGCTGACTGCGATACCGAAATCGGGTATGTACTCGGCTTTGGCGATGCGGCGGTCGTAGTTGGCTTGTTTTTCCTTCAAATGCGCCTGGCGGATCTCAGGCCGGCTCTGTGACGCTTGTCGTCGAGCCTCTTCCAAAGTCAGAGTCGTCGTGTCCTCCTCAGGCATGAAATCAACTCGAAACGGAGTTTCAAGATCCCGCGCCAACAGCTGATTTAAGTGCTCGTGCTGTGTGGCAAGTCCGTTTTCGGAGACTGACAAGTCGTACTGCGCCCTGGTTAACCGTGCATCGACCTCCAATGCGTCTCCTTTAAGTACGGTCTTCTCGCCGATGTAACGCAGCGTAACTCGGTGCGCCTCTTGCAGCGTCTTTAATGCTTCCCCCGCCGCATCCACAGCGGCTTGAGTCGCGACTAGCTCGACGTATGCACTTCGCACCTCGGCCGCGATCTTCTGGCGTTCTGCGCGAACGTCTTCTTTAGCGATCTCGCGCCCAAGTTCTGTGGCGCGAATTCCCAGCCCGATTTTGTACTGCTGCGACAAGGGCACATCCATGCCGCCAGTCATGTAGGCGGTTAACTGTGCTGGGGTGTGAACCTTGGCATTTGTTGAAGGAATGGGCCCGGTCCCCGGATACGTTCCGAAGACTCCCTTGGCAAAAGTGAAGTCAAATGGCTGCAGTAGTTCGCCACCCAGTACAGAGAATTGGAAATGTGGCAGCCGCCTGCTGCGAATCGTGCTGACCTGGAAGTCATATTTTTGCGCTTCCAATACCGAGTTCTTCACGACTCGATTGTTCGAGAGTGCAATGGAGACTGCGTCGTCAAGCGTAAGAAGGGGAACGTCCTGCGTAGCTTGTTGAGCAAGCGACCCGATCGGTGACGCAAATACAAGAATTGCAAGAAGCAGTGCGAAATGGTTTGATTTCATGATTCTTCTACCTGGAACTTCGGCTGAGGCCTATCGGCACTTTGAACTTGAGCGAATCGTGTTGTCGCTCGTATGCACCCAAGATTGCAGGTGCCGTGCCAACCAAGAGTTCCTTGCAAGTTCTTGAATCAGAAGTGCGGGCGTCCAAGAATGCTGCAGAGTGCCCGTATCCGGTCGATAAGCGCTGCCCTCATGCGGGCACTGGCCGCATGGGCCAGCGTTTCAACATACTCCGAGAACGATGAGGTCCTGTTCCGGGTGACACTCTGAAGATAAGATCCGACTCGCGGTCAAGGCATTCGTCGATTGCCGGTTGGACTTAGATATTCGCGCGTTGTTTTTGGATTGGGAGCTCAATGGAAGAAATGAGCCAAGGTCAAAACCAATCGAGACCCGCCAAGGTTAGGGCTGCACGTTGAACAGGCCTTCTAAGACGGGTGCGGAGATGAGTAAAACAGAATGCCCGCGAGCGCTTCCATTTAAGCTCACCAGCATTGCCCTGGTGCCGAGAATGAAAGCGTCGCGAGCATGACGAGGCAGTGGAACTGGTTGACTCCGAGAATGCCCTAATTCCGATGTTGGCCCGCAACGAGCGCCAATCATTGTGGTCAGCAAGCCTGAATGCGGTATACACCGGCAGAGAATCGGGCGTTCCTGTTTAGGCGCACTTCGGCAGCTCAGCAAGAATCGGGGCACCTAATTAGCACGTCCGTTAGAAGTGCCCGACATTTCCCTGCGAATTGCCTTTACCAACTCACCGGTAGCTCAAGCCGTTCGCAAACGTCCCTGGAGTACGAAGTCTCAGCAACGAACTGAGCTCCGAGTCTTTTGAGAAACAAAAGCACCTCTTCCCCGACGGCGTCGATAAACATCACGTCCGTAAGATCGACAACCAATTCCAGTTTGCTATCGCAGCGCGTGACGAGCCTGCGGACTTCCTCGGCTTCCTCGCCGGTGAATCGTCCTTCGAGCCGGCAAATCAAAGCATGTTCTAATTGTTGCGTTCCGACACGTAGCATCATGGACCCTCTACATTCATTAGCAGCCTCAAATGGTTGGCTATACTCATGCTTGCATGCGTTTTGCCAAGCATTTTTGCCGCAACATATTGAGACTAAAGGCTCTTTCGGGCGGTATGCCGGGCTTCATAACGGGCACTGCCAGCATGAGGGCAGCCCCCGCGCGGGCTAAGAAGCAAGGCGGCTGAGGCAGCCGCGTTGAAGGGTGGAAAGAAGGGTGACTTCTAAAATGTAAATACCAGTCCGGCGGAAGGCACGGCGGAATGAGTGTACTTTTCGACCTTGAGGCTGGTCATCTCGAAATCGTGGATCTTATAGATGAATCCGCGATACTGTGCGCGCAAGGCGATATGTTTGGCCATCGGCACGTCGAACCCACCGCCATAAACCAAGGCACCTCGGGTTTGTTCGTTATTCACAGATCCCCCACGTGGATCGAAGAACATGGCTCCGCCTCCCGCGAGCACGAATGGACATACGATCTTGACGCCAGGCATCTTGAAGGAAGCAAGCTTCACAACAGCGGCGCCAGTCGCGACGTGAACATTCATCGGTATAAATGTGGTGCCGCTGCGTGCCGAGAACTTCTGATCATTCCTGAAATAGTCGTAGTCGCCTTCGACCGCGAGCCAGTTTTTGAGGTTAAATCGGTATCCCGCCATTAGGCCGCCAGAGTTCGTTGCTTCGTCGGTAACCCCACCGACGGTGGTCTGCTTCTTGAAGAAACCGGAACCTTGAACTGTCACCTCATGTCTGATTTCCTGGGCCGAGGAGGATATTCCAAAAAGAATCAGAATAATTGCACCTACGATCAACGTCTTCATTCTTAAGTCCCCTTGGTGGCCCACTTTGCGCGTGGCCCACCGAGGGACAAGGCATCTTGCTTGCCGAAGTGCAGTTAAGCTTCTAAGCCATTTTCCTGGAAGTGTTTAGAGATTAAGCCGGATGGCGCACCAGCGCCTTTGACTTGCCCGTATGCTGGCGGGCGACCGCATCTTGTCAGGCCGAATAATCAGCGCGAGTGATACTTAGCCTGCGCATCTTGTTCTGCAGCGTGGTTCTCTTTAGTCCGAGGCGCTCTGCCGCTCCACCTTTGCCGGCTATTCTTCCGGACGTGCCTTTCAAAGCATCTAGGATTGCCTGCCGCTCTGCCTGCTCGAAGGTGGACGCTGCTGCAACAACGGTGCGGCCAGCGGATCTGTTCAGCTCTGCTCGTGGCACATTCAGTTCGTCCCCTTGCGTGAGTATCACGCAGCGCTCAATGAAGTTCTCTAGCTCGCGGATATTTCCTGGCCAATCGGCATTCACCAGAGCTTCCATCGCGGGCCTGGGGACAGACCGGATGCGCTTTTGCATACGCCGGGAGAGGCGCGCCACAAAAAAGTGGACCAGGAGTTGGATATCTTCGCGCCTCTCGCGCAGTGGCGGGATTTCGATCGGAAAGACTCTCAGCCTATAAAAAAGGTCCTCGCGAAACTGATTGTTACGGATCATGCTTTCAAGATCCCGATGTGTGGCTGCAATCAGACGAACATCAACGTGGATGGTTTTGGTGCTTCCGAGGCGTTCGAACTCCTGTTCCTGCAGGGCGCGCAGAAGCTTTGGCTGCAAATCCATAGTAATGTCGCCAATCTCGTCGAGAAACAGAGTGCCGTGATCCGCCAGTTCAAACCGGCCTCGCTTCTGAATGAGCGCCCCGGTGAAAGCACCCTTTTCGTGGCCGAACAGTTCACTTTCCACCAGACCCGAAGGAATCGCCGCGCAGTTCAGACGGACAAATGTGCGCTCCAGACGGGGGCTGAGATTATGAAGCGCTCGGGCCACCAGCTCCTTGCCCGTACCGGTCTCACCGTGCAGTAACACGGTGGAACTGGTTGGCGCAACGATCGTGACCTGCTCCAGCACTTTACGTATAGCGGCACTCTTGCCGACTATGTCTTCGAAGTTGAATTCAGATTCGATTTCTGATTCAAGGTAAAGCCTCTGCTCTTCCAGATCGTCGCGCGACGCGCGGAGCCGCCCGTAGGCCAGAGCATTCTCGAGTACCAGTGATGTCTGGGTTCCGATCTGCGACAGCAGGTCGCGGTCCGCCTCGCTAAACCCATCAGCCCTGCGACTGCACATGGTCAACAGGCCCAGGGGGCCATCGGTACCCATCAGTGGCACCAGGACGGCCGAGAGAAGGGATTCAGCTCGGGACGCCTCGCGGAGGGCGGGAGGTATATCTGCTCCACACGGTGAGTAATACTGGGGCGTCCGGAGGTGCGACCATTCGCTCCATAGCTTCGTGGGTTCGACGGCAACAACCTTATCGAGAAAGCCCTTTCCAGTCGGGAAATCGAGAAATCTACGTTCCAAACCGCCCGACTGCTTGTTAAAGAGCCACAGTGACGTGAGATCGTTGCCCAAGTGCTTGCGCATCGACCCTGCCACAGCCTGAAACAGTTCCTCCGCTTCCAGCTTATTGACAATATGATTGTTGATTTCCAGCAACAAGCTGAGCCGATCCCGCTGCTTCACGACCTCTCGATGGTAAAGCTCCGCTGTGTCTCTAGCCAGTGCACACTCAAGCGCGACCGCAACGTGGGAGGCCAGGGCACCGAGCATCTCGACGTCTTCGGAGGCAAATTGCTGGTCCTGCAACTTTGGCGTCGACAGAATTCCGTACCGTTTTTGCGCGGTCGATACCGGGAACAGATAGGCACTTCGTCCGGCAACTTCGGCGGCAAAAGGAGCCATGTCAGGGTGTTCCAACATTGCCAGCGACAGGTCGGGGACAAACACCGGCTTCTGTTCGTCTAGCACTTGCGCCACCAGACCAGTGCGTAACAGCTTGGCTCCCTTTTCAATTGCGGGAGCGTCCGCGTCTCGATCAAACTCGAAGCTGTACAAACTCTCCCCGTCATCGCTCAGAACGTAGAGTTCGGCTCCGTGCAATCTAGACGTGCTCGACAGGACACCTCGCAGGCTTTGCAGGACGGCTTTTACTGTGGGCTGTTCCGCTAAAGCGCTGGAGGCACCTAGCAGCATTCGATATCGATCTTCGGTGATGGTCATGGCCGGCGCGCTCTCCGGAATTCTCGGTCTGCAGACGTTCACAACTCTGGTCTTCGTCGGGATTGCAATCGATTGGCTGGAGGATCTAATGAACCAACTTCACGGTCCAGCACTACGTCTGTAAGCCGTGCGAATAGCGGTTTTCGCGAAGGCTGAGACGCGTGCCCGTGGCTGCTCCTCCATTTTTTCGTCTACAGTATCTGCCAATCAATTTGCCGTTTGCAACAATGTCCGGATCATTCCGCCAGAGATCCTAATCTCGTCTAGCTCATTCCACTATCTCGCCGTCGGCAGCGGCGCCGGAACGGTAGAAAGGAGTTTGTTGATGGCTAAATCCAGAGTCTGATTCATCTCGGAGACTACGCCGGGTACAGTCCGTTGAGACACCGTTCCAACTTCGGAAACAGCATTGCTCCAGATCGTTGCACCGGTTTTGACGCTTATGATTTGTGCAGAAATTGCAACGTCCACTTTGATCTGGGACTGGTAATCCGCTTCCTCGAGCTTTTCCAGCTTTCCACTGAAGATGAAGTCATTATCGGGGCGCCCGTTATACATCGACACCGTGGAATACTGACCACTGGCGCGCAGATGATCGATAACGGCTCCGGTCACGAGTGTTCGCGGATCTGCCGCCCAACGATGGTATTCGTAGAAGCCAATTTCCTCGGGTGTGCTTCGGTACACGATCGGCCCCTGCCGCAAGTAACTCGGCGCCTGGAACTCTCGTACTGCAATTGAGGTTCGGACGTTTTCTTTTGCTGGCGGGTCTGGCGGGGCAGGCAAGTTGAGAGTGTAATAGGCCGGATATCGTATCTTCCCTCCGCACCCGGTCAGGATGGTAACAATCGCCAACGTCAATGCGAGCGCATTTAGAAGTTTCTTCACTGTGATGCCCCTCCTGACCTACTTCGGAACCTGGCGATCCTCGGGTTGTTTCACGCGAACGAGGCTCCAGGGACGCTGCTTCAGCGAATTCGTAAACTGGTTGAGGTTATCGGTCGCCTCGCGCAGGTTCTCGACCGTGTCGTCGATCTTGTAGTCGTTCGCTCTCACGACGACCTGCATGGACTGCAACAAGCCCCTGGCCTCTTCCAGGGTGCTCTGTAATTCCGCCAAATCTTTTCGCATGGGATCACGCAGAACGGTCACCGTGCCATTCACGTTCTGAATGGTCTCGTCAGCATGGTCGGTGACCCTGGTCAGTTGGTCTGTAAGCCGCTCAATTTTTGGTCTCGCATCGGCCACCACTCGGTCAATATTGTCCAGAATGGCTTGGACCTTTTTCTGATTCCGCGGCCCGGTCATCGTGTCCAGATTGGCGAGCAGATGGTTCACGTTCCCGCTAATGTCGTTGAGTTCTCCCTGTGCCTGCGTGATCAGCATATTCGCGCTGTCCGCAACGGTTGCCAGTTTTCCGGCAATCTCATCCAGGCTGGCCGCCTCTTGCGAGGCGATGGTTGAGTCTGGAGGAAGACGCTTGGCATCGATAGTGCCGGTTGTGATCGACAAGGCCGCGCTGTTCATGACGCTGACGAAGCCCAGCTTGGCCACTGATTTCTCATTCAGTGGAGCGTCCTTTTTGACTTCAAGCAGAATCTCGATTCGGGTTGGATCCGCCGTCCAGGGTCGCACGGCCGTAACTTTGCCAACGTTCATGCCTCCGTAGAGCACGGACGCTCCGGGCGCAATCCCGCCCGCGTATCGCAAGTAAGTGCGATATTGCACAGTGCCGCCGCTGTACTGGGCGTTCAACAAGTAGATAATGGTGAACGCGAAGACCGCGAAACAGCTGAGCACGAAGGCGCCAACCTTTGCTTCGGTGGTCATGGTTTTGCCTCCTGCATTTGCACGTACTGTCCCAGATAGGAGGCCAATGCCGGCATATGGACCGGGTTGTCCGGTACACGATTAAGAAACTGCCGCACGCGGGGATGTTCGTTGGCCCGTATCTCTTCTTTAGAGCCGACCGCGAGCAACTTTCCATTGAAGAGCATTGCAATCCGGTCGGCGATGCGGAAAGCGCTCTGGAGTTCATGGGTGACAACCAGCGCCGTGATCTGAAACGTCTCCTTAAGAAATAAAATGAGTTCATCCAGTTCTGCCGCTACGATGGGGTCGAGACCTGCGGAGGGCTCGTCCAAGACTAAGATTTCGGGATCCATTGCAAGAGCCCGTGCAACAGCCGCGCGCTTCTTCATGCCTCCCGAGAGTTCCTGGGGGTGGAGTTTGCCAAAATCCGCCAGACCGACCACCGCCAACTTCATCGAAACGATCAGATCGATGATTGAAGGAGCCAGTGCGGTGTGCTCCCGTAAGGTAAGCGCGACATTGTCTTGTAATGACAGGGAATTGAACAAAGCCGCGCTTTGAAACGCCACTCCAATCGACCGCCGGACTCTCTTCAAATCCGCCTGTGAGCAGCGCGTGATGTCTGTTCCTTGAATGGAGATGCTGCCGGACCTCGGACGCTCGAGGCCAAGAATTTGCCTCAACAACGTGCTCTTTCCTGAACCGCTGCCTCCGAGCAGAACTGTAATCTGGCGGGGTTCGATGTCAAGATTCAAGCCATCGAGTACTCGGCGTCCGTCGTATTCCACTACCACATCGCGCACGGAAATTATGGGCATCTACGTTCTCCCCATAAAGTAAAAGATGGTAGTGAAAACCGCATCGGCGACGATCACCATGAACGTTGAACGTACGACTGCCGAAGTCGTCGAGCGACCCACTGCGTCGGGCCCGCCGCGGACACGAAGTCCTTCGAGGCAACCGACGTGAGCGATAATCGTTGCAAATGCCAAGCTTTTAAGCAGACCCGCAAGCACATCCCTCAACACAATCGAGCTCAGCACGTATCGGAAATAAAGTAAGAGACCAAGGTGCGTGCTGAAGAACATGAAGAATCCTCCGGCGAGAATGCCGAAGAAGTTGGCAGCAATGCTGAGACACGGAACCGCCACCAGTGCCGCCAGATACTTCGGCGCCAGCACAAACTCCACCGGTTCGAACGCCATGACCTTAAGAGCATCGATCTCTTCGGTCACCTTCATGGTGCCAATCTCGGCGGCAAATGCGGACCCCGAGCGTCCGCTGACCGCGATGGCCGTCAGCAATGGCCCAAGTTCGCGTGTAAAGCCGACTGCGACCAGATCGATCACGAAGTGCAAAGCCCCGAACCGCCGCAACTCAGATGCTCCTTGCATTGCCAGGATGAATCCGCTGCACATCGCGAGCAGTGCGACCATTGGAAGCGCGTCAACCCCGATGTCGAGCATCTGGTGAACGGCTGCGTGCCAACGATGTCGATTCCCAACTAGAGGCAAAGCCGCGCGCATGCCACGCAAGGTGTCCCACAGTTGTATGTTTAGGCTGCCAATGTAGTCGAGTTGGTTGAGAGTCTCTCTGCCGGCAATTTCAAGTAGATTGGGCATCAGACCGCCTTCGACCCGGACTCGCTGTCTGCCCACGTGTTTCCATTGAAGAGCGACAGAATGCCTGTCGATTGAAACAGCCCTAGTAATCGGCCTTGTAACCCTATTAGCCTGAGATCAGCGTTGTGGCTTCGTGCGATTCTTAGAGCTTCGATCAGAGTGGCCACCCCGGAACTGTCGATATGCGTAACCGCAGATACATCGACACTCACTACATTGCAACCTGGAGCTTGCAGTGCGGTAAGAAGCTGCGCGCGTAGAGCTGGTGAAGAATCGATATCGATGCGGCCGCAAATGCGCGCCATAGCGCCATTTTCGCGGCTAACGATTTCAATCTCCGGCTTATCGATACCTGTGGTTTTGTTACCGAGCAATGGGATCGTTTCCTCTCCGGGAACGGTGTCCAAGAGGTTCCACCACGAACAATTGAATTGCGATACGAAATGATCTTGGCAAGACTATGGCCATTAACCGACGGGCGGCAATTCCAGAGTCATCAAGTACTTGTCCCGGCAGGTGCGCTACTGGTGCCCACGGCGTAGACAGTATCTGGGCAAACGCGTGCCCGAATAAGGGCAGACGCGGTCAGCGCAGTCCTGACTCCATTAGGTCAGCCATCGGCTCAGGCGCGCCTTCGAGTACAGGAATAAACCACATCCCCTCCATCCGGCTGTCGTTGGAGGTTTCCAGGAGGGTTGGACTTCTTCGCTCAGCGTAGGCGGAGTAGTACCTCCGCGAATTGTAGTTACGGATGAGACATCCGGCGAATCGAAATCGCTGGCACGTAGTTTGAGCGAAGTATGGGGGTCGAGGTTCTGCTAGCGGCGGCGTCCACAAGAACGAAATCGCGTATGCAATCCTTGGAGCGACTTCATCAATTTAGCCCGCGCTCGGGCTATTTGCGCTTTTACAGTTCCGGTTGGAACGCCCAAAAGGCGAGCTGTTTCGGATACCGAAAGGTGATATACAAACCGGAGTTGAAACGTCTTCCGCAGAGTCGGTGAGAGTCGTGCTGCTGACTTCATCAATCGCAGACGCAACATCGACCTATGGCACTCCTCCTCGGGATTGGGCCGATGCTCCACCAAAATATCGGACAGCGAATACTCCTGCTTTTCTCCGATTCGCGAATCCAGGGACACATGGGTGTGGCGTGACTGCTTGCGCAAATGCATTCTTGCGCAATTGACAACAATAGTGGTCAGCCACGTCGAAAGTTGGGCGTCACCTCTGAATTCGTTCAGGTGCTTATAAGCTGCCAAGAGCGCGTCCTGCACCGCATCCTCGGCATCAGCTTTGTTTCCCAGAAATCTATACGCGTATCGATGGAGAGACGGTAGGCAATGCGACAGACCAGAGAGCATCTCCGCGGGTGAAGGCTCCGTCGAGGCCGGGGCGACAGTCGTCACCGCGCTCAATCAATTTCTCCGGGTATCGTATTCTATGTTTGCGCTCCACTGTCCTCACCGCAGCACGTGAATAGGCGAGCAGGACTTCGATGTCATCTGGATGCAGCGACGGACTCCGGAAAAGGAACCACTAAGACCGTATCGGAGTTTGTCGCTTTCAGCGACTGCACTGCCTGCTGCCCTGCGGCTTTGTCGATTTCATGTTTCAGAACATCATGGAGCGCGCTAAGCACCTGATACTGCATCATTGCCATTTGGTAGCTCTGCTGCAGAAGATATTCTGCTTGTTGGCGGGTAATCTGATTTGTTTGTTGGGCCTGTACGATTACAACGAAATCGGCCGATGTCTTGTCTGCCACCATGTTCATGGCGATTTCGTAAGACTTGAGAACGTCCTCTGGACCCAAGGGCATTTCGGGTTTGAGCGCAATCAAGTCGGAGAGGACGGGATTGGACTGCATGCTTGTACTCGCCAGAATGCTCTCAGGCGGAGGCGCATCCGCCTGAATGTTCTTTTTCTTCGGCTGGGCTGCGGCAGTGTGCAACACGGTTGCAAGAATCAATGTCGCAAGAAGGATCTGTCGAGTTTTCATCATCGCTCCTCGCGTAACCTTTGCCACGCCGTAGCCAATTTGCGCCTTAACTCGGCTTCTCAACTCTTCTGGATATCTCATCTTCTGCATCCAACAAAGGCCTGGACATCTGTGCGGTCACAGAGTTGACCGGTGAGTACGGCGTTGGCGGGCTCGGATCCTCGCAATTCCGATTGCTTGATCACTTTGGCAATATTGCGGGCCAAATTGTGGGTAGCTCGCAAGTTGCTGCCGAAGAAGCGAACATTCCCGCTCACCGTGCGTTCCAGCACCATTCTGCCCTCGCGTGTAACGAGTTGACTCCGCACCGTCAACTTTGTCGCGCCGCTCACAGTGGTCACCGCACGCTGCGTTTCACTCCCTCGCGTATACTTCACCACTGTGCTCTTCAAGACCAGCAAGTTCGGAAGTTCACCAGCCTTACTGTCGCCCTCGCGGAGAACCTGCTTAAACCGCTTTGTCTTATTCAACTCTTGCAAGAGGTTCTCGTAGATCGCAACTTGGAAGGAAGGCGTGAGGTCCATCTGCCCGGGATCAATCCGCTTTACTTGCACGCTCCATTCCTTGGCGCGAACACTGCTTGCATCGGAAGGTTTCACATCTGCAGTTTGGCCATGTAACCGACCGGAAAACGCAACGGCAATCGTCACGCTGGCCGCCACAGAAAAGATCCATGCACTCCGCTTATTTATCTTCATGCGTGCCCCCAGGACTGTTTTGGTTGGTTGCCCGGACTTCGCCAGGGCTGGAAGATGCGCCCCGGGCCAAGAGCTCATTCCTCACGAGTTCACCTTGTCCTTTAGTCACCTGCAAGATCGCACCGTGAACTCCTCCATCACTGTCAACAAATTCCAGGGTCAGCGTGTCGTATTTCTTATGAGCAAAAAGACTAACGACTCGGCCACCTCCATAGGGGGCGGCTGCCTTGCCTATCTTCATTGGCACTCCTCCAACCTGCATGCTTTCCTCCCCCAGGAAAACATGTCGCACAGAAGCGATGTCTACCTGTGCGACGGGCTTGCCGCTTTGCTGAAATTGCAACAAATTGTCTTGGATGGATAGAGTTCCTTTGCAATCGTTCTTTGTGTTTGGCAAACCCAGGAGATTGGTAGCCCGAATGCTGAACGCTGTGTTTGCGTTCAATGGGGGCGTGGTGCTCTGGGCCAATGCGCCGATCCCGGAACACAACAGTAACGCCCCGAGACCAATCATTGCGTGTGCGGCGCCACAGCCGCCGTTGTCGTTCCTTAAAACAAACAAATGATACATTCGTCCTCCAAGTCGCCTCTGATCGCTAGGTCGACATTTAGTTTTGTGCAAATAAATCGTCGAGCGTGACTCTCCCGGAGTCAGCACGAGCTATCTCGAGCGCTTAGGCTCGATAGCGGGTCGTTGGCTTTCTATCGGCACCTGGTGCGACTGGCCCAACATGTCGTTGTAAGTAATTGTGTCCTTACCCACAAATACAAGCAGTTCGCGGCCTGTTGCGTACTTGGGAGGGAGTTCGCTCAATGTTGGCGTGTACAGGACAACGTAAATCGTGTTGGCCACTTTGACGGAAACATCATAGCTGGTGCTATCAGATGCAGGATCTCCCGCGACCTGATGGGCCTTAACCTCAGTGATACTGGCTACTTGATACTTTGACGTGGACTGGCAAAGAGCTGGCAACGTCAGCAAACTCAGGGTGACTGCGCCGATTAGCTTCCGCATCCTTTACTCCTCCTGCTGCTCCTCTTATTCCGGCACTCCGGATCACGAATAGCCGGCTAACCAACTCAGGAGCCGCTTCCTAACCTAAGCATTCGAATGCAATCAAGATTCCAATGGCCGAGGCACCAGTAGAGTCCTCAACGAGTTTGCTTTTCATTTCTTTGCACGGTATTGGTCTCACAATTCGCAAGTGGACGCTCACGTCCCGCCCACATCCGGTCACCACTGACCAATGCTTGGCAAGAGGTCTGCAGTCGGTCATCGCTCGCATTCTCGAACAGTCGTGTTGGCGGCCCTGCGTCGCAGTCGGGGATTGGCAATGGGTTTGCACTCTCGTCGATTGAACGAGGCGGCAGCCATTGGAACCCACACGGACTCCGCAGCCAACCAGTTCGGAGCGCTTGCTTCAGAGCGCAGAAACCCGCGAGGGACATCCGTTGTTTGGCCAGTGTCTGCCGCTCGTTCACTTCGGACCTTTGGATAGGAGAGCGATTATGAGCATCGCTAACACACTGCCGGGCGAGTTACACGGGCGCATCATCTCGTCCATCATCAATTTGGTTTGTCCACAATGCGGCGGAAGAATGTCGGAATTCCAATGTGAGGGGAGATGCTGCAGAAACTGGCTTGCAGAATGGGAATGGGCGAATCACGTAACTAGAAGCTTAAAATTCCGTGTCGCGGGACAGTCGCGCCAAGCCCATGCGGTAACTCGAACCCGCGATCACGTTTGCAATCCTCATTCGCTGGTTACGCTTCGAGAATACGTGCAGCCACTCGTTCGATTGCTCGAGGTTGATGTTTGGTTTCACGTTGCGCTTGTTGGCCAGGATGGGGTACTCACACGATCACAGGCAAAACTCGTCTGGTAAGAGCTTGAAAGATGCCAGTGGTCAGCGTAATGCTGCTGCTTGGCGGCAATGTCGCTTTTTGTTCAACAGGATCTCAGGCTTCCGGATGTACCCTGAGAGCAACGTTCACAGGCACGCCGCCCGAAGTTCTTAACGGACCACCTTGTCGGCGCATTCCACTGCACGCGTAGAAAGGGAATCGATGCTGACGTGAGCTGCGTGTCCCATGATGTGGCCAGTGCGATGTTCTTGGTAGTTCCGGAAGGAGAGAACTCTGCAGCGTGTACGAGTCGCAAAAAGCATAGGACTGATTGGGTTGGTCAGCGTGTTCCTGCTGAGTTCTGGCGAGCCCTTTGAGCCAGCGGCGAACCTGTACCGTGCCAAGCCGGAGAACGTGCCGGCATGGGCGCAACAGGGAAACTTTCGTTTTATCCGCCTGGACGGTGGACGAATTGAAAGTTGGAAGGCCGAGCGGACATGGTGGGGCAAAAAGTTCAGCGCCGAAGACAAAGACGTGCTGGCGCATATCTATGACCGTGATTTCGAAAAAATACTCGGCTTGCTCAAGCAGGCGGAGTTCAATTGGATTTGGGTCACCTGGAGCAGCGGCTGGTCGTTCAAGGATGAGGAGGAGAATCGGGAGAGCCTGAAACACGTAATTGCGAGCTGTCATGCGAACGGCATCCACGTCTCGGCTTACCTCTCGGCTTCCAACATGTTCCGTAATAGCGCCTATCGTGATGATCCGGAAACAAAGAAATACGGCCTATGGATGCATGGTATCCCCATGTTCTACGCTGGCCCGACCAAGACCGATCTGCAAATCTCGTGGGACCGCCGGCTGGCCGACACGCGCAAACCTGGCTGGCGCGCCTATCTGCTGAAGAAGGCGGAGTTAGCGGTGGACGCAGGAGTGGACGCGATCATGTGGGACAACATGATCGGTTACAACGACGGCCTGGCCCAGTTGCTCGAGGATACCCAGAGGATGGCAGAGCACAAGGCGCGGGACAGCGGCCGGCCTAAGGTCATGGTTTCTGCCAATATCCACATTTCGCCCGACCGCTTCGGCATGAACGACATCAACGAGGTGATCTGGGAGGAGGACGGCAAGGACACTCCCGGTGTGTGGAATGGTCATTGGCAGGTGGACAACGCACGCGAGATCAAATTTTTGAGCGGAGAAAAGCAGCTTTGGCAGCCGCTGAAATATGAGAATGACCTTTACCACTGCGGCCCCCGCGAGCGCTGCATCCCGAGCCCGGCCGAACAGAAGCTTTCCATCGCCGAGGCCTATGCGTTCGGTGCGGCCACCTCGCGCAATATGGAAGGTCGATTCCTCTCCGCGTTGATCAGGGACGAGACCGAGGCCCGCGAAGCATGGACGGCCATCGGTCAATACAACCATTTCCTCGTCGAACATAGGGAGCTGTATCAGCAGACTGCGCCGGCGGCGCGGATTGCGCTGCTCTCCGCGGAGCCGCTAAATCGGCTGGCTGACGAATTCCTGAAACAGAGTGTCTTCTTCGAAACCAAAGTACTCACCCATCTCGACAAGGGAGTTCCCCTGGACGGGTTCAAGGTGCTGGTCATGCCGGCTGACCTGCCCGAGCTCAGCATCGAGCAAAAGGCTCGGTTGGAGGTATTCGCCGCCGGCGGAGGGGTCATCATCAGGGCCGGAAAACCGGACGAGGGAATTGCGGCACGCGCGGAGGCCGCGGCCGGAGGGCCTCGCCTCAGCCTCGAGCCGCGCGGTTACGTGCTGGCCCAGTTGACTCGGAAGCCCGATGGCCGCACATTGATTCTCCACTTGCTCAACTACAATCACCAGATCTCCGCAAACAACGTGAAAGTCCGGCTCGACCTAAGCGGGCTAGTCCAGGATCTGAGCCGCTGGGACGTGAAAGTCCTCTCGCCGGACGCCGCCCAGCGTCAGTTCGCTGACCTGTCGCTGCACGGAAGCGTCGCCGAGTTCACACTGGGCCGAATCGAGCACTATACTGTGGTGACTCTCTCGGCCAGGGCCGCCCCGTAGATTGATCGCAGCATCGTCAATCAGAACGTAGAGGATGTAAAGACCGTTGAGTCGCGACGCAACATGCCCCTTGATCCGGGTCTCCTCGATGTGTTGAAAGCCTGCAAGCAAAACACCAAGTTTTCAACGGCAAGCGATTGGATGTTCGCTTCGCCTTCTCAACTCGGTCGTCTGCCTTGGTCCTATGATCAGGTCTGGCGCGTTTATCAGAAGGCCGCGACCGCAGCCGGGATCGGCAGACTTGGAACACACTCAGTCCGACACACCTACCGCTCGCTGTTGGATAGCGTGGGAACGCGTCTTGCCGTCCAGCTGAAGCTGATGCGTCACACCGACATCAGAACGACGATCATCAGAACGACGATGAACGTTTACGGGGACGTGATCACCAATCACGAGAGTGAAGCGCTGGCCAAGATCGCGCGCCTTGCCCTTGCTAGCAGCACGCAAACAGCACGCGGCACCGCCTAAGTTATTGAAAAGTGGTGAGCGCGGAAGGTTCGAACCTTCAACCTACCGATTAAGAGTCAGTTGACCAGGAGCTGCACCATGTTTCTCGACCCTCCGAAATCGCACTTTAAACCAGTTATTCAAAGTCCAAAGTAGTTGCATTTGGTTCGGAACGGAGGAGTTAGACATTCAATGGTCCCGTGGACCCTCGTAGCTCCCCATTTTTGTCTCATTGAAGCGCGGGAGGGCGGGTCGTTCCTTTGTTCTCTGAGTCGGCCGAACCATCTGTTCGCGCTGTAGTCTGGGCTAGTGTGGTGGAAAACCGCCGCATTGCAGCCACGGCTTCCGGCCGCTACGGTCTTGATATAACAGCGCTGAGTCACCGCGATGTCACTATGCCGCAGAATTGCCTGAATCACGCTATCGTCAATACCGAGACGGTTGAGGTTCGACGCCAAGCCACGGCGACTTCAAGCCAAGCCTGCACGTGAAGGGTCTTGACACTTCGCAACCATGCATCCTCACAGCGGTCCTTGAGGTACTTCTCCCAAATCTGGCGATAACCACGGGCCGTGCTGGGACGCTTTTGCTGCTTGGCATAAGACAGGTATATGCGATCCACAAAATCCCCCACCGTGGTGACAGTGAGGGGATCAACAGACTCGGCGCGACAAAGCTGGGCTCGGGGCTATGATTTTGTGTAAGCCGCGTAGAGAGATGTCGCACCTTCGGCTCGCCGGGAACGTAACTGTAGACCCGTTTCTCCAGCTCACTATCCGGCGCGGTGCGACTTTCTTGGCCGCTGTGTACTCTAATGAGTCCAGTCAGCAACGCAGGGTTAAAGGAACAAAAAATGGCTGCACCTCCGATACCCAGCGCGCTTGATGCGCGCACGCAAATCTTCCCGACTCTCACTCCATCGCAAATCGATCGGATTCGCCCTCAGGGCCACGTCCGGCACGTCGACCGCGGCGAAATTCTTTTCGATGTCGGCGACACCAACATCCCATTCTTCGTCATCCTTTCCGGCAG
>Ga0210410_10002014_pt1 | contig 18423 bp, 14 predicted proteins | sample IncBWC4MmetaG_FD_161058 | JGI IMG/M metagenome (GOLD analysis project Ga0210410, IMG submission 161058) | Forest soil microbial communities from Barre Woods Harvard Forest LTER site, Petersham, Massachusetts, United States - Inc-BW-C-4-M | ecosystem: Environmental > Terrestrial > Soil >... | reverse complement strand
GCAGCGACCCGCAATCGTCCTTGCGAGTCCTTGCAGGCGAGCGGATGCGCCACCGCCTTTTCCATGTCTTTCACGGTGATCAGCCCGACGCAGTGATACTGGTCGTCGACGACGAGGAGCTTCTCGATGCGGTACTTGTGCAGCATCCGCTTGGCCTCGTCCTGGCTGACGCCCTCGCGCACCGTGACGAGGTTCTCGTGCGTCATCAGCTCGGAGATTTTCTGCCTGGGATCGGTGGCAAAGCGCACATCGCGGTTGGTGAGAATGCCGACCAGCCTGCCCGGCTTGCCGTTACCGCCGCCGGAGACGACGGGAATGCCGGAGAAGCCGTGATCCTTCATCAGCGTCAGCGCGTCCGACAGCATCGCATCGGGGCCAATGGTCAGTGGATTGACCACCATGCCGGATTCATACTTCTTGACCTGCCGCACCTGCGCAGCCTGTGCGTCCGGATCGAAATTGCGGTGGATGACGCCGACGCCGCCCGACTGCGCCATGGCAATCGCCATGCGCGCCTCGGTGACGGTATCCATGGCGGAGGCGATGATCGGGATATTGAGAGGAATGGCGCGCGTGACGCGGGATCGGATGTCGACGTCGGACGGCAGCACATCCGAAAGGCCGGGCTTCAGAAGCACATCGTCGAAGGTATAGGCCTCGGGAAAACCCTGAAATCCCTGCGCCATCGTCAACTCCTTCCGGCGGCTACAGCCGCGATATAGAGATAAGCACCTTCCTCGGCGAAGCTTTCCGCATCGCCGTCGAATCGGTGCCCATCAGTGGGGTTGACGCCGGTCGATAGCATGGTGCCGTGCCGAATCAAAGCGCCATGCACAGCCTTTTCAGCACCCCGGCTCCGCAGTCCCGGATCAGCGGAAATAGCCCGGCGGCGGGCCTCCGGCGTTTTCCGTCACGCAGATTTAGGTCTGCCATCCCGTTCCGCAATAGCTCATATGGCAGGAGGGTGTTACAGCGCACCTTACCCGCCCTTTCGCCTCCCCCGATTTGATGAACACACAGCGCATCATTCCCCTCATCGTCGCCACCGCCCTGTTCATGGAAAACATGGACTCCACGGTCATCGCGACGTCGTTACCTGCGATTGCCGCCGACATCGGCACCAGCCCGCTGACCCTGAAGCTCGCGATCACCTCCTATCTGCTCTCGCTCGCGGTCTTCATCCCCGCCAGCGGCTGGACCGCGGACCGCTTCGGCGCGCGCATGGTGTTTGCGCTTGCGGTCGGCGTGTTCATGGTCGGATCTATCGGCTGCGCGCTGTCGTCCTCGGTCAACAATTTCGTGTTCGCCCGCATCCTGCAGGGCATGGGCGGTGCGATGATGACGCCGGTCGGCCGGCTGGTGTTGTTGCGCACCATCGACAAGAGCGCGCTGGTCAACGCCATGGCGTGGGTGACGGTGCCGGCACTGGTCGGGCCCGTGGTCGGGCCGCCGCTTGGCGGCTTCATCACCACCTATTTCTCGTGGCACTGGATCTTCCTGATCAACATTCCGATCGGGCTGCTCGGCATCTTCATGGCGCTGAAATACATCGATCCGATCAAGAGCATCGATCCCGAGCCGTTCGATCTCAAGGGGCTGCTGCTGGCGGGCATTGGGCTCGGCGGCATCGCGTTCGGGCTGTCGGTCGCCGGTCTCAATTTGTTGCCATGGAGCGTGGTGGCGGCACTGGTCGGGATCGGCTCGATTTCGATGACGCTGTACGTGTTCCACGCGCGGCAAACGGGATCGCCGGTGCTCGATTTCTCGATGTTGCGGCTTGCCACGTTGCGCGCCGCGATCATCGGCGGCTTCATGTTCCGGCTCGGGATCGGCGCCTTGCCCTTCCTGCTGCCGCTGTTGATGCAGGTCGGATTCGGCCTGTCGCCGTTCCGGTCGGGTCTTGTCACTTTCGGTTCCGCGGTCGGCGCAATGGGCATGAAGACGCTGGCCGCACGCATCATCCGCGCCTTCGGCTTCCGCAACATGATGACCGTCAATGCCATCGTCAGCGCGGTGCTGCTTGCGGCCTGCGGACTGTTCACCGCGACGACGCCGCTGCTCCTGATCATGATCATCCTTGTGGTCGGCGGTTTCTTCCGTTCGCTCGAGTTCACCGCGATCAATACGGTCGCCTACGCCGAGGTCGAGCCGGGACAGATGAGCCGCGCCACCACGCTGGTCAGCGTCAACCAGCAGCTTGCGGTGTCGGCCGGTGTTGCCGTCGGCGCGTTCTCGGTGGAATCGACGTTGTGGCTGCGGCATCAGGCCGAATTGAGCGCGGACGCGTTCGCGCCGGCCTTCCTGGTGGTGTCGCTGATCTCGGCCGCTTCCTGCTATTTCTTCTGGCAGATGCCTGATGATGCCGGCCATGAAATCTCGGGCCGCAAGGCGCTGGCGATCTCGAGCCGCAAGGGTGCGGCAAAGGGCGCCGCACAGGACGCAGCGGTGGTTGCCACCGAGGGCACCCAGGATGCCCGGGATCAGCGGCTGGGGTAGACGGCCCGTCAAATCCTGCTGACAAAACGCTGGGTACAGGTTAGAGCATTGCGGCGGTCACGCTACGTGACGGCTCTCTACCGTTCTCGGAGAGAGTAAGCCCTCGGTGACGACGGCTCCGGCGTGACCGCGCTTCATCTGCAAAGTACCCCGGGTGAGCCAACGGGTCGCGCGACACGCGCTCCTTCAGCACCCTGGCTCTAGCCTAAATTTGGCCGGGTCCAAGGGCAGCCAGCGGGTATCCTTGAAGTCCTCCAGGGATTTGCCTCCGAGCAAATCTGCGCGAGTTGGATAGAGTGTGCGCTCTCCATCAATTCCGCGGTATTTATTGTCGTGAACGTGATCAGGGCTCGCCTTCTACCCACCTCTAAACCCCGTCGCCAGCACGTAGCGCTCGGAGGAATCCTGCCGGCTCGAGGCCGGCTTGACGTGGCGCACGGTTGCAAAATCGCGCTTCAACTGCGCCAACAAATCGGTATCCACGCCGCTCTGGAATACCTTGGCGAGGAACGCACCGCCGGGATTGAGAATGTCCGACGCAAACGCAGCGGCGATCTCGACCAGGCCGACGATGCGCAGCTGGTCGGTCTTGCGATGGCCGGTGGTGTTGGCAGCCATGTCAGAGAGCACCACGTCGGCGCGGCCGCCGAGCATGGCCCTCAGCCGGTCCGGTGCATCGTTGGCGTGAAAGTCGAGCTGCGCGAAGGTGACGCCGGGGATCTCGCCCATCTCCAGAACATCGATCGCAACCACCTTGCCCTTGCCGTCGGCGGCGCCGACGCGTTTGGCCGCGATCTGGCTCCAGCCGCCGGGCGCGGCGCCGAGATCGACCACGGTCATGCCCGGCTTGAGCAGACGGTACTTGTCGTCGATCTCGATCAGCTTGAAGGCCGCGCGGGAGCGATAGCCCTCGCGCTTCGCCTTCGCGACATAGGGGTCGTTGAGTTGCCGCTCCAGCCACAGTTTCGACGACAGCTTGCGCTTGCCGCCGGTCCTCACCGTGACATGCAGCCGGCCCGTAGTGTCCTTTGCCATGACTCAAGTCCTGAACGCGCCGTCCTCGCGCATCATCTCGACCAACATACCCTCGCGCAGGCCGCGGTCGGCGACGCGCAGCCGCGGCAGCGGGAACGCATTGCGGATGGCATCGAGGATGGCGCAGCCCGCGAGCACCAGATCGGCGCGTTCGGCGCTGATGCAATTGTTGCCGGCGCGCTCCTGATAGCTCATGCCGAGCAGCTTGGCGATGGTCGCCGAAATATCGGCGTCATTCATCCAGACGCCGTCGATCCGACGGCGGTCGTAGCGCGCGAGCCTGAGGTGGATGCCGGCCAGCGTCGTCACCGTGCCGGAGGTGCCGAGCAGATGCATGTCGCGCAGATCCTTGCCATGCTCGGCGGCAAAGGGCGCAATGTACTGCGCGATCTCCGCCACCATCCGCGCATAGGATTCCTTGGTGACATCGCGGCCTCCGAAGTGCTCTGCGAGCGTGACGACACCAAGCGGGATCGACATCCATGCCCTGATGCGCGGCTCGGCGCTCGCCTCGGGATCGCGCTCGATCCGCACCAGCTCGGTCGAGCCGCCGCCAATGTCGAACAGGATGGCGCCGCGGCCTCTGGGGTCGAGCAGCGGCGAGCAACCGATCACCGCGAGCACGGCCTCGGTTTCGCGATCGATCACCTCCAGCCGGATGCCGGTCTCGGCCGCGACGCGGTCGCGGAAGCAGTCGGCATTCGACGCCGCGCGGCAGGCTTCGGTCGCGATCATGCGCAGGCGGCTCGCCCTCTTCGACTCGATCTTGTCGCGGCAGATGCTGAGTGCCGCGATGGCGCGATCGATCGCGGCGTCGCTGATGCAGCCGGTTGTGGACACCCCTTCGCCAAGCCGGATGATGCGCGAGAAGGAATCGATCACGCGGAAGCTCTCGCCGGTCGGACAGGCGATCAACAGCCGGCAGTTGTTGGTGCCGAGATCGAGCGCCGCATAAACGGCGGTTCCCGGTGCCTCCGAACGGCCGGCGCGCGGCGCCCCTCCGCCCGCACCTTGCAGGTCTCCGCGCGGCGCTGGGCCCTCGCGAAGCCGCGTGTCATCATTCATTCAAACTGTCTTTCCGCGGCCATTGCTGGCCAGCCTGGAATTCGCTTTTCACGCGAACTTTAACAGCGCCCAAGGCCTGTGCAACAAGCCCATAGGACTATGTTCAAATCAGCCGTTGTGACCGCGAGTGCAGTGCGTTATCTGAGCTAAAGCCAGCGAAACCGCGCAAATTCAGGCACTTTCCGATGCAAGATCATACGTCGCCCCAGTCCGTCGAAAACGCTATCGCACTGCAAAAATATGGCGTCGGCCAGCCCGTCCGCCGCAAGGAAGATGACACGCTGGTCCGCGGCAAGGGCAAATACACCGACGATTTCAGCCTGCCCAAGCAGGTCTATGCCTGGATGGTCCGTTCCAGCCACGCCCACGGCATCATCAAGGGCATCAATATATCGGCGGCCAAAGCAATGCCGGGCGTACTCGGGGTGTGGACCGGCGCCGATCTCGCCGCGAGCGGCTACAAGCCGTTCGTGTGCGGGCTGCCGCTGAAGAGCCGCGACGGCTCGCCGCTGCTGCAGACCAACCGCATGCCGCTGATGACCGACAAGGTGCGCTATGTCGGTGACGCCATCGCCTTTGTCGTCGCCGAGACGGTGGCGCAGGCGCGCGATGCGGCGGAAGCGGTCGAACTCGACATCGAGCCGCTGCCGGCGGTGACCAATGCGGCCGAGGCGGCCAGGCCCGGCGCGCCGCAGCTCTACGACCACATCCCCAACAACGTCGCGCTCGATTTTCATTATGGCGACACCGCGAAGATCGACACAGCCTTCGCCAGCGCCGCGCACGTGACCGGGCTCGATATCGTCAACACCCGCATCGCCGTCGTCGCGATGGAGCCGCGTGTCGCGCTCGGCCATTTCGACAAGACAACCGAGCGCTTCACCTTGCAGGTGCCGACCCAGGGCGTTGCCGGCAACAAGGTGGTGCTTGCGCGCATCCTCAACGTGCCGACGGAGAAGGTCCGCATCCTCACCGCCAATGTTGGCGGCTCGTTCGGGATGAAGAACCTGAACTATCCCGAATACACCTGCATCCTGCATGCTGCGAGGTTGCTGGGCCGTCCGGTGAAATGGACCGACGAGCGCTCGACCAGCTTCCTCTCCGACAGCCATGGCCGCGCGCAGATCATGCACGCCGAACTCGCGCTGGACCCGGAAGGCAAATTCCTCGCGGTCCGCCTCAACGGCTATGGCAATCTCGGCGCCTACATCACCGGCGTGGCGCCGGGGCCGCTGTCGCTCAACACTGCCAAGAATCTGGCAAGCGTCTACAAGACACCGCTGCTCGGCGTCGACATCAAGACCGTGCTGACCAACACCACCCATATGGGCGCCTATCGCGGCGCCGGCCGGCCCGAAGCGAACTATTACATGGAGCGGCTGATCGACCGCGCCGCCGACGAGATGGGCATCAGCCCCCTCACCCTGCGCAGGCGCAATTTCATCAAGCCGGCGCAGCTGCCGTTCACGTCGGCCTCGGGCGTTACCTATGACAGCGGGGATTTCGCCGCCGTTCTTGCCAAGGCGCTGGAGATTTCGGATCATGAGAATTTCATCAGACGCAAGAAAGAGAGCCGCAGGCGCGGCCTGTTGCGCGGGATTGCGGTCGGCTCCTATCTGGAAGTCACCGCGCCGCCGAGCGGCGAGCTCGGCAAGATCACCTTCGAGCCTGACGGCACCGTGAAGCTCACAACGGGCACGCTGGATTACGGTCAGGGCCACGCCACGCCGTTCGCGCAGGTGCTGTCGGCGCAGCTCGGCGTTCCCTTCGAGAAGATCACGCTGGAGCAGAACGACAGCGATCTCGTGCGCTTCGGCAACGGCACCGGCGGCTCGCGTTCGATCACGGCGACCGGCAGCGCGATCGTGGAATCCTCCGCGCTTGTGGTCGAGAAGGGCAAGAAGGCGGCGGCGCATCTGCTGGAAGCCGCGGAAGCCGACATCGAGTTTTCCGGCGGACGCTTCACCATCGCCGGCACCGACCGCTCCATCGGGATCATGGAGCTCGCCGAACGGCTGCGCGAAGGCAAGGTGCCCGAGGGCGTGCCCTCCTCGCTTGACGTCGACCACAATACCAAGGAGACGCCCTCGACCTTCCCCAACGGCTGTCATGTCGCCGAAGTCGAGGTCGATCCCGACACCGGCGTGGTCCGCGTCGTCCAATATGCCGCGGTCAACGACTTCGGCACCATCGTCAATCCCATGATCGTCGCCGGCCAGCTCCACGGCGGCGTGGCGCAGGGCATCGGCCAGTCGTTGATGGAAGAGGTCAATTACGACGAGAGCGGCCAGCCGATCACCGGCTCGTTCATGGACTATGCGCTGCCGCGCGCGGAGGATATTCCGCTGATGACGATCGGCGACCACCCGTCGCCGGCCAAGGCCAATCCCCTGGGCACCAAGGGCTGCGGCGAGGCCGGCTGCGCCGGCAGCCTGGTCTGTGTGGCGAACGCCGTCATCAACGCCCTGTTGGACTACGGCATCACCCATCTCGACATGCCGTTGACGCCGGAGAAGATCTGGCGCGCGATCCAGGACGGCAAGGCCAAGGCGGCGTAGCGATGCGAGCCGCCATCATCGACGATCTCCGCGCGGCCTTCGACGCAACAACGGTCTTCACCGGCAATGAGATCGATCCGCGCTACCATACCGATATGGCCGGCATCCCCGTCGACCCGCCGCTGGCGGTCGTGCGGCCGCGCAGCACCGAGGACGTCTCGACGCTCTTGAGGCTCTGTCATCAAGCGCGCGTGCCGGTGACGGCCCAGGGCGGCATGACCGGCCTGGTGCGCGCCACCATGCCGCTAGCAGGCGAAATCGTGCTGTCGACGGAGCGCATGACCGCGATCGAGGAAGTCGACACCGGCGGCGGGGTCGTGATCACCCAGAGCGGCGTGCCGCTGCAGCGGCTGCAGGAGCGCGTCGGGCAAGACGGCTTCATGTTCCCGCTCGACCTCGGCGCCCGCGGCAGCTGCACCATCGGCGGCAACATCTCGACCAATGCCGGCGGCAACCGCGTGATCCGCTATGGCATGACGCGCGACCTCGTGCTCGGGCTCGAGGCGGTGCTGGCGGACGGCACTGTCCTGAAAGGCGTGCGCAAATACATCAAGAACAATACCGGCATCGATCTGAAGCAGCTCTTCGTCGGCACCGAGGGAACGCTCGGCGTGGTCACGCGCGCGGCGCTGCGGATTTTCCCGGCGCCGGCCGAGCAGCAGGTGGCGCTTTGCGCGCTCGAAAGCTTCGACAAGGTGCGTGCATTCCTGAGCCTCGCGCGCACGCGGCTCGGCGGCGATCTCACCGCCTTTGAGGTGATGTGGAACGAGTACTATCGTCTCACGACGACATTGGTGAAGGGTGTTGCCGCGCCGCTGCCGACCAATCATCCTTTCTATGTCCTGATGGAATCCTCCGGCAGCGATGCCGAGCGCATCCGCAGCGATCTCGAGGAAATGCTCGAGCAAGCGCTGGAGAGCAACATCATCCTCGATGCGACGATTGCAAGCTCTGGCGCCGCGGCCGCAGCGATCTGGAAAATTCGCGACTCCTCGGTGGAGCTCGGGCGCGCGGTCGGCCCCAACCTCGTCGGCTTCGACATCAGCCTCGCCATCGACAGGATGGAAGCCTTCGCGGACACGATCAACAGGGAGCTGAAGAAGATCGACAAGGACGCCTTCGCCGTTGTGTTTGGACACGCCGGCGACGGCAATCTGCACGTCAATGCGAAGTACCCGCCGACCGTGGACAGGACCGAAGAGATCACGAAGCTTGTCTACGGCATCACCGGCGATTTCGCGGGCTCGATCTCGGCCGAGCACGGCATCGGCATCCTCAAGCGGCCGTATTTGAAGCTCAGCCGCACCGAGGAAGAGATCGAGACCATGCGCACGTTAAAGCGCGCGCTGGACCCGCACGGCATTCTCAATCCCGGGCGCATCTTCACGCTCTGACAGGCGCCTGGCTGGGCATCTTGAGCGCCCGTTCCAGCATCTCCAGCCGGTCCTGGCCCCAGAAGATCTCGCCCGACGGCAGCACAAAGCTCGGCGCACCGAACACGCCGGCGGCCAGCGCCTCCTGGGTGTACTGATCATGCAGCTGGTCGAGTTCGGCATCCGACGGGGCGCTTGCGCGCACCGCGATGGCGTCAACGCCCGCACGCTCGGCCGCGGCCGCCATCACGGCAGGCTCGGCAAGCGACTCATCGCGCTCCCATAGCGCGCGTCCCAGCTCCAGCGATAGCCTGTGCACATCCTTGCCCTGCAGTTTGGCTGCTATGACCAGCCGGACCGCAGCCGCGTCGTCGCTGGGAGAATGCTTCGGCTGCAGAACGAGCGGAATGTTGCGCACCTCCCGCCACCGCTTCAGTTCCATGATGCGGTAGGCACGCCGCTCCAGCGAGCGTTTAGGCAACGGCAGCCCGCCGGTCTTCTCGAAGATCGGACCAAACTTGGCCGGCTTGACGTTGACGGTCGCGCCATTGCGCTTGGCGATCTCGGCAAACAGCGCGCTGCCCATGTAGGTCCAGGGCGAGTTGAGCGACAGATAATAGTCGATAGTGACGGACATGATCGGCAATTTCGGTGGTGCGTGCGTTACGCCGCGGCCTGCTCGCGCGGCTGGTAGATCGCGATGTGCCAGATATGGGCGAGCGGGGTTGTGCCGTTGGCCACGACCAGCGCATCGAGCTCGACAAAGCGGTGGCCCTTCTTCTCGTAATTGCCGACCACTTTCGCGCGGGCCGTCAGCTCGTCGCCGGTCTTGCCCGCCGACAACAGCTGCATCTTGCTGCCGACATGAATCCACGGCCCGAGGATGGCGTTGTCGACCAGCACCTTGTTCATGATCCGCGGCAGCAGGCCGGGATGACCGAGGGTTTCGCGCGCATAGATCGGATCGGTCTCTCTGATGTCGGCGAGATATTCTTTCGCCGTATCGCCGCTCCAGTCGCGGGGGATACAGCCGAGCCACTCGCCGACTTCGTACGAGTTGAGGTTCACCGGCTTCCGCTCTTTCACGGCGCCGGCTTCGGTGAAATCGGCCAGCGACAATTTCGGCGCAGATCCCGGCAGCGACGCGGTGCCGGTGGCGCAGAGATCGCCCTTGCTCTGCACCTCGATGGTCAGACCACCGGCGTCGTCGACCGCGCTGACCTCGGCAATCTCGCCGTCATAGACCGGCTTGACGAAGCGCGCCTCGATCAGGCCGCGCGCGAGGAAGTCGCGGCCCCATTTCGCGACAGGCATGTGCAGCATGTAGGCCATCACGTCGACGCCGGGAACGAGGCCGCCGGAGAAGCCGTATTTCCGGGCGACCGAATCGTCGTGGATCTTGTTCTCGGAATCCTTCGAGGTGTTGTAGGCCGAGACGCGATAGGCTTGGCTTGCCATGCTTTTTATCCCTGATTTCGGTCGTTTCCTCACCTGATCGTACGCCAAGGAACTGGCGAGGCAAGCCCCGGCTTTTCCTCGCAATTCCCCTGACGATGGAGTACAGGAGCCACCAGAACGATGACGGAAAACCTCCAGACCACCCGCATCTATGTCGATGCCGACGCCTGTCCGGTCAAGGATGAGATTTATCGCGTCGCAACCCGGCTTGGCGTGCCCGTGAGCGTGGTCGCAGGCCAACTCATTCGCGTGCCGCAGGACCCGCTGATCGAACGCGTCGCGGCCGGGTCTGGTATGGACGCCGCCGATGACTGGATCGCAGAACGCGCCAAACCCGGCGACGTCGTCATCACCGCGGACATTCCGCTGGCGAGCCGCTGCGTCAAAGCCGGCGCCGAGGTGATCGCGCCAAATGGCAAGCCGTTCTCCGAAACCTCGATCGGCATGACGCTCGCGGTGCGGAATTTGATGACCGATTTGCGGTCGTCGGGTGAGATCACCGGCGGTCCCAAATCATTCTCGCCGCGCGACCGCTCCACATTCCTGGCGACGCTCGACCAGACCATCCGCCGCATCCAGCGCCGCCGCGCGGACCAGACGGCGGCAGGCCAGGGCTGACGCAATGGCGCCGCCGCTGATACAGCTCAAAGACATCCGCCTGACCTTTGGCGGCACGCCGCTCTTGACCGGCGTCGAACTCTCGGTGTCGCCGTCGGAACGGGTCTGCCTGATCGGCCGCAACGGCTCCGGCAAGTCGACGCTGCTCAGAATCGCGGCAGGCCTTGTCGAGCCTGATAGCGGCAGCCGTTTTGTTCAACCGGGTTCAACCATCCGCTATCTGCCGCAGGAGCCGGATTTTTCCGGGCACGCCACCACGCTCGCCTATGTCGAAGCCGGCCTCGGTCCGGGCGACGACCGCTATGCGGCGCGCTACCTGCTGGAACAGCTCCGACTGCGCGACGATGAGGACCCGGCGCAACTCTCCGGCGGCGAGGCCCGCCGCGCGGCGCTGGCGCGGGTGTTGGCGCCCTCGCCCGACATCCTCCTCTTGGACGAGCCGACCAACCATCTCGATCTACCCACCATCGAATGGCTGGAGCGTGAGCTCGACAGTCGCCGCAGCGCGCTGGTCCTGATCAGCCATGACCGCCGCTTCCTGGAAAACCTGTCGCGCGCGACCGCCTGGCTCGACCGCGGCCAGATCAAGCAAATCGACCGCGGCTTTGCCGCCTTCGAATCCTGGCGCGACGAGGTGCTGGCGGAGGAAGAGCGCGAGCAGCACAAGCTCGACCGCAAGATCGTCAATGAGGAGCACTGGCTGCGCTATGGCGTCTCCGGCCGCCGCAAGCGCAACGTCAAGCGGCTCGCCAATCTGCACGCGCTGCGGCAGTCGCGGCGAGATTATCGCGGCGCGGCCGGCGACGCGAAGCTCATGGCGGCGGAAGCGGAAAAATCGGGCCGGCTGGTGATCGAGGCCAAGGGCATCGGTAAAACCTATGGCGAGCGCAAAATCGTCGATGGCTTCTCGATCCGGATCCAGCGCGGCGACCGCCTCGGCATTGTCGGGCCAAACGGCGCCGGCAAGACCACGCTGGTGAATCTTCTCACCGGCGCAGATGCGCCCGACAGCGGCAGCGTACGATCAGGCGCCAATATCGAGATGGCGACGCTGGACCAGCATCGCGAAAGCCTCGATCCCAAATCCACCTTGGCGGAGGCGCTCACCGGCGGGCGCGGCGACCATGTTATGGTCGGCGGCAAGGCGAAACATGTCGTGAGCTACATGGACGACTTCCTGTTCGCGCGTGAGCAGATGCGCACGCCGCTGGAAGTGCTGTCCGGCGGCGAGCGCGGCCGGCTGATGCTGGCGCGTGCGCTGGCAAAGCCGTCGAACCTGCTGGTGCTGGACGAGCCCACCAACGATCTCGATCTGGAGACGCTCGATGTGCTCGAGGAGATGCTTGGCGACTACGAGGGCACGGTCATCCTGATCAGCCACGACCGCGACTTCCTCGACCGCGTCGTGACCTCGGTGATTGCGCCCGAAGGCAACGGAAAATGGGTCGAGTATGCCGGCGGTTACAGCGACATGCTGAGCCAGCGCGGCGCGGATTTGCAGCGCGAGGCGGTCAAGACGCCGATCGTCGAGAAGAAAGAGGCGAAGGTACCCGCCGCCGCGCCCTCCGCGTCGAAACGCCGGCTCAGTTTCAACGAGAAGCATGCGCTGGAAACTCTGCCGAAAACGATCGAAAAGCTGCAGGCCGAGATCGCGCACCAACAACGCCTTCTTGACGATCCCGCTCTCTATGCCAAGGATCGCAAGACATTCGACGAAGCGTCCGCCGCCATCGCCAGGGCGCAACAGGAGCTGGCCACCGCGGAAGACCGCTGGCTGGAACTTGCAGTGTTACGCGAAGAAATAGAACAGGCATAAGCAATGACGACTCCCCTCGCCGCGAGAATCGCAAAAGAATACGGCACGCCCTGCGCCGTCATCGATATGGACAAGGTCGAGCGCAACATCGCGCGAATCCAGGCGGCCTGCGAGGCGGCGGGCGTCGCCAACCGGCCGCATATCAAGACCCACAAGAGCCCGATGCTGGCGAAGATGCAGGTCGCGGCCGGCGCGAAGGGCATCACCTGCCAGAAGCTCGGTGAGGCCGAGGTGATGGCCGAGGCCGGGATCGACGACATCCTCATTTCCTACAACTTGCTGGGTGACGAGAAGATGGCGCGGCTCGGCGCACTGCAGGCCAAGGCCAACATGACCGTCGCCGCCGACAACGCGACCGTGGTCGCCGATTTGCCGAAGGCGGCTGCGGCCTCGGGGCGGCCGCTGTCGGTCGTGGTCGAATGCGACACCGGGCGCAAGCGCGCCGGCGTCGAGACCCCGGCCGAGGCGATCGCGCTGGCGCGTACCATCGCGTCCTCCAAGGGCCTGCAATTTAAGGGCTTCATGCTCTACCCGACCGAGACCGGCTGGCTTGATGCACAGAAATTCTACGACGAGGCGCTGGCCGGCGTGCGCGCGCATGGGCTGGACGCGAAGATGGTCTCGACCGGCGGCACGCCGAATCTGAAGAATGTCGGCAAGCTCAAGGGCGCGACCGAGCATCGGCCCGGCACCTACATTTATAACGACCGTATGCAGGTCGCAGCCGGTGTCGCCTCGTGGGACGATTGCGCGCTGAACATCTATGCGACCGTGGTCAGCCGCGCCGGTCCCGACCGCGGCATCCTCGATGCCGGCTCCAAGACGCTGACGTCAGATACCGGCGGCGGGCTCGACGGCCACGGCCTGATCCTGGAGCATCCCGAAGCCAAGATCGCCAAGTTCGCCGAGGAGCACGGCTTCCTCGATCTCGTCAGAAGCAACACGCGGCCCAATGTCGGCGACGTCGTGCGCATCGTGCCCAACCACGTCTGCGTCGTCGTCAACATGATGGATGAGGTGGTGATGGTGCGCGGCGAGGAGATTGTCGGCGTGCTGCCGGTAGCGGCGCGCGGGAAGTTGCGGTAGTAGCGAATGGCGAGTGGCGAGTGGCGAGTGGATGGTCTATTCGCCATTCGCTACTCGCTATTCGCCTCTTAACCACCGCAACGTCCCCTGCCCCGCCGCCGCGCCTGTCGCGAACGACGCCTGCAGCAGGTAGCCGCCCGTCGGCGCTTCCCAGTCCAACATCTCGCCGGCGGCGAAGACGCCGGGCAAGCGCCGCAGCATGAAATGTTCATCGAGTTCGTCGAAGGCAATCCCGCCCGCGGTCGAGATCGCCCGCGCGATCGGCGCGACGCCGGTGAGCTTGACCGGCACGGCGTTGATCAGCGCAGCAAGGCTCGCAGGCGCGAGCGACGCCAGCGCCTGACCCGAGGCGATGGCTGCTTCCTGCAACAACCCGATCGCAACAGGCGAAAGATTGGCCGCCTTGCGCAGGAAATTGGTGAAGGATTGCTTGCCGCGTGGCGCCGACAATCGCTTGGCGAGATCACCTGCCGCAAGATCGGGCCGCAGTGCAATCAACAGCGTCGCCTCGCTCGTTGCCGCAATCACTTCGCGCAACTCCGCCGACAGCGCATAAACAGCGCCGCCCTCGATGCCGGTTCGCGTGATGATGGCTTCGCCGCGGATGGCCTGATCACGGAAGCTGAATTCGATGCCCTTCAGCGGCTGGCCCTCGAAACGGTCGCGGAAGATTTTGGACCATGCAACCGTGAAGCCGCAATTCGCCGGCCGCAGCGGCGAAATGACCACGCCCTTCGCAGCGAGCAACTCAACCCACGCACCGTCCGATCCAAGCCGCGGCCAGCTTGCGCCGCCAAGCGCGAGCACGGTCGCGCCAGCTTCAATCGTGCTTTCACCCTCGGGCGTCCGGAACTTCAACCGGCCTCGATCGTCCCAGCCGGACCAGCGATGGCGAAACGCGAATTGCACGCCCGCGGAATCGAGCCGCCGCAGCCAGGCGCGCAGCAGAGGCGAGGCCTTGAAGCTTTCCGGGAATACGCGGCCGCTCGAGCCAACGAATGTCTTCTGCCCGAGCGCCTCGCTCCATGTGCGCAGCTGATCCGGCGGAAATGCCCTGATCGCTGATTCCAGCTGCGGCGCCGCTTCGCGATAGCGCGCGAGGAACGCAGGCAACGGCTCGCCGTGGGTGAGATTGAGCCCGCCGCGGCCGGCGATCAAAAGTTTGCGGCCCGCCGACGGCATCGCGTCATAGACGGTGACGCGGGCGCCGCCTTGCGCCAGCACTTCCGCCGCCATCAGCCCGGCCGGGCCGGCGCCGATAACGGTGGCGTCCATGGCCTACAGCTTCACACCAGCGCGCGCCGCGGCCTGGCCGACATATTTCTGGGTCTGCTGGAACGCGCCTTCCAGCGCCTTCGCAGTCGTGATGTCGCTGATCTCCGCAAAATGCGCGGCAACCGCATCCGGCGTCCATTCCGACGGCGGCAGGTTGATGCCCTCGGTCTCCATAATCCTGATCACGGCAAACGAGCCGGCGCCCGCGCCCATGATGGTGCGGGTCGGCGCGTCCTCGCTCAGGAGATATTCCACTGCGGGCGTGATCGCCTCCGGCCGCATCAGTTTGAGCGGCTCGGGCGGCAGCAACTCCTCGGTCATGCGCGTCGCCGCCGTCGGCGAGATCGTGTTCACACGGACATTATACTTGCGGCCCTCTTCGGCGAGCACGTTCATCAGCCCGATCATGCCCGACTTCGCCGCGCCGTAATTGGCCTGGCCGAAATTGCCGTAAAGGCCCGACGACGAGCTGGTCAGCACGATGCGACCGTAATTGCGCTCGCGCATGCCGTCCCAGACGGCCTTGCAACAATTGAAGCTGCCGACCAGATGCACGTCCAGCACCTTGGCGAAATCGGCCGGCTCCATCTTGGCGAACGACTTGTCGCGCAGGATGCCGGCATTGGCGCAGAGCAGGTCGACGCTGCCCCACTCCTTGGTCGCGCGCGCCACCATCGCCTGGACCTGCTCGAAGTTGGAGACGTCCGCGCCGTCAGCCATCGCGGTGCCGCCGCTCTTTCGGATTTCCTCGACCACATTTTGGGCAGGGGTCAGCGAGCCGCCGGTGCCGTCGCGCGCGCCGCCGAAATCGTTCACGACCACCTTGGCGCCACGGCTCGCCAGCCCCAGCGCATGCGCGCGCCCGAGACCATTGCCCGCGCCGGTCACGATAGCGACGCGTCCGTCAAACCTGATTGTCATGCGTTGACTTCCCTTAGGCGAAATAGATAAGGCCGAGCCAGTCGGCAACGATCGCGGGCTTGTCCTCACCCTCGATCTCGACCGTGACGTTGGTGCGCGACTGCAACTCCTTGGGCTTGCGCAGCTTCGCCTCCGTCAGCACGAAGCGGCCGCGCACGCGCCTGCCCGCGCGCACCGGCGCGATGAAGCGCAGCTTGTCGAAGCCGTAATTGACGCCCATGGTGGTGCCTTCGATGACCGGCATCACCTCATAGGACATGATGCTCATCAAGGACATCGTCAGAAAGCCGTGCGCGACCGTGCTGCCGAACGGCGTCTCGCGTTTGGCGCGCTCGGGATCGATGTGGATGAACTGGTGATCCTCGATCACGTCGGCATAGACGTTGATCCGGCTCTGATCGACGACATGCCAGGAGGACACGCCGACCTCCTTGCCGACCATGGCCTGATAGGCTGCAAGCGACACCGGCGGCTTCTTCCAGACTTCATTCATTCAGCTTTGCTCCGATCCGGCCGTCCGCACCTTCTGCAGCTCCGGGAAATCCTCCTCGCGAAATTCCGTGCCACGCAAGGCATCCTCGCGATTGTTGTCATGCTCCAGCCGGCGCAGCTGCACGCGGCGGATTTTTCCTGAAATCGTCTTGGGCAGTTCGGTGACCAGCTCGATCTTTCGGATGCGCTTGAACGGCGCCAGCCGCGTGTGCAAATGCTTAAAAATCGAGAATGCCGTCTCCGGCGAGCGCTCGACACCCACGGTCAAAAGCACATAGGCCTTGGGGATCGCAAGCCGGATCGGGTCCGGGCTCGGGACGACCGCAGCCTCTGCAACCGCTTCATGCTCGATCAGCACGCTTTCGAGCTCGAACGGGCTGATGCGGTAGTCGGACGACTTGAAGACGTCGTCGGAGCGACCGACGAAGGTGAAGTAGCCGTCGTCGTCGACGAACACGACATCGCCGCTGCGATAGTGATCGCCATCGGCACCGGACAGCCTGCCGTCTTCACCCTGATAGCCCTGCATCAGGCCCGCCGGTCTGTTGGCGCCGAGCACGAGTGTCACCTCGCCCTCTTTTGCGACATGGCCATCGTTATCCATGATCGCCACGCGATAGCCCGGCAGCGGCCGGCCCATCGAACCGACCTTGACCTTCTGCCCCGGTGAGTTGCCGGCAAGTGCTGTGGTTTCGGTCTGGCCGCAGCCGTCGCGGATGGTGAGCCCCCAGGCGGCACGGACCTGATCGATCACTTCGGGATTGAGCGGCTCGCCGGCGCCGCAGACCTCGCGCAGGCTCACCTTGAAATCCGCGAGACGTTCCTGGATGAACAGCCGCCACACCGTCGGCGGCGCGCACAGCGTGGTGACGCCGCAGCGGCCGATGGTTGACAGCAGCTGCTTGGCCTCGAAGCGCGGCTGGTTGACGATGAAGATGGTCGCCCCGGCATTCCACGGCGCGAAGAAGCAGCTCCAGGCGTGCTTGGCCCAGCCCGGCGAGGAAATGTTGAGGTGCACGTCGCCGGGTTGCAGGCCCAGCCAGTACATGGTCGAGAGCGCGCCGACGGGATAGCTGCGCTGGCTGTGCCGCACCAGCTTCGGTTTCGCCGTCGTGCCCGAGGTGAAATAGAGCAGCATCGGCTCGTCAGCCGCGGTCGGGCCGTCCGGCGTGAAGCTCTCCGGGAACTCGGCCGACTGCTCGAATGGCAGCCAGCCGTCGAGCTTTGACGATGCACCGACGACGATCCGCACAAGCTTGTCGGCGCGCAGCCTGGAAAATTTCGCAACCTGATCCTGTGTCGCCACCACCACCCGCGCCCGCCCACGGTCGAGCCGGTCCTGCAACTCGTCGGGCGTGAGCAGCGTCGTTGCCGGAATGACCACCACACCGAGCTTCATCGCCGCCAGCATGGTCTCCCACAGCGGCACGACATTGCCGAGCAGCAGCAAGAGATGATCGCCGCGCCTCACGCCCTGCGCGCGCAGGAAGTTCGCGACCTGGTTGGAGCGGCGCGACAGCGTCGCAAACGACAATTTCGTCTCGCGGTCCTGACCGGCGTCGACGATCCACAGCGCGGTGCGATCCTTGCTTGCGGGATCGCGCGCCAGTTCCGCGTCGAACCAGTCCAGCGCCCAGTTGAAGGGCACAGGATCGGGCCAGCGGAATCCCTTCACCGCCGCATCGTAGTCGGTGCGATGCTTCAAGAGGAATGCGCGGGCGTCCTGGAACGTCGTCATCGCTATTTTCCGGCGAGGCTGCGCACGTGCTGGATGATGCCCGAAAAATCCATACCGCCGTGACCCGATGCGTCGAATGCCCTAAACATTTCCTGCGCCTGCTTGCCGAGTGGCGTCGCTGTGCCCGACGCCTTGGCCGCATCCTGCGCCAGCGTCAGGTCCTTCACCATCAGCGCGGTGGCAAAGCCCGGCTTGTAGTCATTATTGGCGGGCGAGGTCGGCACCGGGCCCGGCACCGGACAATAGGACGTCAGTGCCCAGCACTGTCCCGACGAGGTCGAGACCACGTCGAACACCGCCTGATGCGAGAGCCCTAGTCTTTCCGCAAGCGAGAATGCTTCGCCGAGGCCGATCATGGAAATCGCCAGGATCATGTTGTTGCAGATCTTGACGCCCTGCCCGGCGCCGGCGCCGCCGCAATGCACGATCTTCTTGCCCATCTTTTCCAGCACGGGCTTGGCCGCCGCAAACGCCTTGTCCTCACCGCCGCAC
>Ga0210410_10002013_pt1 | contig 18428 bp, 21 predicted proteins | sample IncBWC4MmetaG_FD_161058 | JGI IMG/M metagenome (GOLD analysis project Ga0210410, IMG submission 161058) | Forest soil microbial communities from Barre Woods Harvard Forest LTER site, Petersham, Massachusetts, United States - Inc-BW-C-4-M | ecosystem: Environmental > Terrestrial > Soil >... | reverse complement strand
CGATCCTTGCCGTCGAGATCTGCCACTCGCAGCACCATTCGATCTTTCTCGGTGCGGAACTCCGCCCGCTCGCTCAACGGCAACAAAACCGGATGCTTCGCGTCTCGCTGTCGGATGTGATAAGTCACTCTGTCGCTCTGCAAAACGTATTCCTGGCACAAAAGCTGACGGCTCTTTCCGTGTCCGGAATCACCGCCTGAAACTTCATCGGTGCCGCAAGGGATGGACTCCATCTGCACCAATTTCCCTGCCTGATAAGCCTTCAGATCTTTCGCAAAGCCAACCGAAGCAACACAAAGAATCACGCCACAGATCATTCTGGATCGCATATTCGAGTCTCCCGCCGAGGACAAAGTGAGATCAGGAAATCCTCAGTAAAGAGCATTCTCTATCGAGTTCGACGGGAAAGGAGGTCACCGAAGTAATCACTCGCCGATTACCTCGGAAAGAATCTGAAGTTATCGTTCCACCACTTCGTCAAGCTTTTCGAAAAACGCCGGGTAAGAAATCGCGGCGCATTCGGCGCCTCGAATCAGAGTTTCTCCCTGAGCCCGCAGGGCTGCAACCGCAAAGGCCATCGCGATCCGATGATCGTCGAACGAATCCAGTTCCGCTCCGTGCAGAGTCTGGCCTCCAGGAATCTTCAGGCCATCTTCCCGTTCCTCGACCTCCGCTCCCATCGCTCGAAGGTTTGTGGCAACCGCGGCGATACGGTCCGATTCCTTGACCCGCAATTCCCTGGCATCGCGCACCTCAATTCCATTCTCCATGAAAGGCGCGATTGCCGCCAGCACTGGGATCTCATCAATCAGCGCCGCGGAGTCCGCGCCGGCAATCGTCGCCCCCTTCAAGGCCGTGCCCTCTACCTGCAGCGTGCCCACCACCTCGCCGTGAATCTCTTCCAGAGCCGTGACCGTAATCTTCAGTCCCATCTGCATCATCACGTCCAGCAGCCGTGCGCGCGTGGGATTCATCAGCAAATGGGGAATCAATAATTGCGAGCCGGGGAACAGTCCGGCGGCGCACAGAAAGAATGCCGCGCTCGAAAGATCGCCAGGCACACGCGCCTCGATACCGCGGAGCTTTTGCCCGCCGCGAATGCGCACTTCATTTCCCTTCCGTTCCAGGCGCGCCCCAAAAGCCTGCAGCGCCACTTCCCCATGGTCGCGGGTCCGCAAAGGCTCTTCGATCCTCGTCTCACCGTCGGCAAACAATCCCGCAAACAGAAGGCAGGATTTCACTTGCGCACTCGCCACTGGCATTTTGTAATCGATCGCCTTCAGCGCTCCGCCGATAATCCGCAACGGCGGCCGTCCCGCCTGCGATGTGATCCTCGCTCCCATCGCCGACAGCGGCGCGATCACTCGCTCCATCGGCCGCCGCGAGAGCGAGGCATCTCCCATCATCTCGCTGGTAAAGTTCTGCCCTGCAACAATTCCGCTCAGCATGCGCATGGTTGATCCCGAGTTGCCGCAGTCGAGAGCGGTCGCCGGAGCCGCCAACAACAAGCCGCGGCCGTCGACCTCAATGGCAGGCTCAACTCCACCCTTGCGCTCCCACTTCACCCCAAGCGATCGCATGCAAGCTAGAGTGCTTGCGCAATCCGCTCCAGTCGAATAATTTTCCAGCCGCGATGGACCCGCTGCGATCCCCGCCAGCATCGCGTAGCGATGGGAAACAGATTTGTCCCCCGGCAGCCGCACTTCGCCCCGCACATTGCGCGCCGGGCGCACAATCCTTTGCGATTCAGTTTTCATTCTGATTTCAATAGTAAAGGATAGAAAGCCCGTGGAGCCTCAGACACATTCGTGCGGGGGAAAGGGCAAGGATCGCGACGATCCGCAGCGGGCAAGGCGCCGGCCGCCCCAACAAATTTCCTTAAGCGATTGCCTTGGTCCGCACTTCATTCAAAATTTCGGCAGGAACCTCGCTCATCGTCACTCCGAACTCAAACATCGGAGTCTCAGTGCCGCGACCCCAGCGCGCGACATCCCAATGCGCGCGCACAAATTTCACATCCGCATGCGCCGTTAGATCCATCAGCAGAGGAGTTTGCTCGCAGTAAAATCGCTGCGGAAAGGTAACGATAGGCTTCGCACTCCACGTTATCGCGTCAGCCGATCCAAAGACACTCAGCTCCAGAGCTTCCTGTTCAATAATTTTCGAAATTTCGAGCACGACGAGGAATACTCGCTCATTCGCCCCACTCACATCGATCGCAGTTCCATCGCCCTTCGCGCTGGCTACGGTCTTCGCCGGAACCAGAATTACGTCAACACTTTTCATGGCGCGAGGATTGTAGCAAAAACCGCGAGCCTTGGCTTTCAGATCTTGTCTGTCAGATTAAGAACAAGCGCTATTCCGACGGATGCGGCCCGGTAAACTCCGAGCAGCACGGCTTCTCCACCGGCTTAAATTCCATGAGTTCGACGCGGGTCAGATCAGGATCGTATAGGTTCAACTGCCACTTGCCGTCCTTCCCTATCTTCGCTTGCTCGTCACCATGCGGCTTCCATCTATGTGACTCGAGCACCGCCTGCGCCTTCTTCATATCCGCGACGCCCAGCGAAATGTGATTCATCACCCCCGCAGTGTGTAGATTCGGTTGCGCCGGCTGATTCAGCATGTATTCCAGCCAGTCGGTGCCATCCGGAACCTGGATCGCATTCCAATCCGTGACATCATCTTTCATTCCGCCGTGCCAGTAAGGACGGAAGCCGAGAATCTCGAGATAAAAATGATCTTCGCCCTCGCGATTATGGACAATAAATCCGGCGTGAATCATGTGATGCGAGACCGCAGTATCTGGAACCGCAAGCGCTTCTGCTCTGCCGCGCTCGATGAATTCAACGCGATGCCCATCAGGATCGGTGATCATCAAACTCAAGCTGTGATCCGCACCGCCCTGCACTGCCGGGGTCTTCACTCCGTTCGCGATCAGATATCGCCGCAATGCCACGATGTTGTCGGTGCCGAAAGCCACGTGATCCATACGATCGTTCAGCTTCGGGTCAGGCGCGGCGCTGAATCCGACCCACTGCTTACCCACGAAATAACGCATCGTGCCGCCCGCTTCGACCGGCGCAGCCGAAGCCAGGCCAAGGATATCGCCATAAAGTTTCTTCACCCCCTCAGGATCGGTCGTATAAAACGCCACATGATCTACGCCGAGGATGCGCGGCCGAGCGGGCGCGGGAGTCTGTGCAGCTACAGAGGCAGCAACCGCGAAATGCATGGCGAAAACGGCGAGTCTGTTCATAACGTCCTAAATTCTATCGCTGTTTCAGTTTCCTTCGTGATACTTCGTGGCTCTTGTCGTGACGAATTTTGGAAAAGACTTACCCTACACTCCGCCGCGAACTCCCGGCGTCAAATCCAGAAATTGCCGCAGCACCCTCCCCACTTCCTCGGGACGTTCCCAGGGCGAGTAATGCCCAGCCTTTCCGATCACGGCCATCCGGCTCCCGGCAATATGCCGCCGCATCGCTTCAGCCTCATTCACTCCGGTCATCAAATCCTCGTCGCCGGTAATCAGCAGCGTTGGAACATCGATGGTCTTCAATGTATTCACTGAATCCGCGCGGTCCGCCATACCCCGCTGCACCTGGGCGACGCCCTGCGCCGACGCAACCCGCATCATGCGCAGTGCACCCTCCACCAGATCAGGACGACTTTCCCGCGTACTTCGCCCCAACACCTTCAGAACCATCCCCTGAAAAAACGTCTCAGTGCCGCGCTCGATCACGTCGTTCGCAGCCGCGAGTCGTCCCGCACGGGCTTCAGCACCGTCCGCCGAAGCCTTGGTGTTGCACAACACCAGTGATGCGACTCGCCCTCGATACCGCCGCCAGAACTCAAACAGAGCGTATCCTCCAATCGAAACTCCGACCATCGCCGCGCGCCCAACTTCAGCATCGTCCATCACCCGCGCAATGTCGGACGCGTGCCTCTCCATCGTGGCCGCGCCCTCGCCCACCGCCGACGCGCCATGCCCACGCAAATCCGGCAACAAAAGTCGATAGCGCGCGGCCAGCACGCCAGCGATTGGAAACCAGAATTCATGATTGACGGGAAAGGGATGCAGCAGAACCACCGCCGGCCCATCGCCTAGGACCCAATAAGCAATTTCGGCATCGCCGCTTTTCACGCGATGAGCTGTGGCATTGTGTGCAATGGCATTGCTCGCCGCGGAAGTGTGTGAATCGGAATCCTGCGAGAAGCTCGCTGCCATGAAAGAATTTAACCACAGCAAGGTCGCGAATGTCGCGAAGCGAAACGGAATTGCACTTCGGGCGGGCCAAGACGCGGGTCAAACCCGCCGCGCCTCAGCGCCTCCAATTAATTAATTCGTCGTCTGCCGTGCCCCGACGACTGGCGCGGGCAGCATCAGCGGTTCGTCTGGCATCACGATCCAGGCAATAAAGTATGGGATGAACCCAATCCCCGACATGACTGCGGTCAGCAGCCACACCACCCGCACGACGGTCACGTCGACATCAAAATATTCGGCAAATCCCAGGCAAACTCCAGCCACCTTCCGCCCTATGCGCGGACGAACCAGCTTCTTCCGCGCCATCGAAGCACCCACCCGAATCCCGCAATAAGCGCACACCGCCGCGTCGTCCTGAATCACCTTACCGCAATAGTTGCAATACATAACGTGACCCTCTCCACAAAACAATACGCAACAGAAGCCAAAAAGTTCCCGCTCGTGACGTAGGTTCTAACCCCGCGCCGCCAAACTGCGCCTACTGCTGATACTCCCACAAGTCGTTGAGCTCTCCCAGTGTCCCGGTCGAGTCAAGGCCAATTCCGCCAAGCAACCAGAAATTTCCCGTAGCGTCGCTCCAACCAACTGATGCGTATCGGGCACCCGGGATATTGTTCGGTCCGACAGTCCCGATCGCCCCGTACGTACCAGCCTGATTGCGCAGGTTCGAACCACCCATCCAAGTCCATTGTCCGGCGCTGTACCGCCACAAATCATCGAGCCCCCCGGCGCTGCCCAAGGAGTCAAACCCGTCACCACCGAAAAGCCAGAAATTCATGGCTGCATCGGTCCACTCAATGGGGCCATACCTTCCGCTGGGAACATTCCCAGCCGCCGCTGTCCCCAAAGTTCCATAGTTCCCGAACTGATTGCTCACGCTCGCGCCGCTCACCCATGTCCATTGGCCCGCGCTGAACTCCCACAGATCGTTGAGGACTCCGCCCGAACCGGCTCCAACTGAATCGTAACCCTGTCCGCCGAAGAGCCAGAGATTTCCCACTGCATCGGTCCATCCAGTTGAAAGAATTCGTGCTCCTGGAACGTTCGTCGAAGCAGCCGTCCCCAAAGTCCCATAAGTGCCCGCTTGGCTGTTGGTGTTCGCGCCGCTGACCCATGTCCACTGCCCCGAGGAGTATTTCCACAGGTCGTTGAGCGATCCAAAGTTATTGGCCGAGTCGTAACCATTGCCGCCAAAGATCCAGAAGTTCCCCGTGGCATCGATCCACGAAACGGCTTCCCATCGCGCCCCAGGCACATTGCCTGCGGCAGCAGCGCCCTCGGTTCCATAGGTCCCTGCCTGGTTGGTTACGTTTGATCCGCTCACCCACGTCCACTCGCCTGCGCTGTACTCCCACAGGTCGTTGAACCAGCCGTTGTTGGGATCGTATCCACCGAACAGCCAGAAGTTCCCTGACGAATCGGTCCAGTTTGTAGCGCCCGCCCGCGCTCCGGGAATGTTTCCCGCCGCAGCAACTCCTAATGTGCCATACGTACCCACTTGGTCGAGGGTGTTCGATCCTCCCTCCCACGTCCACTGACCTGCGCTGTACTTCCACAAATCATTGAGCACTCCAGCACCGAGGCCGACCGAGTCATATCCGCGCCCGCCGAAGAGCCAGAAATTTCCTTGTGCGTCTGTCCATCGTGCCGCACTGTCGCGAGCGCCGGGGACATTACCGGGCCCGGCTGTGCCAAGCGTGCCATACACTCCCATCTGGTTGACGACGTTGGAGCCACTCATCCAGGCCCACGCCGCGGCAGTGGTATTCGTGCACGTCACCAGCACGCTGGTTAGATTCGCGTTGCCAACTGCTCCAGTGCCGCCGCTCACCACACACATTTGCGCAGGATTCGTTGGTTGCGTCGACACCGTCACGCTGTAATTTCCCCCGCTAGCGACAGCCGTCGCAAACGTAAAAGTGCCGTTCGCATTCACGGTCAAGTTGTCGGCGAGATTGTCCTGCAAGACGAGTCCTGTGCCCGACAAGCCTGTGACCATCCCGCCAACGGTGTAGGACGATGAACACGCCACCTGTACATTCGTGACGTTCGCCGTCGCCTTTCCGCTGCCGCCGCTAGCCACGGTGCACATCTGCGCCGGACTCGTCGGCTGCGTCAGCACTGTGACGGCGTAAGCTCCGCCGCTGGTGATCTTCGTCGCGAAGGTGAACGTTGTGGCGCTTGCAGCTATCGTGAGGTTGTCGCCGCCATTGTCCTGCAACACCAGTCCTGTGCCGGTCAATCCCGCGACTGTGCCGCCAATGGTATAAGTCGCCGGAGGCGGAGGCGTTGTGCTCGTCGAGCCGCCGCCACCGCACCCGGAAAACGTTCCCGCCACAACGATCACGGCCATGAGCCAAACGTAGCGTGATGTCATACCACCCCCATCGCGAATCCTGCGGATTAACTGGCGGCTAAGTCAGATTTCAAATTCCGACCAACAAACCTCGTTTGCCGATGTGCCCCAACCGACGGCTGTTTATCGGGATCCGAACCCCAAAAATAGTCGCCCGATTCTACCCCACTTCTTCCTGCTTGGAAGGAATAATGCCATCTCGCAATCGGAGGAGGTAAATCGAACCTTCATGTTCTGGATTTCGGTACAGGAGGAGGGACTTACAAGCACAGTTTATCGAGTTCCGCGCCGCGGGCGCAACAACTTTGTGGGCTTGAGCCGACTTACTCCCGGTAAGCTTCACGGATATACCTGCGCGCCTGATCGGCCGGGCCGGTGTTCGCGTTCCCGGCCAGCACGATCTGATACTTTTTCATCGCCAAGTCGCGCTTCTGGAGCAGGTCGTACATCTCTCCGGCCGCCAGGTTTGCCTTCTGAATCGTATCGGGATCGGGACTTGGCGCTTCATTTACCAACTCATAGGCCGCCGCCGCGCCTGCCAAATCTTTCTGGCTGCGCAATAACTCGCCCAGCCCCCACGCGGCCGTCTCGTAATGCAGCGTGCCATATTTCTTTTCGCGGCCGCTCTGCCAAATCTGTTTGTACTCCGCCGCAGCCTCTGCGAGCTTGCCCGAACCGCGCAGCAAATTCGCCTCCTCCAACGGAAACAAATAATTCCTCGGATACTGTTCCGTCAGCCCATGCATCAATATGAGCGCCTCATCGTATTTATGCTCGCGTCGCAGAAACAGACTGAGCACTACCTTCGCATCTACCGTATTTTCCGTGTCACCCTTCGCCACCTCGCGCAGATATTTCAGGCCTTTCTCTTTCGATCCGCTCAATCCCGCGAGCGAAGCGGCCATCTTCACGCTCCACGGCAAATTACCCACTACATAGTTGTGCGTGCCCACGACCAGCTTCGCGTCCACGAAATTCGGATTCAGCTCCAACACATGCTCGTGATCGTGCCGCGCCCCTACTGCATTCCGCAACGCCGAAAACCACGCCCGCTCGATCAGCGCCGTATACACCGCGAACTGCGCCCTGGTCACGCCCCGCGCATAAAGCGCGTCGACGTTATTCGAATTCGCTTTGAGTTGCTTCTCTTCGATCTCTTCCGCCTGCGCTACCAATCCTTTGATCCGGTCTTTCACCTTCTGTTCCGCCGGGCGATGAATCTGACCGATAAAGCTGTCGTTGGCATACTCCCCGGTATTCATCGCTCCGGTCTCGTAAAGCTCGTGCATGAGCACAGCGGTCAGCAGATGATTCACCGCCGCCGGATCGTCCGGGCGCTTGGCGAGGATCTTCTCAAAATCCTGCGTCGCGCGGTCATAATCCATGTTGTAGAAGTGATCGAAGGCGGCAGCCACCGGGGCATCGCTTCCGCCGGGTCCGGTGTGCGTCGCTGAAATTGTTTGGGCGACCGCGGCGAGAGCGCAAGCGAGAATCAGAAGAAGCGCCGCCACTAATTGGGCGCGTCGTGCACAGTGCGGGGAGGTGCTATAGAAGGATTTCTTCACGGGACGTGCACACAGTTTAAACGACTGGCGAGAACCTTGGGCACCCCCGCGTTATAAGTCGCCCGTGACCCTCTGTCCCGCATGTCCGAGGACTTGGCGGTCGGCGCCGAAAGGTCCAAAACCACGTTCCTCACTTGCTAACTGTCAATTCCCGCTGGCGCTTTTTATACTCCCCTCAGTCACAGACCTGATCCCAGGTTGCGGAGGTTATCGCGGTCTGCTCCGTCCGCCGAATGGAGCTCGGTAGATGGAGCGGATGTAGGAACAGCGCTCTCGCACTTTTGGGCCGATGCCCTCCGCGCCTGGCCAACAGGCACGATTGTTTGAAGCCGTCTCAAGACTAGCGCCGGAACCCTTCCCCACCGGCGAATCTTTACCCGCAGTTGAGAGTAATTATTGCGCGCCAGAAAGCCCTAGGGCTGCCTACCCGCCGCAAGTAGTCGTTCTGTCTTTAATTTGCGGGGGCTTGAGCTTTGGCGCTTGAAATGCTTTGTGGCTTCTAGGATTCCCCAAAGAAGGCCTGCGGACATGGCTGAGACGATACAAGACACACAGCAGGAGTTTTGGCGGCCGCCGGTGGCCTCCGTCGAAGCTGCGCAAGTCCCTGTCGTGCCATTAGATACGCCCGGCATGGCTGAGGCCTGCGCGCGCTGCGGCACCGAATTCCTGCTCGGTTCGCGATTCTGCCATGTCTGCGGCTGTCAGCGCGCTGAAAAACCGGGCACGACTTGGAAGACTGAGTCCGCTTTGGGTACTGTTCTGTGGAGTGAGCCCTCCGCCTGGCTGCATTCCGCCTACGCCGCCTACGGCCGAATCAAGTTTCCGGGTTGGCTCCGCTACCTGCATTTCCACGAGATCAAGCGTTGGGTAGGCCTGCCAACCGCTTCTCTGATCGCCTTCGTAATCGGCTTGGGATGCGTGGCTGGCGCAATCGTTGTCGGCCTCATCACTGCCAAGACCTTCGTTGATTGGCAGGCGATCCAGTATTACCGCATCGAATGGCTGGCGGCTGCGACGGCTGCGTTCGTCGCTGGCATTCTGCTAAAGGGACGGTCCCGCCGCGGTGCCGAGTAATAACTTCGACCGTTTACTCTTCGTACTCTTACTCTTCGCTCCCGGACACCGCCGCCCTGCGCTGCTGATTCATTCGATATAAATGATGCACCGGGCCGGTACCCCGTCCTACGTTCTGCCCATTGGAGATAGCTGCCGTCACATAAGTCTTGGCGAGCAACGTGGCCTCGGCCGGCCCGCGCCCCAACGCCAGATGGCACGCCATCGCGGTGGCAAACGCACATCCAGTCCCATGCGTCGATTTCGATCTCTGCCGCTCCGCCGAGAAGACCTCTTGCTCAACTCCATCTTTCGCGCTGTAACTCAACAGGTCGACGGCCTTTTCCAAGTGCCCTCCGGTCACCACCACACACGCGGCCCCCAACTCATGCAGCCGAGCCGCAGCCAGTTTCATTTCATCCAGATCTCGAACTTTCAATCCGCTGATCGCCGCAGCCTCGTCGACATTCGGAGTGACCACATCGGCCAGCGGTATCAGCTTTTCTATCAATATCTTAACCCCCGCTGCATCGAGCAAGGCCACACCCGATGACGACCGAATTACGGGGTCAAGCACAACGTTCGGAAGCTGGGCCTTTTGCAGGAACTCCGCCACGACCCTAACCACTTTCCCGGATCCCAGCATCCCGATATGCAGGGCGGCAATGTCCATGTCAGACGCCAACTCCTCCAGGGTCTCGGTGACCAGTCCCGACTCAACCGGTTCGACCCTCCGCACGCCCGCCGTCGATTGCACTGTCATTGCTGTAATGCAGGCAATGCCGTAGCATCCATGAGCTGCAGCGGTCTTGATGTCAGCTGTAATTCCAGCGCCTGATGAGGGGTCGAACCCCGCAATGGTGAGGACAACAGGAGGTTTTTCGGCCATGGTCTTTGGTTCGGCGCTTCTCCTTTGAGGAACGACTGAATGGCCCAGCATCTCACATCGACCTCCTCGGGACGATACTTCTCTGGCTTCCAGCAAAAAAATCTTTCGCCACTGTCGCCTACGATTAACCCGCAAATACATGATTCCATGTAGTTTGCGCCATTTGTCACGGTAAGCCATTGATTCCAATCAACTTGTAATTTCTACCTCGTCAACTCCATCAGGCTATTTACTAAATTGCCAATACGTAAACACCCGTCAACAAAGGGTATTCGGCGCATCTAGTCATTTTTACAACAGGTTACGTGAGACATCTATTACTACGACGCTATCCTTCCGCCCCCTGTTCCGCCTTGACACTCATTTGGCACCCCACTAGCATTACAGAGTCAAGTCCACAAACTAGCCGGCCGGCTAAGGACACTTTTGAGAATGTCAGGAGAACTGAATGCGAAGACGTACAGCTCATGGACTGGCGATCATTTGTCTGATCGTCTGCCTGGGAGCGGCTCAGGGACCGAACATCTCGAGGGCGAAAGCGGCCTCGACTGGTTCCACCTCGACTGATTCAACCAGCCTAGTCCAGGCAAAAACTGAAGCCCGCAAGCAGGCAGGCAAAAATAAGCCGTATCAGGTTGGCACCGCCTCGTGGTATGGTGACAACTTCGACGGAAAGCCGACCGCAAGTGGCGAACCGTACGATATGTACGATATGACCGCCGCCCACCTCACGCTTCCCATGGGAAGCTACGTGAAGGTCACGAACCTGAAAAACGGTAAGGCTGTAGTGGTCCGCGTCAATGACCGCGGCCCCATCGTTCCGGGTCGGATCATCGACCTGTCCTACGGGGCAGCTCAGGCGCTGCAATTCCGCCAGCGCGGCCTGCAGCGTGTCCGGCTGGATCTGGTTCAGCCGTCGCAGCAGCCCGTCTACCAGACAGTCGCCATCAACCATCCTCCGGTTGCGGGACTGAGGTAAGAAAGTCTAAACTGGCCGGGATGGCCACTACGATTCACCCCGTCCCGGCCGGAAACGCCCCCCAACAAAAGGATCCCCGTGAGAAGCTGATCGTCGCTCTCGACGTGTCGAGCGCCGCTGCCGCTCAGCAAATCGTGGCTGCGGTCGGGGAGTCGGCTCTGACCTACAAGGTCGGCATGCAGCTTTACACCGCCGTCGGCCCTCAGATCGTCCGCGATCTAGTCAGTTCCGGGCGCAGCGTGTTTCTCGACCTGAAGTACCACGACATCCCCAACACCGTCGCCAAAGCCGTAACCGAGGCCGCAAAGCTTGGAGTACGGATGCTGACGGTACATGCTTCCGGCAGCGGGAAGATGCTCCGCGCCGCGGTCGAGGCCGCTCAAGTTCGCCCCGAGTTGATGGTGCTCGCCGTGACGGTGCTCACCAGCATGGACGAGCACGACATCGAAAAGATTGGGATGCAGGGCACGTTGCAGGATTCTGTGACTCGCCTCGCCGCAGTGGCGCTGGCCAACGGATGCCAGGGCGTCGTAAGCTCAGCGCGTGAAGCTTCTATTTTGCGCTCCAAACTGGGAGACGGATTCGCCATCGTCACTCCTGGGGTACGCCTCGCAGGCGGTAGTGTCGATGATCAAGCGCGCATCGTGACGCCGGCCGAAGCCGTCGCCGCCGGAGCCAGCCACATCGTCGTCGGACGGCCAATTACGGCAGCTGCGGATCCCGCAGCCGCGGCGAGAGCTATTCTCAGCCAGATCAGCGGCTAGTAAAGCCCCTTCCTTCCCAATGCTTCTAACGCAGTCTTCTACGTTGACCATTATCTTTGACTATGGTCTAATAATTGAGCGGAGCAAGCTTATGCGCGAGATCGCCATTTCCGAGTTCAAAGCTAAGTGTCTATCCCTGCTAGAGCAGGTGCAGAAGACAAAGCAGCCGCTTCGGATCACCCGCTTCGGTAAGCCAGTAGCGGAGGTTGTGCCACCCTCTCCTCAAGCCGGACGCGCAGACTGGCTTGGCTCCATGAAAGGCACGATGAAGATTGTGGGGGACATTGTGTCTCCGGCGAACGATGAGAGCGATTGGGAGGTTCTCCGCGATTGAAACTGCTTCTCGACACACACGTCTGGCTGTGGAGTTTGAGCGATCCCGCTCGACTTGGGAAACGCGTACTACGCGAGCTTAGCGATCCAACCAATGAACTATGGCTGTCGCCCATTAGCACATGGGAAGCATTGACCCTCAATGCAAAAGGGCGAATCGAGCTGCCGGAGGATCTGCGTCAGTGGATGACGCGAGCTACCGAAACACTGCGAGAAGCGCCGTTGACACACGAAATTGCACTTGCGGCGCGACGGTTGCCACTAGCCCATAGCGATCCCGCCGACCGCTTTCTGGCAGCCACGGCGCAGGTATTGCAGTTAACTCTGGTGACTGCAGACGCCAAGCTTCTCGGTCTGGGAGACATTGCTACGCTCGCGAATCGGTGACGAGCGCTTTCCGTATAATTCAACCGCGATGCAGCGGTAGTAGCGTGGTAGTATACTGGTAGCATGAAAGAGAAGACATCCATCACACTCTCGAAAGAGCTACTGATCGGGATTGACCGGGTCACGGGAAAAAAGCAGTCGCGCTCGGCTTACATAGAATCGGTGATAAGCGATCATTTCAGAGATCGGGCACGCCGAGAACGGGATGCACGCGATCTTGCGATCATCAACCGCAATGCAGCGCGCTTGAACCGTGACGCCGAGGATGCTCTCGAGTTTCAGGCTCCGCTGGGCGAGTTTCCTGAAGACTAGTTTTCACACGAGGCGAACGGCATGAGACGCGGAGAAATCTATCGCGTGCACCAGCCGGAGGGCGATCCCAAACGGCATCGGGCCTTCGTTGTCGTCAGCCGGCAGACTCTGCTGGATTCCGCATACACCACGGTCGTCGGCGCGCCAGTTTTTACAAACGGGGACGGCCTCTCGACCCAGGTCGCGGTCGGACAGGAAGAAGGCCTGAAACATGAGAGTTGGATCGTATGCGACAACCTAAGGAGCCTGCGAAAATCCGACCTCACGCAGTTCGTCGGGTCGCTCTCGTGGTCGAAACTCACAGAGCTGGATAAAGCGCTGAAGGTCGCACTTGCGCTGGAATAGCCCGCGGAACCTCACGGGCTGAAAAGCCCGCATTCCAATGGCTGCTGCGTGGCACGGCTAAAAAGCCGTGCCCTTCCCGATTCGTGCTTTGCTTTACAGCTTCTCGTAGAAATCACACGCCGAGCAAGAGATGTAGATCCCGCCCGGGACGCCGCGTTCGCGGTCCTTCATGCGCTTCACGATGCGAGTGGTCTTGCCGCACTTCGGACAATCCGTGCTCTTGGTTGTGTCCATTACTTTCTTGCGGTCCGCTGTCTTTGCGATCTTGGCTCCTACTGCCATGGTTTCTTTCTCCTGATTTGTTCAATGTGTGCGCAGCGATCTCCGCTTACATCGTGCCGCGGAGGTTCTGTGGATGGGGTCCTGCAGAAACTTGCGATCCACTCGGAAAGACTCGGAAGGCTGCGTCTCGACTCTCTTCCGCCGTGTTTGATTTTACAGTATCGATGCGCAAGCTGTCTTGGTGCGACGCTGGGGCCGGCCGCGTCCTAACTCGGTTTGACCCCTATCCCCCGCCCCTGCTACCGTCAAATGTTTGCCTTGCGGCACGCGGCCGGACTAGACTGCGGCAAACTGACTTATCAACTCATTCGCCCGGCCAACTTTCATCGTTACGGAGATTCATTCATGCCTGCCATCAAGTTTCGCGGTGTCGATTTCATCCAGTACGATTCCCTGCTCACCGACGAAGAGCGGCTCGTCCGCGACACGACCCGTAAGTTCATCGAAGAAAATCTCGTTCCCATCATCGAGGAGTGCAATCGCGCCGGGCGTTTTCCGCGCGAACTGGTCAAGCCTATGGCTGAGCTGGGATTCTTTGGCGCGTCGCTCAAGGGCTACGGCTGCGCCGGTATGGGTAATGTCGAGTATGGACTGATGACGCAGGAGCTCGAGCGCGGCGACAGCGGCGTGCGCAGTTTCGTCAGCGTGCAGTCTGGCTTGGTGATGTATCCAATTTACGCGTTCGGGAGCGACGAGCAAAAAGACAAGTGGCTACCGGCGATGCAGAAAGGCGAAAAGCTGGGCTGCTTCGGCCTGACTGAGCCTGACTTTGGATCGAATCCCGGAGGCATGCGGACGCGCGCGCGAAAAGTTGGCAACGAGTATGTCATCAACGGCGAGAAGATGTGGATCACCTCGGGCACCATCGCCGATGTCGCCGTGATCTGGGCCAAGGTTGAAAACGAGAACGACAAGATTCGCGGCTTCCTGGTCGAGACCGACCGCCCCGGCTTCAAGGCTGACGACATTCACGGCAAGTGGTCGCTGCGCGCGTCGGTCACATCAGGCCTGTCGTTGCAGGATGTGCACATCCCTGAATCGAACTTGCTGCCGAAGACCGGAGGCCTGAAGTCTCCGCTGATGTGCCTGAATCAGGCACGTTACGGCATTGCGTGGGGGGCGCTGGGCGCGGCCATGGCCTGCTACGACTGCGCTCTGCAATATTCCCTGCTGCGCAAACAGTGGCGCGATCAGCCCATCGCTTCGCATCAACTGGTGCAGGACAAGCTCACGTGGATGATCAGCGAGATCACCAAAGCGCAATTGCTGGTGCTACAAGTAGGACGCCTGAAAGACGCGGGCAAAGTTGAGCCGCAACACATCTCGATGGCAAAGCGCAACAACGTGTGGATGGCGCTCGAATGCGCGCGCCTGTCGCGCGACATCCTGGGCGCAAATGGCGTGGCGGATGATTACCCAATCATGCGCCACATGATGAACCTGGAATCCGTGAAGACCTACGAAGGCACGCACGACGTGCACTCGCTGATCATCGGGCAGAGTATTACGGGGATTGACGCGTTCTAGCGATGGAATCAGTTCGAAGCCCGGCGCACACGGACTTTTTGATCGGTCACAACCACAAAGCATCGCGTCCAAGCCTCGATGTCTTCGTTGCGCAATGCTTCTGCCAAGTGTTCCGCTAGCCTGATGCGGCTGGGCTCCCGGAGTCGAACTAGAACAAGCCCGTGATGGGTGCCGGGCGCGAACTGCCGCGCGTCCGAGAAATCCAGGTCTTGCGTAATTAGAATGCGCTCTTCACCTTGCGCGGCACGCCAAAGGTCGGCATCGTTGCAGCCAGTGAGCCCCTCATCCGCTGTGGTGTGAATGTCGTGGCCAAGAATCCGTAGCGTGGCAGCGATTTGTAACGGTAGGTTTTCGTCGAGCTTGAATTTCATCGAATGTCGGGAGCGGCGTGGATCGGAAGGTCTTCCTCCGCTGAAGCTGCTGCGAACGCAATAGCGGCGCGGACATCCTCGGACTTAAGGGCTGGAAAGCCCGACAGTATGTCCTCGGTGGAATCGCCAGCCGCCAGACTGGCGAGGACCGTGCGCAACAACACACGGGTGCCTTTGAATACGGGTTCTCCACCGCACACCTGACGATCACGAACGATGCGATCACCAAGTTGTTGGTGACCGTTATGGGTGCCATTCATAACCGCGCTCCTGCGGGAATCGTAGCACAATTAACGATCTTTGCTCTGCTTACGAGGTGGGTTTCTCTCGCGGCGGTTCGATGGCCAGGAAGTCTTGCACGAAGCGCGCGGCGTAGCTTTCCAGCAGCAGCGGAACCCGCTGCGGGTCGGAGGACTTCAGCACCATCCCAGCGTGGTGATGCTTCTTGATTCGCAGCGCTATTTCAGGATGGTTATAAGCTGACGTGTCTGGATCTTCCTGCTTCGCAAGGGACAGAATCACTCCCGCATATTCTTCGCGGACTGGAGGCAGTTTGTAGCTGCCGTCGCCGCCCGCGATTTCGATGCGCGCCCACTCTCGCCACAGGTTGACGCCGGTTGCGGCTTCGACCATTTCATTGATGTAGGCTCCGCCGACGCGGGCGGCGCATTCCAGAAAATAGAAATGCCCGTCGGCGTGCGCCCGGATAAACTCTGCGTGCGCCACTCCACGGACCAGACCTAATGCCGTAATGAGTTCGCGATTGATCTGCCTCAACGCACCGTCTTCTTCGCTGCCGCGCGGCACCGTAAAGGTGGTGAATATCCCGCCGCCTTGCGCCACATTCATCGGAGGTTTGCCGTACTTGCTGACATTGGCGAAGACCACTTCGTTTTCCGATACCACCGAATCGACGTGGTAGACGTCACCCGGAACGAATTTTTCCAGCAGGTAGGTCGACTGCTTGTTGCCCAGTTGATCGAGCACGGGCCAGAGTTCGTCGGCGGCATGAATCTTCCTGATGCCGATGGCCGACGCCTCCTGCCGCGGCTTCAACACCCAAGGACCGGGCACATGTTCGAGGTAGTAGCGAATGTCGTCGTGATTCACTACCGGCACAAAGTCGGGCACACGCACGCCGCGATCCAGCGCGCGCATGCGCATGGCCAGCTTGTCGCGGAAATAGCGCATGGTGGTTAGGCCCATGCCGGGGATGCGCAAGTGCTCGCGGAGCGTAGCGGCCGTCTCCATGTCGAACTCGTCGAGGGCGACGATCCGGTCCAATTTCTTGGTGCGCGCCAGATGAGTGACCGCCTGCACCGTGTCCGCCAGCGGCAATTCCGCGGGAAGGTAGAAAGTGTCGTCGAGGATTTCCCGCGGCCAGTCGGCATCACGCAACTTTTCCGCCGTAAGCAGGATCACACGCCATCCCTGACGATTGCATTCGCGCATGAAGTCCTGGCCCTTTTCGTAGGTGGTGATGCAGAGAATGGTCGGCGGACGCGATTCGGGCATGGGCGGCTTCAGGTTCAGGGATGCGAGGATACCACGACGCAAGGCGGGGCTGCGGATCAAATATTCCACTCGGTTAGATCAGGTTTCGAGCCGGCCCTTTCGGAAACTCCAGCTCTCAGGGATGCGTTCGCGAGGCCCGCACCCATTCCGCAACCAACGAGGCCATCACTACAAACACCATGGTCCAAACCATGTAGAGAGTTTCCTGCTCGATGGCACGATGTAACTTCTCGCTGCCCTCGATACCGAGGGCGTGAAGGGCATTGTCCACAAAACTGTGGACGCTCTGCATAGCCTTCCAAATCATGCTGCCGTCGCTGCGCAGTCCGCTCAGGGTCAGTCCGCCGAGCAGGCCGGTGGCGCCTGCCTGGAACCGTTCGCTGGCCAAGGCAACAGCAATCACCGACAGTAACGTGCCGTTGATCAGGCCAGCCAAAAACGCGCACGGAATCGGCCAATCGATGGAGATCCCCAGACTCCCCAGGCCGACATTGGCTACAACCCAAAGACCACCCAGAACGGGGATCCATAAACAGTCTGACGACATGATCGCGGGCTTTGCAAACGATAATGCGTGCTCGGCTACAGCTGGCATGAACCCTCCCGGATCTCGCTGACCGAATGGTGCAAAAAGTTTGGAATTCGTTTCATTCGGGGGCTGGATTGCGATATAGTCTCAACCCGGCGCAGTACAACGGCGCGTACTAGGAGGCCCATGGCAACGCAGACTCGTCCTGAAGGTAAGGCTCGCAGTTTTGGGGAGAATATCGAAAGCGACCTGGCGTCGCGCTTTTTGCGCGTGGTGGAAGTTGCGGCAATCGCCTCGGCGCGCACCATGGGGCAGGGCGAGCGCAAGCTCTCGGATCAGGTTGCCACCGAGGCCATGCGCAAGACCATGGAGTCGATCCCCATGCGCGGAACGATCGTGATTGGCGAGGGCGAGCGCGACGAAGCGCCGATGCTGTACATCGGCGAGAAAGTTGGCGCTGAATTTGGCGACGGCATGGAAGTGCCGGAGGTCGACATCGCCGTCGACCCACTCGAAGGCACCAACCTGTGTGCGACCGGAGCACCGGGATCGATCACCGTGCTGGCGGCGTCGGAGCGCGGAGGCTTGCTCCACGCCCCCGACTGCTACATGGAGAAAATTGTTGTCGGCCCTTCCTGCAAGGATGCGGTCTATCTGGACGCACCGGTGTCACACAATCTTAAAAACATCGCACGCCGCCTGGATCGGGACGTGGAAGATCTCGTAGTGATCGTGCTCGACCGTCCGCGACACGAGAAACTGATTGCCGATATTCGCGCCGCCGGGGCTCGCATCCGGCTGATTGGAGACGGAGATCTTTCCGCTGGAATTGCCGCGGCGGTCGTCGGCACCGGTGTGCACGCGGTCATGGGTTCAGGAGGTGCGCCGGAAGGCGTGATCACTGCGGCCGCCTTGCGCTGCCTGAATGGATATATGGTCGGCCGACTCGTG
>Ga0210410_10002012_pt1 | contig 18428 bp, 17 predicted proteins | sample IncBWC4MmetaG_FD_161058 | JGI IMG/M metagenome (GOLD analysis project Ga0210410, IMG submission 161058) | Forest soil microbial communities from Barre Woods Harvard Forest LTER site, Petersham, Massachusetts, United States - Inc-BW-C-4-M | ecosystem: Environmental > Terrestrial > Soil >... | reverse complement strand
ACGTTCGGCTCGCTCCCGTGAATCGAGGCCGAAATAGGCGCCGTGGAAGAGCAGAATTTCGCGAGCGGTGAGAGAAAAATCAAGATTAGGACGCTGCGCCACCACTCCAATCAGCCGCTTGACCGCGACCTGATCCTTCCAGACATCATGCTCGCCAATCCAAGCCTGGCCGCCAGTCGGTCGCGCGCGGGTAGTGAGGATTCCGACCGTCGTCGACTTGCCCGCGCCGTTCGGTCCCAGTAGACCGAAGATCTCTCCCGGTGAAACCTCAAGCGAGAGGCCGTCGAGAGCAACGATCTGCGGCTTGGGCGGTTTGTTCCCCTTGCCGCGCGCGGTACTGAACGCAAAACCGCCACCGGAGGCGAGAGGAGGCGCTGATGTATATATCTTGCGTAAATCGCGGGTCCGAATGCCAACCAGCATGCAGAAGTCCTTCGATGCGTCTTGGAATCGTAGTACGAGAGATAAAACCAGAGGGCTGCGATGATTGTCAATTCTTTGCGCCCTTCTTAATTGCTGACGAGCCCTGAAACCATTCTTTCACATTGCAATTTCCCTTGCTTTTACGGCCCCGCTGGCGGATTCTTGTGCGCGTTGTTGGCCGGAAGGCTGAGGGGAGAAGCCATGCACTGGACTCAGATCTATGACCCTTTCGGTCGTTGGTGGCTTTCCAGCTTAGTGGCAGCGCTGCCGATTCTTGTGCTGTTCGGACTGCTCGCCGGTCTCAAGGTGAAACCCCACTTGTGCGCGATTGCCGGAGCACTCACGGCGGCGGTTGTGGCGGTCGTGTTTTTTGGAATGCCGGTGGCGCTTGCGGCAATCAGTTTTGGGTACGGCGTGGCCTTCGGTCTGCTGAAGATAGCCTGGATCGTGCTCGCAGCGGTTTTTCTCTATGACATCTCGGTGGAGACAGGCCAATTCGAGATCATGAAGGAATCGGTCGCCGGCATCACTCCAGACCGGCGCCTTCAGGTATTGCTGGTGGCGTTCTGCTTTGGCGCATTCATCGAGGGCGCCGCCGGGTTTGGCGCGCCCGTGGCCATTGCCGGAGCTTTCATGATTGGGCTCGGATTCCGGCCCTTCCACGCGGCGGCTCTGAATCTGATTGCCAATACGGCCCCTGTGGCTTGGGGAGCCATCGGCACTCCCGTGCATACGCTGGCGGCGGTGTGCGGGCTTCCGGAGTCCGATCTCAACGCCATGATCGGTCGCATCCTTCCCTTCACCGCGGTCATCGTGCCGTTCTGGCTGGTGCGAACCATGGTGGGATGGAGCGAGACATTTGAAGTGCTACCCGCCATTCTGGTCGTAGGTCTCTCATTCGGATTCACGCAGTTTTTCTGGTCGAATCACGTTGACAGCAACCTGGTGGACATCGTGGCCGGCGCAGTGTCGATTGTCGCGACCGTGGCCTTCCTCCATTTTTGGAAGCCAAAGAAAGTCTGGCGCTTCGACTACGATAAAAAGGAAACACCACTTCCGCCAACCGCCCCCATCACAGACCAAGCTGGAGGAGAATGGGCCGCGAACGAGTTCGACGGCGATGGCGGTGATCATGATAGGGTCCGGTCTTATCCGGTCGGCCAGGTGTTGAAAGCCTGGATGCCGTTCGCCATCCTGTCACTCTTCGTCCTTCTCTGGGGTTTGCCTAAGATCAAGTTGGCCATAAATCAGGCCACCACCCCGGCTTTCAAGGTCGTGCTCCCTGACGGAAAACTCCGACCTGGCCCGCCCGGCTGGGACGTCCCACTCCTGCATAACGCAGTCTATCGCGCGGCTCCCGTAGTCACCAAGCCGACTCCGGAGGCAGCGCGGTACGACTTCAACTGGCTTTCCGCAACCGGCACGGGATGCTTCCTGTCGGCGATCTTGTCCGGGCTGCTACTCGGCATGAGCCCGCTTCGACTCGCGAAAACCTTCTGGCGCACTCTGGTGCGCATGCAACTGGCGGTGATCGCGATTTCCTTCATGCTAGGCCTGGGTTACGTAACGCGTTATTCGGGGCTGGATGCGGTTCTGGGCCTCGCCTTCACCCGAACCGGCTGGGCCTATCCTTTCTTCGGTACTTTTCTCGGCTGGCTCGGAGTTGCGCTGACCGGAAGTGACACTTCGTCAAACGCGTTGTTTGGGAGTTTGCAGCGAATCACTTCTCAGCAACTCGGGATCGTTCCGGTTCTGATGTGCGCGGCCAACAGTGCGGGCGGAGTGATGGGCAAAATGGTGGACGCGCAGTCGATTACGATAGCAACCGCCGCCACCGAGCAAGTCGGGAACGAAGGAGCGATATTCCGATTTGTGGCGTGGCATTCGGTTGCTCTGGGTGCCATTGTCGGAATCATCGTCATGCTGTACGCCTACGTGTTTTCCGGCGCGGTCCCGCATGGGCTGACATTTGTGAAGTGAAAGTACTGGTGGCGGCGGTAGGACTCGAACCTACGACCTACGGATTGTGAGTTGCCGACCAGACGCTGATTCTAAAGAATCTCAACAAGATAGCTCGGCAAATTCCGGCAAAGACTTGCAAAATCCGCAACCCCCGCGCAACAAAGAATCAGAAGATCAACCTGGTACATCCGACGACAATGAAAAAAAACACTGACCCGGGATAGCGGAAGAACAGCGCCTGGGGGTATCCCCCTACCTAGGTAGGGTCCAGAGGAACCGATGGCAAAGAAGAGCGAATTCCGAAAGAAGAACGGCGAGCGCTGCAGCGCCGACGTACAAATCGGCAAGAGTCTCCGTGTCTTTCACGATCCAGCCACGGCATCTGAGGGTGGCCGCGCGAGACGTGCCGGCGGCATTAATCTGTTTTCGACAGCAGCGCAGAGTCTGGTGGAGTTCGGGGCTTTGTCGTTTGAGCAAAAACTTCAGTGGAACGCCTCAGGCGCTAGAGTCGCGACCTTATCGAAGGTGATCACCTTAAGACAAATTCTTTACACACCGATGACAAATTTCACGGCGGTATTTGCTTAACTTGATCGCTGCGCGGTAACGCCTCTGCGTTCCCCGCCAATCACTGCTGCCCTCGTGCAAAGCGGGAGGGAATTATGCCAGTTCCAGGCGCGTTCAGAAGGCTGTCGATCTTCACCATGTTTTTGACTCTTGTTCCGGCCGCGCTGGCGAGCCACACATGGTATGTCGATGGAGTGAACGGCAGTGATAACAACGACTGCCAGTCACGCCAGCACGCTTGTAAAACCATCTCGAATGCCATTTCGCTCACCTTGCCGGGTGATTCCATCTTCGTCGCCCCCGCGATATATCACGAGAGTCTTTTCATCCCGTTCAACTTGAAGATTATCGGTTCCGGTGCGAAGACAACGATTATTGATGCCGGAGGCGTCAACAGCCAGGTCGCCGTCGTGGGCTCCGAACCCAAAGTCCCGGTCACGCTTTCTAGGATGACCTTCCGCAATGCCGCTGGAACGGCAGACGGCGGTGGAATTTACAACTGCTTCGGGACTCTGACAGTTACCGACAGCATCATCACCGGGAATAGACTTCAGGGCGGGAATGGCTCCTTTGGCTACGGCGCCGGCATCTACAACTGTCCCAGCAGCACTCTGACCCTCATCAATACCACCATCAGCGGGAATAGCGCAGAAGTAGGTGGCGGCATCTGCAACGGTGGTGCGCTGACGATTATTAACAGCACCTTTAGCGAGAATGTCGCGCGCCAGCACAGGGGCGGCGCCATCGCCAACTACGGCCTGCTGATCATCACGAACAGCACGTTCAGTGGGAACAGCGGCGGGTCTAGCGGCGTCGCCGGTGGCATTCTGAATGGCGGATTATTCCAGTCGGCGGGAACGCTCTTGATTAACAGCAGCACGTTCAGTGGGAATATCGCGGACAAAGGCAGGGGCGGCGGCCTCTTCAACGTGAAGGGGAGCGCTCTGGTCCTCCAAAACAGCATTCTCGCGAACAATACGGGAGGAAATTGTCACGGCACCATCACCTCCGGAGGCTACAACCTGAGTAGCGACAACAGCTGCAGTTTCGCCGCCGCCGGCGACCTGAACGATACCGACCCCGAGCTTGGCGCCTTGCAGAACAACGGCGGCCGCACCGATACCATGGCCCTGCTCCCTGGAAGTCCCGCGATTGATTCGGGCAACCCCGGCGGCTGCACCGACGGCCAAGGTCATCGGCTAAAAACCGATCAGCGCGGCAAGCCGCGTCCCGACAATGAAGACGCTAGCGGGTGCGACATCGGAGCTTATGAAAGGCAGAGCGACTAATCGTTTGTCGCTTAATGTGCATTGAATCCCCATAACACTCATCCCATGACATTAACTCCCAAAATCTTTTTCGTTTGCAAAGATTTTTCATGGCGTCTATGCGGCGATCCCGGTTAGTTGGGCTGTGGGCAACTGTGGAGCGTAACGCACTGAGGATAGCCACGATGATCCTGCGACCACCGGAGGTTAGCTGGTAACGGTGTGTGCCCACGATTTTGGTGATCAGGGCGTGAGCCCCCGGTCTCCTTTATCTCCTTGCGCTTCGAGCGCGTGTGTCGATAACTTGGGAGCTTATCGCATCCCGCCGGAGACCGGCATTCTCGTCCCATCTGTTATCGACGATTGCCTGAATTGAGTTCCTCGCTCTGCCAGATTCGTCCATGCGGACTACCTTCGGTTGGCCCGTGATCCGGGATCAGGGGTTTGCATTCCGCCGTGTCCTGATTGGCGCACCGAAACAGAGTCTCTCTTCGGGCGAAGGTGATCTGGCAGCCTGAAGAATTTTGATTTCTCCTGCCCGAAACGGGTCTAAACTTGACAGTTTCAGGGGGGTGAGCATGACATGCGTTCTTCGGTCGCGCTCTTCGCTTTTTTTGCTTTCCATCGGGCTCGCTCTTGGCTTTGCGGGCTGCGGAGGCTCAGGTTCTCCTTCCCCACATCAAGCCTCGTTGGGCAGCATAGTGGATGGAGTGGCGCAGGCGGCAATGCAACAACAGGGTATGCCTGGCATGACAGTCGCCCTCGCGAAGAACGGCACGATGCTGTATGTACAGGGGTACGGTGTTTCTGATCTGACCACACGCCAGGCAACACAGCCGAGCACTATCTTTGAAATCGGCTCCGTCACCAAACAGTTCACGGCAGCCTTGATTATGAAATTGCAGGAGCAGGGGCAATTGCACGTAGATGATTCGATAGCAGTCCATTTGCCGGAGTATAACTTCCCGTCGGCCATTACCCTTCGCATGATGTTAACCCACACGTCAGGGCTAGCAGATTTCACTAGTTTCCCTCAGCTCGGAGACTGGATTAGGAACGGCGTGTCGGAAGCAACGGTGTTGACGGCGGTGAGCCTGGCGCCCCTGCAATTCCAGCCAGGCACGCAGTACTCGTACTCCAATAGCAATTTTTTCGCCCTGGGCACAATCATCGAAAAGCTGACGGGTCAGTCTTACGCGGCGAACCTCACGCGGTACATCTTCCAGCCCTTGGGTTTGATGATGACATACTACTCACTACCTCCAGCGGATCAGTCCGCAATCGGCTACACCAACAATGGAGCTGGCTTGGTTCCTGCAATTCTGTGGGACCGTTCGGCAGCATTTGCCACCGGTGCGTTGAGTTCGAACGTCTACGATCTGGTGGCATGGGACAACGCTCTGATCAATGGGAAAGTGGTCTCGCCGGCCTCGTTCAAGGCCATGACGACCTCCAACGGCTTTGAAATTCCTGGAGGCGGGTCGTATGGGTTCGGGCTGGCCCTCGCGACCTTCAATAACAGGCCGATTATCTGGCATAACGGCCAAATTGGCGGATTTACGGCAGAGACTGCGGTGGTTCTCGACAGCGGTTTCGCCGTGGTTGTGCTCACCAACGACCAGGATGCGAACCCCGATACCGTAGTCCTCAACATCATGAGTGCGGTCTGCAATTCACCGCAGCTCTCCGGAAATTGCTGAGGGTAGGGCTGGCGGCGTCGTTCGAACGGGCGAGGCTGGGGTAGGCGCTGACGGCGTGCGCCTGGGTGGCGGCGGATTCCCTACCGCGCGGTCAACTGTTGAGACATCGCCACCCTCTAACAACCCCGTAGTTGGTCTAATCGCCTCTCCTTCAGTTCTTCGCGTACTCTCAGATGATCTTCCAGGTAATCTCTCAGCGCAGGATGGTCCTCCGCTCGCTAACTCCGGATCGTTGATCAGGCCCGGATGCCAGGCTCAGTACTTCGTTAAGTTCAGCATGCTTGTCCAGGAAATGAACGGCACCGGTCTAGCGGCAATTTGGGAACTTGAACGAGACGATGTGGCTGGTCCAGTCGCTACTTTTGATGCCTCCATTCTTCTTGTTGTAGTACTCCTGCGCGTACCAGAAAGTGCAATCATCGCTCGGGTCCACGCTCATGCTGCTGTAGTCGCCCCATCGATTGCCGCCATTCAACTGCACCGCACTACCCGTGACCACAACCGCAGGCGCCTCCATTTGGCCGAGAGGATCGCCGGGCACTCGCCCGGTGTACCAGATACTCGGGTCCAGGTCGGTCGCAGAATCAGCACTCATGCCCATCGCGATGTCTCCCCGCTTGTCCATGGCCATGCTCGCCATCCACAGATTATCCGTTTGGCTCTGGAATGTGCCCGACTGGTACAGGGAGAAATCTCCCCCCGTGGATCGTAATTCATACCAGCGCGTGGCCACCGTCGCCGTCGAGTCCTTACCCGGCGCGACAGCGTGGGGCACCACCAAAGATTCGTGGTCTCCGAAGTTGCGGTAGGCGAGGCGGAACATCAAAAGGCCGCTCAATGAGTCCACTTTCTCACCTGGTTTCGGTTGCGGCACACAGGCAAAGTTGTTGCCGTCATTGCAGAGCAGGACGTAGTTGGGCACCTTGATAATGTGTGGTCCCGCAAAGGTCGAATTCTGGGGATTCGTAAAGTCGACGTGAAAATCAAATTCCTTCAACTCATTCGTGAGGTTGCCGAGTTCGAGGTAGTGGTTCGGCGCCCCGTGGGGAGGAAGCTTCCGGCCGTCGAGGTCGGAAGGGAGAAAGCCGAAGTTAGCAGGGTCAGGCTGCATGCAAACCATAGAAGCGCTTCCCCCGGCGAGCATCGCCGTTCGGTCAAAAGCGCAGGGCTCAGCCCCGAGGAATGCAGTCTGGCTAAAGAGGTTGTGGGTACCGTAGTAAGCGTCTGGCCAGACGGCATACTTGGGGTAGTCGGGAAGATTCGATCCGGTAGGAAAGCCATAGCGATTGTAGCTTCCAGCAGCGTCTACGCTTCGGGACACGGCGAGGCATAGGAACCAGGTGCTGTCCTGGATATCGAGAGAGAGCTGTGTTACCAGCCAGCGTTGCGCCGCCTTGTCGAAAAGCACCACTGGATCGCCGGCGTTAAGGCTTTCGCAAGGTCCTTCAAAGCCTTTCCAGAGGGTACTGATCAGCACCGGCTTCGGCAGCTCGGGGTGTCCGGTCGTCTTGTTGTAAACCTGTATGACGACATTCGTGATTTCAACAAACTGATTCCCTCCGACGGAGCCGTTTGTATCGGGAGGAATACCTCCAGCCTGATGTTGGGTGACCCCATCAAAACTCAGTTGTCCCGACATTGCGACCTGAGGCAAGTAAAGATCCTGAACAGCCGGGTCAATCCCCGGAACGGCGGTGAAGAACCCTGCTGGAACCCGGCGTTCTTCTTTTTCGAGCATGGCGCTGCGGGTCGGTTGTTCGCCCCGGGCCATCTCTCTGAGTGGTAACGACACGTCATGCTTGGCTTCGGGTACGACCCGAATTTCCCCTGCGAGGTTCTGCGATCTGGCAGGAACGATCCACGCCAGGACACTGGCCGTGACGAGTAAGGCAAAGATCCTCCGAGAGCATTCATTCGGCATTGTGGTTCCTCCCCTTGAGGCTGCTTGGTCTGGGGGCTGGAGAGTTCCTTTGGTCCTCGGAACCAAGAGCGCACCGGCATGGAGCAGTCGGGGAATTCTGTTACGGCTCGTGCCGCGTGTCAAGATGCAGAAATTTGTCCAATTTTTGCAGCGGCCCGCTTTCCGCCCAGTCCAACCCACAAGTCACTTCAAAAGCCGACGCAAAGAAGACTGTATCCACTGCGGTGTCAGCATAGAGGAGGCACGTCCATCGCGGTCAAGCCGTCCTCGAACGTAGTTGGCGATCGCGGTTCTGCCGCACTTTCGCTTGGAGCTTGGGGGGAATAGATTGTGAGCTTACGACAATATGGGATTCAATAAAGTACGAACCACGCGATTGAACGACGCAAGGCGCAACTACACGGATGCTGTCGGGTTTGTTCCCATGTCGATCTTTTTTACACGAAGGGACAAAGCGGATCCACAACGCTGTCTGCTTCGGCTCGGCGACCTACGCGGAACAACTACGGGCGGCGGACTCACTGTATCGTGCCAATAACTAACGTTCTTCAACAATTTGTGCCAAACGGGAATCTATGAGTCCTTATCGGAGAGTGGTTATTCTCGCGGTTGTTCTTATTTCGATTGGATGGGGAAAGTGCGACTTGTGGGGACAGGAGAACGCCGGGCAACCTTCCGTGCTGCACATTCAGCATTCTGTGAGCACCTCGAAACCCGGCTTTCCGCAGTTTCTCTACATGTATCACGTGCTGGACGGGGCGAAGTCGACGGCGGAGGTACGGGCGCTTACGGGGAAGATTTCGCTAAAGAACTATAGTTCGAATTTCAGCGAAGTCTTGTGGTTACTGGCCTACTGGCAGCGTGAATGCCCAGTCAATGACCAGAGTTTGGCAGGGGCGAATTTTATTTGGAGTGACATTCTGAAAAATCCCTCGCAATCGACATCCAATTTTCCAGTGAACCTCAATTTTCCCCATCCCTTGCCGATGACGGGGTGCGTAGGTTTTGTTTTCGGCGGAGGGTCGTTGGTAGAAGGCAAGGTTACCATGTCGGCCGACCTCAACCTGACGTACAAACCGTCGAGCTCAGACGCGAACACGGTGGTCGACTTGGCTGGCGAATACTGTTTTGGCCAAAACTGGGGTTGCCAGAATGCGACGACCGACGACACAGAAGGATTCGCAGTTCCGATCACGATGTCGGCCGGGCATCTGGTGGAGCTGTTCGGAAACATCTCCGACAGTACATTTGATGGGACACAGAACTTCGGGCCGCTTCCGAAGGGCAAGGCGTGGGGCGCTATTAATGACTTTTACCTGCTTCCCGGAGGGTGCGGAAAGTTTGGGGAGAACCTGAACAGCCAGGGCTTCCCGAATGCAGTGCTGCTTGCAACGCTATACAGTTGGCTTCCGGACAACGCCCTGCACCTGGAGAGTGTGCCTCTGGAATATGAGATTCCGCGGGACGAAACGGGTAAGGCGACGCTTCAGAAACGGGTAGATAGAACCTTCCCGGTTCCTGTGACTGTGAACGCCGGAAGTTGCGTGGTTGTGATTTACGGCCGGAAGGGTGACGGAGCGACCGACAACGAAGCACAGGTAAAGGCTCTGTTGACGCCATAAAGCCACCTGGTATGTCCGATTTCAGTTAAATTCAGCAATGCTGGGAGGGCTACGATGCAACGTCGCCGCGTGCTCACTCTGCTTGCAGCCGCCGCCCTCGGCGGCGCTAACCTCCTAGAGGCCAATCCCATGGGAGAGCTGGGACAATCCTACCGTGCTCACATGGGTTGGGTCACCGAAGTGTTGAAGCGAATGGAGACGATCCATCCCGGCATGACACGAGATGCCCTCCTTACGGTTTTCACGACCGCAGGAGGATTATCAAACGGATTGCGGCGGACGTTCGTCAGTCGCCCTTCCCGTGCTGGCCAAGGCTGCCATTCGTAGGATTCGCCTGCACGATCTCCGCCACAGCTTCAGCTCTTTACTTCTCCAAAACGGCGCCTCCATTGTCTACGGGAAAGAGCAAATGGGGCACAGTTCCATTCAGGTCACGGTCGACATTTACGGCCACCTGATTCCCGCTGGCGATGTTTGCTTCGTAGACAGGCTTGACGGGGTCCGGGCAGAAGAGGCAGAAACAACTCCGCAACAATCCGCAACCCCCGCGCAACAAGGCGAAATGCGGGTTCCGCCGGATATTCTCCAAGTGCTTGAAAGCACTGGTGGCGGCGGTAGGACTCGAACCTACGACCTACGGATTATGAGACCGTCGCTCTAGCCACCTGAGCTACGCCGCCACATTGTAAACAAAAATACTTATACTAGGTTTTCATCGGCTTTTCCATCTGCTGTTCGGGCGGAATACGCCGAAATAGACGTAAAAGACGATGTTTAACATAAGGTAAGTGACTGAAAGCAAACACGTCGGACTCGGCCAGTCCCAGTTCGTCACGAATCCAAGGCAGTTGCGGTATCATTTTCGGTGACACCCTACAGAGTTTGTACGGTTTTCTTAGTGGGAGTCCACCCAATCATTCAATCATTCCGGGACTCGCTTTGAGGAACCGACTACGGCTTCTGCGTCCCAACATCGCGAACAGGCGAAATCGGTATACCTCACCGGCGTTTTCCGAAATCAAGAAGGGGATTCTGGATACAAATGCACGGAATAGTCTTTTCTCAACTGCGGAAATATCTTGAGACGAAACACGGTAGACACGCGTGGAACACTTTACTTAAGCGTGCGAAGCTCGAAAATAGGGCTTATTTGTCCGTGAGCGAATACCCGGATGCCGAAATGGAAGCTTTGGTCTCGGCCGCGGCTATGATGTCCGGCCAACCCGCTACAGTTGTACTCGAAGATTTCGGCGTATTCATCGCTCTGCCGTTGATGAATATGTACGGGCATTTGATTCCAAAGGAGTGGAAGACTCTCGATGTGATCGAAAGGACAGAGGAAACCATCCACAACGTAGTCCGAGTGCAAACCCCAGGCGCAAAACCTCCCGTACTGCGCAGCATTCGCCGGAGCGAAGATGAAGTGGTGCTGATTTACGGGTCTCCCCGCAAACTATGCGCGTTTGCAATCGGCATCGCCAGAGGTGTGGCAAAGCAGTTCAACGAGACGATCGAAGTTACCCAGACCAAGTGTATGCACAATGGCGCGCCCCACTGTGAAATTGTCTTCCGCAAGGGATGGAAATTCCGGTAACTCCCAGCTGGCCAGTTGCTATAGTGGGCGTTGGCGGACACATGCGAGCGCGAAGGTCGCTGTTGACGGCAGCATTAACCGTCCTAATTGTCGTGGGGCGAGGACACACAAGCCCGCCGCCTGCTGATCGCGCCAGCCGCTCAGGACGGACCGTCATCCTTCACCCGTCCGAGGCGAGTTTCGACATACCTACCGATTGGATTGCCTGGTATGGGAAGTTCCACAACAATCTGCACCTCAGTGAGAAAGAACTAGCGTTGGTTAAAATCGGAGCGGGTGAGTGGGACACCGAGTACGCCAAAGTCGTGAACTCCGCGATGAGATTTCAAGACTGCGTCGCCCATGTTGGTGGTGAAGGTTGGGGCAAGGACGGATCATCGTTTGGTGACGTTCGTTTGCGTGTTTATTTAACCACGCTCAGCGAGGAACAAGTCCATCAGTCGGTCTCGGCACAGGGTCTCGGTGCTGCACAGAGGATCAATCCGAACGCATCGCTCCTCCCTACTGTGAAAGACGGGCCCTGGCAACGAACCACCATTAAGTACGAAGTTTTTTACTACGACTATGGCGGCACAGCACGCAGTGACTTCTATACGAGAACCGGTCAGGGACAAACATTTGTCCTAGTGTTCATGTACTGCGACATAGATCGTTTCGGTGCAAGCGAAGAAGTGAAGAGTATCCTGCGGTCGTTTCGCCTTTCGGTCCTGCAGAGCGGTGGGCAATAGATAATTGTTGTAATCAGATTGCACTGAAAACCCGCGGATAGACCATTCCGCGTGCCCACACGGTGGATGAAGATACGGCTGGTGAGGAAAGAAAGAATGGACCGCCTTGCGACGGCACCCGTCCGTTACTACCAGCCAACGCTCCTCTAGCCAAGCCGAAACGTCTTTCACCCTGAGGCAGCGGCAACAGGAGCACAGATAGGCCGCCTCTTCAGGGTTCACGGTACGCCCACACTTCTCACAGACGAATCTCCTGTCCTTGTATGCAGCCATCGGTCTGAAGTCGAGCCCCAGGACGCAGTACGGGCAGCGGATAACGAGTTTGGTATCCTGCGCGGGCATGGCTGGTGACGGGAAGCGCTGCCCTGAAACGTTCGCAAGGAGACTCCCTCACCTGCGAGTCGCGCAATCCCGTCCTGGGCAGAGTAGGGCGACGAGCGTCACCGGGGAAATGGCTCGTCAGAGTAAGGGGATGGCACTCTAGGGTCAGTGGAACGGCAACTCGCCCCTTGGCACGATTACCTGAAGGCGCCAGCTTCGTGCAGCCGGAGGCTAAATTGTTTACGGTAACCAGGCGTCGCTGATTGACCTGCGACGTCCATTCTCACGGCTCGTTTTGCCGAACGATCTCAGCCAAAGCTTCAGGTGAGTCTACGAGGAAAGTCGCTGCCCTATGCCTCTTCGAAACAGGTTCGTGAACGAGGGTCGAGTCCCCCCGGATATCCCCAAGGGGCACGTTCCGCATCCTACGACCGGGCCTGTTTGCTTTGCCGTTCTCCACAACCTCCGTAAGAGGAGCTGCTATGGTCGGTTCCAGTTTCGCGCCAACCGCGTCCTTGTTGTTTGCGCTGAGTTTTTCCATAACATCCACACTTCCTCCGATCACACCTTCAGAGATGCCTCTCTCGCAAACAACATCGGCCTCGAGTGCCGCCTCAGCAAAGGGCCGGCCTGCCGGAGAGAATTCAACTCCCGAGAGCCCGGCATCTTCGGTAGGCCAGGGGTCTCCGGTGGCCCAGCAGGCCGACCCCCTGAAGCGGCTTTTGCTGGAGAAGAAGAAGAAGAAGAAGAAGCTCTCCAAGGAAAGCTCGGCGTACAAGGACTGGGCGGATCAAGAGGTGCGATGGATCATCACGGACGAGGAGCGGGAAGCCTTCAAATTGCTGACCAACGATGAAGAGAGGGAGAAGTTCGTCGAGAGCTTCTGGATCCGGCGCGACCCCACGCCGGACACGGTCGAGAATGAATTTCGCGATCAGTACTACCAGCGTGTCCTGTATGCCAACGAGCGTTTCAGTGCAGGCATCGCGGGATCGATGACCGACCGAGGCCGGATCTCCATCATTTACGGGCCACCCGACGAGATCGAATCGCACCCCTCTGGGGGAACCTACGATTACCCGTCCAGCCAAGGCGGGGGCGCAACGCAAACGCTCCCCTTCGAACTCTGGCGCTACCGCTATATTGCGGATGTCGGCCAGGATATCGTTATTGAGTTCGTGGACCCGTGCATGTGCGGCGACTATCACATGACGATGGACCCGAACGAGAAAGACGCGCTGGCGCACGTTCCATCAGGACAGCAGCGGCTGCAGAAGTTCCCAAAGGACAACGCGAAGGAATTCGACAATCTCGACCGCTTCGCCAAACTGAACCGCCCGCCGAAGTTCAAAGAGCTGCAGGAAATCGTCACACACAAAATCAACTATCACACCATGCCGTTCGCGGTGTTGGCGGAGTACGTCAAAGCAACCAGCAACGTCACGCTGGTCCCACTCACGCTCCAGATCCAGAATCAGGACATGACATATACCAGCGAGAACGGAGTCTCGCGCGGAGCGGTCAATATTTATGGACAGGTCACCACGATCGGCGGACGGATTGCCCAGACGTTCGAGGATACGGTGCAGATGGAAGTTCCTCAGAGTTATCTGCCGAACATGTTGGACAAAGCATCAGTTTATGGGAAATCGCTCCCGCTTGCGCCTGGGCGCTATCTGCTGGAGATTGTCGTGAAGGACCTGCACAGCGACCATGTCGGAACGTGGCGCCAAAGCCTGGAAGTGCCGGACTTCGATGGGGATCTCTCTGCGTCGTCGTTGATTCTTGCGGACAAGATGGAACGAGTACCCGTCAAGGACATGGGGCGCGGTCCGTTTGTGATCGGGGACACACTGGTGCGGCCGCGAGTCCCAGGTATGACGTCCAAAACCGCGGCGTTCAAGCGCGGCGAAAAGCTCAACATTTGGATGCAGGTCTACAATCTGGCGGTGGACGAGAAGAACGGCAAGTCCGACGCGAGCGTGGAGTTCGACGTCGTCCAGGAAGGGACGAAAAAAACGGTCTTGCATGGGACGCAACCTGCGGACATGGCGCGTTCCGCGACGGGTCAACTGACGCTCGAAAAGACATTCCCTGCCAACGGACTAGAGCCAGGCATCTACCGATTGAAAGTGCACGTGCGGGACCAGATTGCGAAACACGGAGTCGAACCCGAAGCCATATTCACGATTGAGTAGCGAGTCTTCATTCATTGACCCTGCGTGTTGTTTGCGGAACACTGGCGAGTGACGGAACCGTCCGGTGGAGAATCAATACATCCTTAGGCTGGCGCGCTAGGGGTTCGATGGCTGTCCCGCGCCCCCGGCAAAAAGCCTCGCGCTCGTACCCGTCTTCTTGGCGGACGTCGGATGCAAGATCCAGAATTGGGAGCAAGGTTCCTGAGGAGAACCGAACCAAGCTCGGGGAATTGATCGGAACGGTGGGGTCGAGGTTATTGTACGAGTATGATTTCGGGGACGGCTGGCAGCACGAGCTTCTTCTTGAAGAAGTCTTGCTTGGAGACGAAACGTTCCCACAGACATGCGTGGCGGGTCAACGATGTTGTCCTCCGAAGACTGTGGGGGAGCGCAGGGATTTGCAGAGCTTCTCCAAACGCGCCAGGACGCCACTCACCTTAATCACGCTGAGGCCTGGGCTTGGCTTGGCGATTTTGTTCCTGAACCCTTCTCGGCAGATGACATTAACCGACGACTACGCCGCAGGAAACACTGACGACAGACAAACGCCGGGTCGAGGAGCGTAAGCCCGTTTATCAACAAGTCACGCTAAGGGTCAAGGGGTGACACATCTAGTCTGATACATCTAATCTCTCGCCCCGGTACTTCCGTAACCCATCCCCCTCGAATTAGCTAGGTCTTCACCTGGACCCGGCAAATACTTTTACTTATGAAGCATCTTTCTATCGTCGCCGCGGTACTCGTCTGCGCCTTCGCCGACACCGCCAACGCGCAAGATAATCGCGTCTTCGATTGGACCCATGCCAACGGCGAGACCATCCCCATGGAGCCCGCCAGCCTGCACGCCGGTCGCGTTTACCATCCCGCAGCGGGAGGCGGAAACATGCACATCGGCATCGAGTCGCGATATCCCGTCACCATCGCCATGGCCTGGGCCGACGAATGGAATGCCGCGATGCAGCATCCCGACGCCTCTGCGAATTTCAGCTTCCTCTGCCTGAAGGAGCATGTCACCAACATGATCTACGAGTGTCATCTGCCGTCCGAGCGGCCCATGATCATTACCTTCCGCGACGAGCGCCGGCCGGAGAAGCCGGTTGTCTCCACGATCCGCGCAATCCTCGGACCCGGCACGCAGCAATTCATTTCGCCCAACGACCTGCACATCCAATACTACAGCTGGAGCTGTGTGGACAATTGCATCCTGCCCGAATTCCACTGGCGCCGCATCCTGAATGAAAAATATGACGTGACGCCGGCGCCCAAGGTCTACAGCCTCATGACGCCCGATCACGACGGCCAGGAACTCAGCGTCAAGATCAAGTCGCCCATTCCGTTGACGGTCGCGCTACTACCGTCCCCTCTGGCCGACCAGGTCTACGACAAGACCGTGAGCCTTACTGACGCACTCGATCAAACCGGATGCAAGGAACGCGGCGTGCAGTCGATGAGCTTCAATTGCTCCTTCAATGTCGCCAATGGCCCGCAAACGCTGTTCATCCTTCCCGACATCAGCTTCTCCGGACACAAGAAAGCCAACGTCGAGGTCAATACGGTGAAGTGCGTGGAGCACTGCGACCTGCTGAATCCGCCGGTTCAGCCGTAGAGGTATTCAAGCACTATCTGCCTGAGCCCGAATTATGGCGCGTAAACCAGAAGGTGAAACGTGCCCGGTATTGGCGCGGGCCGCGGATGCGGATGTTCCTTGGTCGGTTCCGGCGATTTTCCGAACTCGGCCGTATCCACGAAGATGCGCGCCGTCTTCGGATCGTACGCCATGGTCTTGGCACCCAACTCCGTCTTTACCTTTCCAGCCTGGCTGTAGTGGTCAGGCGAGTCCTCATGAAAAATGTGGACCCAACCCTCTCGAGTAGACACGAAGATCAACCCCGTTTTCGAGTCGTACACCTCCGCATCAGCGCCGCCGCTGATGGGAAACGACTGAATCACCTTGCCGTCATCAGCATTCATGACCACCAGCATCGCCGGTTCCCGTCCGGCGATGAACAGCCTTCGATGGTCGCGGTCCATCGCGATCGGAGCTGGCGCTCCCGCGGGCGCAATCGGCCAATGCGATTTCACTTTTAAGCTGCGGGAATCAATCGCCAATACTTCGCTCTTATCTTCCAGATTGTTGTAGATGGTCCCCTGCCCGTCGGCAACGGCAAATTCCGGCCCCCCGCCCAGATCAATCGTGCCAACGGTGTTTCCCGTGGCCGGATCAATTGCTGTCGCGTTATGGCTGTCGCCATTAAAGGTGAAGACGTGCTTGGATGCAGGGTCGTAAATGATGCAGTCGGCATCCGGCGCAGCCTTCGCCTCGCCCACCACCTTCAGCGTCTTGAGATCGAATATGATCGCCTTGCCCAGCGCGCCGTCACTGATGAAGCCGCGTCCCACTTCGGGTACCACGGCCACACCGTGGCTCTGCTTCAGCCCAGAAATCTTTCCCTCTTCTTCGCCCGAGTCTGCATTTACGACTAGTACTTCGCTCCCGTGCGATAGGTATAGGCGCCGCGAGTCGGGATCGAAGGTGATGTAATCGAAATATTCACGGTCTCCCGACGCTGCCCCGAATTTATAAGTGTTCGCCAGGTGATAGTTGACCGTGGTCGCGGCGAAAGCCGTCACGCCGAACATCAGGGCGCCGAGCATGATGCGGTTGTAAAATATCGATTTCATAGGCTTCTTCTTCCCTTTCACTGCCGAAATCTTAAACCCTGTCACTGCGAAATCCAGAATAAATCCCCATTAGACTAACAACCCCTGTGACGGACAATATCGCACCGCTGTACGGCGATAAGGATCGGACTCTGCTCACGACCTAGAGCGACCTTTTGTGGCCTTCTTCGTCGTTTTTGCGTGCTTCGAGACTTTCGCTGCGTTCTTAGCCGCCGATCTGGCCCACTGCCCGGCACTTTCCCGATTCTAGGGTAAAGACGATCTTGTCCTCAACACAGATCGCAAGGCAGCTGAACATGGAGGGGTCCGGCGAAATCGGAGCTATCGTGTCGAGGACGAATTCATGGAACAGGCGTGCGCTGCTTGACGGCATAGAGGGTGTCGTCCGGCGGGCGGGAGGCCAGGTTGCGACGCGGCTTCGACATGACATATGGGAGTGCAAACCTAAGACAATTTTTGGGCCTGCCGCCATTTTGCCCAGCGCGCTTTCTGGGCTTCGACAATCCTTTTACGGGCAGCGGGGGACATTCCCTTGCGGGAACTGATTGAAACTACCTTGTGCCCCTTGGTCTTTGCCCACCGCGCCCGTTGAGCAGCCGCAATTCTCTTGCGCCCCGCAGCCGAAATAGTTCGGTTTTTGCGATTTGGTCGGCTCCCATGCAGGTAGACGTTTCCGAAAGCGGTCAGGGCGGCTGCCACGCGGTGCAGTTCATCCTCAAGTCGCTTTCGTTCCTTCTGGAGTTCGCTGATTACAGATTCCATCAGTGTTTTTGGCATGAAGCAATCCTATCACTCGCATTGGATCTGAGGGCCGCTGCGAAAGGCGGATTATCGGGTCCATCAGTATTTCGATTGAGCATGTTCTGCATGTCGAGGTAAGCATCTGGGTCCTGCTGGATGAGGTCTGCATGTCGCCTCAATTCCTTCTCGAGCTCGTGCCATATCTTGCGGGCCAGCTTGATTCCCAGTTCCGCCTTCAACAGGTGTGCGCGCAGGCGGCGGACGACTCGCAAATTCACCTGGTAGTTAAACGAGTCACGATGATTCAACATGATCACCGCACGTCCGCTAGGGGCCAGCACGCGGTGCACCTCACGGATGGTCCGCGGAGTGTTCGGTGTATGGTGAAGAACGCCGTGTGAATAGACGAGATCAAACGACCCGTCGGCGAAAGGCTGGTCTTCGGCGTCTCCTTGGATGAAACGTCCTTCCAGCCCTCCTAATTGAAAAGGCCTCTGGGTAATACTCGGGGCCGCGTTGGTCAAGTCAACTGCGGTGTAACGAGCTCCGGCGCGGGCGAAGCGCTCGGCCTCGCTGCCACATCCGCAACCGATTTCGAGCACACGCAGACCTCTCGTTTTCTCAAAACCCTCCGCAGACACAAACCCGGGTGCACTTTGTACCGGTGCTCGTCCAGGCTCCGGTAAAAGGCGGGGGTCCCG
>Ga0210410_10002010_pt1 | contig 18436 bp, 13 predicted proteins | sample IncBWC4MmetaG_FD_161058 | JGI IMG/M metagenome (GOLD analysis project Ga0210410, IMG submission 161058) | Forest soil microbial communities from Barre Woods Harvard Forest LTER site, Petersham, Massachusetts, United States - Inc-BW-C-4-M | ecosystem: Environmental > Terrestrial > Soil >... | reverse complement strand
GATCATGGTCTGAGATTAGGCCAGCAACGAGCCGCGTGTACGGACCCCGTCGACCGCTTTTTTGGCTCCGAACGGATTCTGGCTCGCTTCATATTTTTTTGCTTACTGACAGCCCAGATCGCGCGGGATGTCCTTTCCCACCCGCAAGTCGGCTGGTGCGCATCGCGCGCCGGCGGGTTTTGCATCCCACAAATAGAAAGCAATATCTTGACCACTGACACAAACTGCAAACTTAACAGCTCCTTCACCGCCTTTGAACTCAACGAATCTCTTTTGCGCGCCCTCGCGGAGGAAAAATACCAGACTCCGACGCCGATCCAGGCGCAGACCATACCGACGGTCATGTCGGGCCGCGACGTGATCGGCATCGCACAGACCGGTACCGGCAAAACCGCCGCATTCGCGCCGCCGATCTTGCATCGACTTGCGGCCGATCCGCGGCCAGCAACGCGCAGGAACTGCCGGGTTCTGGTTCTCAGCCCGACGCGCGAGCTGTCCGGTCAGATCCTCGACAATTTCCGCACTTATGGCCGCCACCTTCGCATCAGCACGGCATTGGCGATCGGAGGCGTGCCGATCGGGAAGCAGGTTCGCGCGCTTCTTAGCGGCGTCGACGTCCTCGTCGCAACGCCGGGTCGGGTGCTCGATCTCCTGAAAAGCAATGCGCTTCGCCTCGGTGAGGTAGACTGCCTAGTGCTGGATGAGGCCGATCGCATGCTCGACATGGGCTTTATCCACGATATCCGTAAAATCGTCGCCAAGCTTCCGGCCGCTCGGCAAACCCTGATGTTCTCCGCTACCATGCCTCGCGCCATCGCCGACCTCGCTGCGCAGATGTTGCGTGAGCCGGTGAAGGTCGCGGTGGCTCCGGTGGCATCCACGTCCGAGCGCGTTCAGCAGCGCATTATCCGCGTCGATCGCCCTGCAAAGCCCTCCGTCCTCATCGACGTATTGCGGCAGGAGACGATTGACCGTGCGCTGATTTTCACGCGCACCAAACACGGTGCCGATAAGGTTGCTCGCGGATTGAACCGGGCTGGCATCGCCGCCGAGGCAATTCACGGCAATAAATCGCAAAGCCAGCGCGAGCGCGTGCTTGCAGCCTTCCGCAAAGGCGAGGTGATGACGCTTGTTGCCACCGATATCGCCGCCCGCGGAATCGATGTTGATGGGATCAGTCACGTCGTGAACTTCGATGTACCGAACTTGCCGGAAACTTACGTACATCGCATCGGCCGAACGGCGCGCGCAGGCGCGGATGGTGTCGCGATTTCGCTGTGCGATGGCGACGAAGTGGCGTTCGTCCGCGATATCGAGAAGCTCATTCGCATGTCCATTCCGGTGAGCGACCGGCGCACGCATCATTCACGAGCCGAGGAGCGGCCGGCTAACATTGGAAACAACCGCGCCGCGCCTGATAGGAGCGCCAAGCGCCGGCGGCGGCGCGATGAGGCGTCGCACAAACAACGACGTCGTGATGATTCGCCTAAGAACGCAGCGGGGCTGGGGTCGGTTGCTTTCCTGAATCGCCATGCGCCGTCCAGGCGGGACGCTGCCGCGACCGCTCCACGTTCCGCCGGCCAGTCAGAAGGATCGTAACGTGCCGAAGGAAGAACTCTTGCAATTCGAGGGTCTCGTCCTCGAGATACTACCCGACGCCCGCTACCGCGTTCAGCTCGACAACGGCCACGAGCTCGTCGCCTACACGGCTGGAAGGATGAAAAAGAACCGGATTAAGACCCTTGCCGGCGACCGCGTAACAGTCGAGGTTTCACCGTATGACCTTGAAAAAGGGCGCCTGATCTTCCGCCATAAGGACGAACGCACCGGTTCCGCACCCCGCCCGACGCAGCGCCCCCAATTTCGCCGGCGATGATATTGTAGTAGTTATTACGGCGGGCTCGGGCGTCGACGCCCGGCGAAGACCGCGGTTTGGTAAGTGACTGCAATTCTTTTCAATTCGTTGGCCGGGAGTGAGAACGGAGATCGCGATGACCGACCTCGTGCATAAATTCAAGATCGGTCAGACCGTCGATCTCATTCCGTCGATGGGCCGGTCGGCGGCATCGGGCCACTATGAAATTGTAAGTCTGCGTCCGGCCGACGGAGGCAGCCCGCAGTATCGTATCAAGAGCAAAAATGAGAGCCACGAGCGCGTGGTTTCCGAGAGCGATATAATTCTATTTCGAATTTGAGCCTACGCTGGCTTCGCCAACAAACCGTTGAGCACCAGATCGATGTGAGCGTCGAAATAGGTCTTGAGATCGAGTGGGTGGCGGTCGCCGAACATCATCATCCAAGTGTCGACCAAAGCGATAGGCGCGATGATCACTAAAGGACACTCCGTCACCGCCGACTGGCGGATTTCGCCGCGGTCCACCCCGCGCTGAATGGTCTTTTTCAGCAGATCCATGCAAGGGCGCTGGATCTCTTCCTGATAGCGGTCGGTCAGCGCGGGAAACCGCGATGCTTCAGCGATCAGTAAACGCGCCATTTCGCGCCGCCGGCGATCCTCGACTATGTGTTGATAGATGAAGCTGAACTGCTCTCGCAACAGGTCGGCGGTGGAGCCTTGATGGCGATCGAGCATCTCCTGCACGGTGTCGAGCGTCACTTTCATGAGCGCGCGCATCATCGTGATGAACAGGTGCTCCTTGTTCTCGAAATAGACGTAGATCGTGCCCTTGGTCACGCCGGCGCGCTCGGCGATCTGATCGAGCGTGGTCATGGCGTAGCCGTTGCGGGAGAATTCGGCGAAGGCGGCTTCAAGGATCTCGTGCGGGCGCTCGGCCTTGCGCCGGCGACGGGCGTCGGTCCGCCTTTCGATCACTTCAGCCATGGACGATCTGAGCCTCCCGGAGGCGAGTATAGTTATTGACTAACCGGATAGTAAATAACTAATGTTGTTCCCGGTCAGGGGTAGTGAAAGTGTGGACGTCGGGGAACATACCCTCCGCGCAATGGCACGAATGCCACCGTGCAGCCGACAAAATGCCCGGGTTCGCCGGGCGTCTGCCGGCTGACGTTGGCGCACTTTCACGGGAGCCACCCGCCGGCATGAACGAGCCACCGCCGAACGGTGGGCGCTTCCATCCGCTCGCTGCCGGCGCTTGGCGAGACACATCGCTGGCCACGAAACCGTACATGCCGCGAACAGTACGCCGGCTGCTACCGGAGTGAAATAGATGATCAAACGCATGGTGATCATGCTTGTGGCGGTCGCCGTCGTATTTGGCGGGATCTTCGGATTCCAGGCGTTCAAAGCGGTGATGATCAAAAAATTCATCGCGGCGCTGAGCAATCCACCGCAGACCATCTCCGCTGCCACGGCCGGGACCGGCGAATGGCAACCGAAAATCGAGGCGATCGGCTCGCTGCGCGCGGTGAGGGGCGCCGATCTGTCGCTCGAGGTCTCCGGCGTTGTCGAGTCGATCTCGTTTAATTCCGGCGACGACGTCCAGGAGGGAGCGCAGCTGCTCAAGCTGCGCACTGCCGACGACGTCGCCAGGCTCGAATCGCTCAAGGCCATGGCCGAGCTGAACGAGATCACCCTCGATCGCGCCCAACGGCTTGTAAAGACGCAGGTGGTCAGCCAGGCGCAGCTGGATACCGATGCCGCCAATCTGAAGAACGCCAAGGCACAGGTGGCGCAGCAGCAGGCGATCATCGAAAAGAAGATCTTGCGCGCTCCCTTCGCCGGCCATCTCGGGATTCGCGCCGTCGACCTTGGGCAATATCTCGGCGCCGGCACTCCGATTGTGACGCTGCAGGCGCTCGACCCGATCTATGTCGATTTTTATGTCCCGCAACAGTCGGTCGATCAGGTGCGGCTCGGCCAACAGGTGGCGCTGAAGGTCGACGCCTACAAAGATCAGATTTTTGCCGGCGAGATTTCGGCGGTCAATCCGAAAGTCGATATCACCAATCGCAACGTGCAGATTCGCGCGATGCTGAAAAACGCGGACCACAAGCTGCTGCCGGGAATGTACGCGACGGTCGATATCGCCGTCGGTGCGCCGGCGACTTACGTGACGCTGCCGCAGACCGCGATCACATACAATCCGTACGGCGACACGGTCTATGTGGTCGAGAGCAAGGGCAACGATGCGCAGGGCAAGCCCCAGCTTCTCGCTCGGCAGACTTTCGTCACCATCGGGCCGACGCGCGGCGACCAGGTGGCCATCCTCAGAGGCGTCGAGGAGGGCGACACCATCGTCACTGCCGGCCAGATCAAGCTGCACAATGGGTCGGTGGTGATGATCGATAACTCGGTGACGCCGACGGCTGAGGCAGCTCCGGTCCCGGTCGACCGTTAAGCGCGCGCCATGAACTTCACCGACATTTTCATTCGCCGGCCGGTCCTCGCCTCCGTCATCAGCCTGTTGATCCTGGTGCTCGGCATCCGCGCCTACTACGCGCTGCCGGTATTGCAATATCCGCGGACCGAAAACGCGGTCGTCACGGTCACTACCGTCTATTACGGCGCCGATCCTGACGTGGTCGCGGGCTTCATCACGACGCCGCTCGAGATCGCCATCGCTCAAGCCTACGGCATCGACTACATGACGTCGAGCAGCCAGAGCAGCACCAGCACAATCACGGTTTACCTGCGGCTCAACTACGATGCCGACAAAGCGCTGACCGAGATCAACACCAAGATCAACTCGGTGCTCAACCAGTTGCCGACCGGCACGCAGCAGCCGGTGCTGACCGTCAAGGTCGGGCAGACCATCGACGCGATGTATCTCGGCTTCAACAGCGATTCGCTCGCGCCGAACCAGATCACGGACTACCTCGTGCGCGTCGTGCAGCCCAAGCTGCAAACCATAACGGGCGTGCAAACCGCCGAGCTGCTCGGGCAAAAAGTGTTTGCACTACGCGCCTGGCTCGATCCACAGAAGCTCGCCGCGCACGGGCTAACCGCGACTGATGTCACGGCGGCGCTTGCGGCCAACGACTTCATCTCGGGCATCGGCAACACCAAGGGCCAGATGGTGCAGGTCAACCTGACCGCATCGACCGGGCTTCATTCCGCAAGCGAGTTCCGCAATCTCGTCATCAAGCAGACGAACGGCGCGGTGGTCCGCCTGCAAGACGTCGCCAACGTCACCCTCGGCGCCGAGGATTATGAATCGGAAGTGGGCTTCGACGGCAAGCAGGCGGTCTATATCGGCGTGCAGGTCGCGCCCGCCGCCAACCTTCTGGAAGTGGTCCGCGGCGTGCGCAAGATTTGGCCGGACATCCAGGCGCAATTGCCGCGCGGCCTGAACGGCGAGATCGTCTACGACTCCACCGAATTCGTGAATGCCGCGATTTACGAGGTCGTGCTCAGCCTGGTCGAGGCGCTGGTCATCGTCACGCTCGTGGTGTTCATGTTCCTGGGATCAGTGAGATCGTCGCTGATACCGACGGTCGCCATTCCGCTGTCGCTGGTCGGAACGTTCACGATTCTTCTGGCGCTCGGCTACTCGATCAATCTGCTTACGCTGCTCGCGCTGGTGCTCGGCATTGGCCTCGTCGTCGACGACGCCATCATCGTGGTCGAGAACGTCAACCGCCATCTCGAGGAAGGCGTGGCGCCGGTTCCTGCCGCCATCAACGCCGCGCGCGAGCTCGGCTGGCCGATCATCGCCATGACGGTGGTGCTTGCTGCGGTCTACGTGCCGATCGGCTTTCAGGGCGGTTTGACCGGCGCGCTGTTCGCCGAATTCGCGTTCGCTCTCGTTGGCTCTGTGACCGTCTCGGGCGTGGTAGCGCTGACGCTGTCGCCGATGCTGTGCTCGTTGCTGCTCAAGCCGCACGATCCGCAGCATCGCGGCTGGGAGGAGAAGCTCACCTATGTCATCGATCGCGGCTTCAATTGGCTGCAGGGCGCCTACGAGCGGCGCTTGCACGGAAGCCTTAAATTACCTGCCGGTCACCGTCGTTTTCGCGCTGATCGTGCTCACGAGCATCTATTTCTTGTTCATCACCGCCCATACCGAGCTCGCGCCGCAGGAGGATCAGGGCGTCATCCTGTCGCTGTCGAATGCGGCGCCGAATGCGACGCTCAAGCAGCGCCAGCTCTATGCGCATGAAATCTACCGGATCTTCTTCGAGCATCCCGAGACCGACCACGTCTTTCAGATCGACGTGCCTGGGCAATCCATTTCCGGCATGGCGCTGAAACCGTGGGACCGCCGCGCGGTGTCGACTAACAAGCTGCAGCCGATCGTGCAGCAGGAGATCGCGAAGATTCCGGGTGTGCGTGTCGTCGCCTTCCAGCCGCCGCCGCTGCCGGGCAGCATCGGACTGCCGGTTCAGTTCGTGATCGGCACGACCGAGCCGTTCGAGCGCCTGTACAACATTGCCCAGGAGTTTCTGCGCCAGGCGCAACAGAGCGGCTTGTTCATCTTCCTGGATTGCGATCTGAAAATCGACAATCCGCAATCCAACATCCTGATCGACCGCGACAAGACTGCGCAGCTCGGCTTGAAGATGAGCGACGTCGGCGGCTCGCTCGCCGCCATGCTGGGCGGCGCCTACGTCAACTATTTCAGCATGAGCGGGCGCTCCTATAAGGTCATCCCGCAGGTGCAGCAGCGCTTCCGCCTCAATGCGAAGCAGCTGCTCGACTACCACATTCGCGCGGCCGACGGCACGCTGGTGCCCTTGTCGACCATAGCGACGGTGTCGACCAAGACGGTGCCGGAATCGCTCAATCACTTTCAGCAGCTCAACAGCGCGACCATCCAGGGTGTGGCGATGCCTGGTGTCGCGCAGGGCGATGCGCTTGCCTACCTGCAAGACCTCGCCGCCCGCACGCTGCCGCGCGACTATTCGGTCGATTACGGTGGCTTGAGCCGGCAATACGTGCAGGAAACGAGCGGCTTCGTCACTACTTTCGGGTTCGCGCTGATCATCATCTTCCTCGCGCTCGCCGCCCTGTTCGAAAGCTTCCGCGATCCGGTCATTATTCTCGTCTCAGTGCCGATGTCGATCGCCGGTGCGCTGATCTTTGTCAGCGTCGGCATCGGCGGCGCGTCGCTCAACATCTATACCGAGGTGGGATTGGTCACGCTGATGGGCCTGATCTCCAAGCACGGCATTCTGATCGTGCAATTCGCCAACGATCTGCAGGCGGCCGGCCGCACCAAGCGGGAAGCCATCGAGCAGGCGGCGTCGATCCGGCTGCGTCCGATTCTGATGACCACCGCCGCTATGGTGCTTGGCGTCGCGCCGCTGATCACGGCCGCCGGCGCCGGCGCCGTGTCGCGTTTCCAGATGGGTCTGGTGATCGCCGCCGGCCTCTCGATCGGCACGATATTCACGCTGTTCGTGGTGCCGGCGGTGTACATGCTGCTCGGCGCGGATCGCTCGAAGGCATTGGCTGCCAAGGCAGCGATTGCGTCGCCCGCACATGCCAGCCCCGCCGAATGAACAACGGATGGCAAACGAGGCGAGAGGGCGACCGCAAGTCATGGAAGATTGGAGTGCGCGGCAATACCTGAAATTCGAGGATGAACGCACGCGCCCGCCGCGCGATCTCTTGGCGCAAGTGCCGCTGCGATATCCGCGACTTGTATTTGATCTCGGCTGCGGTCCGGGCAATTCCACCGAGCTTCTGGTCGGACGCTACCCGGAAGCGGAAGTGATCGGTCTCGATTCCTCGCCGGACATGTTGCGCAAGGCGCGCGAGCGCCTGCCGCAAGGCACATTCCTCGAGGCAGATATTGCATCCTGGTCGGCTCCGCCGCGCACCGATCTCCTTTTTGCCAATGCGTCTTTCCAATGGGTTCCAAATCATCCGCGCGGGCTGCGGCGGCTCTTGGAAGCGCTACCGTCGGGCGGCGTGCTGGCCGTGCAGATGCCCGACAATACGCGCGAGCCGTCGCATGTTCTGCAGCGCGAAGTGGCGGCAAATGGTCCGTGGGCGAATAATCCAGGAATCATGGCGGCGCCGAGGGGCGATCTGTCCTCGCCCGAGGAATACTATGACCTGCTCGGACCGGTCTGTTCGCGCATCGACATCTGGCACAGTATCTACAATCACGTGATGTCGACGCCGCAAGCGATCGTGGAATGGTTCAAGGGCTCTGCGCTGCAACCTTACCTCTCGGCCCTCGATGCGCAGTCGCGCGAGCAATTCCTCGCCGCTTACAGTGAAAAGATCGCGGTCGCCTACAAGCCGCGCTTCGACGGCAAAGTGCTTTTGCGGTTTCCGCGGCTGTTCATCGTCGCGGTGCGATGATCTGCTGGTCGCATTCGCTGAATTCGCCCGCTTGACAGATTTCGGCCAGCGTCTAAACTTAACCAATTGGTAAAGTATTTCCACCGGGGCCGGACCGCGCCCGGCGCAACACACGTCCGGCAATCGGGCATCTTCCACGAGCAGCGGAGGCGAACATGCCAGTCGTTGAAATCGTCGGTCCCGCGCCGTCGACATATACGCGCGTGGCCCGCATGGTCTGCGAGGAAAAGCAAATCCCCTACGAACTCAAGCAATCGCCGCCGCATTCACCGGACGTCGATGCCATTCATCCGTTCGGTAAGGTTCCGGTCATGCGTCACGGCGATTTCGAGCTGTGCGAGTCGAAAGCGATCTCGACTTACCTCGATCTCAGCTTCCCAGGGCCGAAATTAATTCCAACCGAACCGCGCCATGCGGCGCTTACCGAACAGTGGGTGTCGCTGGTCAATACAAAAATGGACGGCACGTTGGTGCGCTCGTATCTGCTGAACTATATTTTTCCGAAGGGCAGCGACGGCAAGCCGGATCGCACCCTGATCGACGCGGTCGTGCCTCAGGTCGAAAAGGAAATCGCGCTGCTGGATGGTGCGGTCGGCAAAGGCGGCTTCCTGGCCGGCGACAGCTTCACGCTTGCCGACATCAACGTGATGCCGATTCTCGCCTACCTGAGGAACTTTCCGGAATCCGCAGCCGCCATAACGGCGGCGAAGTCGCTTTCGGCCTATTACGACCGCCTTGCGGTGCGGCCGAGCTTCCAGAACACGGTGCCGCAGCGGCCGCAGGCGAAAGCATCTTGACGCATTGCATTCGGCCGTCACTGCAGTGAAAGTGCGGGGCGATGCGAATCGTCCCGCTGCTTTTTTGCGCCCTATTGGCCGCTTGTGTTAACGCCCGCGGCGCATACGCCGCCGACGCGGCGTTCCAGTCTTTCCTGCAATCCCTGTGGCCGCAGGCGCAGCGGCTCGGCATCTCGCGAGCCACTTTCGATGCGGCGACGCGCGACCTCGAGCCTGATTTGAGCTTGCCCGACCTTGTCATTCCGGGCCGGCCCGAAAAGCCGCAGGCCGGGCAGCCGGAATTCGTGCAGACGCCGGCGGACTACATTAAAGAGAGCGCGATCAGCGGACTCGCGGCGACAGGTCGCAAGCTCTACGACCAGTATCGGCCGGCCTTGGGAACCATCGAGCGCCAGTTCGGCGTCGATCCGACCGTCGTGCTCGCCATCTTCGGCCGCGAAACCGACTACGGCCGCGCCAAGGATACGCGCAGCGCGATCCGCGTGTTGGCGACGCAGGCCTATCTGGGCAAGCGCAAAGACAAATTCCGCGAAGAATTCCTGCTCGCGCTGAAAATCGCTCAGGACGGACAGATCCGGCTGGCCGACATGAAAAGCTCGTGGGCCGGTGCGATGGGGCTGACGCAGTTCCTGCCCTCGGACTATCTGAAATATGCGGTCGATTTCGACGGCGACGGCCGCGCCGACATCTGGAATTCGGTACCTGACGCGCTTGCCTCGGCGGCAAAACAACTTGCCGACAAGGGCTGGCAGCGCGGCCTGCACTGGGCCTACGAGGTACATCCGCCGACCAATGTCGATTGCACGATCGGCGTACCGGAAAACACGCTGACGATCGAGGAATGGCTCAAGCGCGGTTATGTGCCGGCCTACGGCCGAACGTTGTCGCCGGCCGAGCGGGCGGCGACCGCTTCGCTGGTGCAGCCGGAAAGCATTTTCGGCCCATCCTTTCTCGCGCCGGCGAATTATTTCGCGATCAAGGAATACAATTTCTCGGATCTTTACGTGCTGTATGTCGGGCATCTCAGCGACCGCATGCTCGATCCGCGGCCGTTCGAAACGCCGTGGGGCAAGCTGGCGCTGTTGCCGACGCGCGATCTCGACCGCATGCAGGAAATCCTCACTGCGCGCGGCTATTATCACGACAAAATTGACGGCAAGGCCGGAATGAAAACGCGCGCCGCGGTCGGGGAATATCAGAAGCGCAACGGGCTGAAAGTCGATTGCTGGCCGAGCGCGGCGCTGCTCGCGCATATGCAGGCGGCGAAGGGGAACTGATAGCCCGAGCCTCACGCCGCAAACGCGTGAAGCGTCACTCTGGACGCGACGTCAAAAAGAACTCAGTCCTCGCCTGGTACGGCGGGTGGCAGACGATCGTCATCGTCACCGGAAAAGCCGAGCGCGCGTTTGAGCCTTTTGGAGATCGAGCCGGTTGTGTTCGGCTCGCCATAGCCATGTGAGGCATATTGCGCCCGCACGCGCTCGGCGACCACTTCGCCGGGGATCGCGGCCGGCTGACATATGCGCCGGCCGCTGTAACGGCGCATCAGATCCACGTGGATGTGATTGTAGTGATAGATGTTGGCGCCCGGCGCCAGCACGGTGGTGAATTCGTTGCAGGCGGCGAGCTGCACGTCATGGAGAAAGGCCTGCTCCTCGGGTGAGCCGCGCCAGCCGTATTGAACCGTGACTTTGTGGCCGTCGGCGAGCACGAAACTGGCGATGTCGAGCGCGTTGCCGAAGGCATGCTCGGAAATGTGCGCGTTCGGATTGCCGTTCATGCCGCGGCATGAATAGGCCGATATTTGTTTGATCTCCACCACCGGCTGATGGAACCAGCGCAATGCCGCGGGCTGCACGGCCGTGGCGATCCATTGGTCGAGCGCCGACACGAGCGGGCAGGCGAGCGTCGCCACCGGCTTGACCTCCACCGGCCCGACCGATGCCGTGACGCTCGGGTCGCGCGGGGGGCCGAGCGGGACATGCTCTTCGACGCCGGGCGGCACGGGTTCGTGCAGCGTGTAGGGGGCCGACGAGGAATTTCGCTGCGGGTAGCTGGCCGCCGGCGGCGAGCTTCCCCGTCCTGGCAGCGTTCCGCCATAGGGGTGCGGCGGCTCAGGTTCAAAGGCGGCGTCATCTTCATGTGGATCCTGCACGCCCGGCGCATAAAGCGACATCGGCCGCCCCGCTGCCGCCGGGGTGGCGGATCGCATCGGGCCGAACTGAGCCGGAGCGGCCGGCGATGGGAGCCCCTGTGGAGCGGCGGTCGGCGGCGGCCCGTATTCCGGCGCCGGCCCCGATGCGACGTTCGGAGGCAGGGTGCTCGATTGGACGACCGGCCAATGCTGCGGCGCCGAGCCGGAGGAGAGTGCGGCCGGCGGGCGCACCGGCTCGTCGCTGTAGCCGAGTGGTCCGGTCTCGCCGAGCGCCGATATCCGGATGGGGTAGTCGGCCCCGCAGATGCCGGGCCCGGTAATCGCCGAGATGCGCACGCGCGCCGGACTTTCCTTGATCGCCCCGGAATTCAGGCAGGCGACTTCGGCCTCGCCCCGCCACGCTTCGCGCTCGCCGGAATAGAAATTGTGCCCGCATCCGGCGAGCGCGATCAACGCCGCACCAGCGATCGCGCCAAAAATCCACAGCCGAACGCCACGCAACATGCGCGGGACAATGCGAGATGTTCCGTTAAGGACTGTTCAATGATGTTTGTTCCGATGGAAAGAAGGAACGTATTAACCATGATGGATCGTTTACTGCCGATTGGACGTGCCGATCACCGGCCATTCGCTGTGCGACCTCAGCCTCGATCGCGCGCCTCAACGTGGGTCACGATGAATATCGTCATGAGCCCGGCATCAAATATCGTTGCGCCGTCTTGCGCCCGACCGCACCGCTCGTCCTTACTGAAGGCGCGCATTGCTGGGCGCGTTCCGCCGATTTCGGATCGCGGCTTCCAAATGAGGATTTCCGAGACGAGAATTTGTTTGCTCAGGATCGTCCGTCATGAGACGGTCACGTTTTCTTTCGGCGCTTGTGCATAAAATCGCAATGTCGTTTGCGCAACATTTTAGTGATCTGAAATTTTCTTCCACATCTCATGAGGTTGAGAACAATGACGTTGCCGAGATTGCCCTGCACAATCTTCGCCGCGTTGCAGCAATCGACGCGCTTCAACGCGGCCGCTTTTTCTGCTAGTATTTTCTTGCCAAATTGTGATGGAGGTCTAACGCGTGGATATCGCGATGAAGCTCAATGTGCTTGCGGTATGCGCTGCTTTTGTATTTGTGAGCGCAATCCTACTGGGGGCCTTCTGAGTTTCGAAAGCACGATCCGGAAGAAAAGGACGAGGGGTCTTCCGAGAGTGGTCGAGCTTACGCGCCGAATTCAACGGCGATGACTGAATAAGAAACATCGGAGCGGATTGTCGCTCCGGTGTTTTATTTGCGTCCGCCTGACCCGAAGTCTATCGCGTCGCGTGAAGCAACGGCTTGGCTACTCGGCGGCATTGCGCACGGCGGCGAGCGGATCGTAATTGAGGATCGGCGCCAGCCATTTTTCCGCTTGCTGGAAGGTCCACTTCTTGCGCGTCGCGTAGTCTTCGACTTGGTCGCGCTCGATCTTGCCAACGCCAAAATAGTAGCTTTCCGGATGGCTGAAATAGAAGCCGGATACGGATGCGCCAGGCCACATCGCAAAGCTTTCGGTCAAGCGCACGCCGATCTGCCGCTCGCCGTCGAGGAGGGCAAACAGCGTCGCCTTCTCGGTGTGATCCGGCTGCGCGGGATAGCCGGGCGCGGGGCGGATGCCGCGATATTTTTCTGCGATCAACTGCGGGCCGCTGAGCTTCTCATCAGGCGCGTAAGCCCAGAACTCGCGGCGTACCCGTTGATGCAGATATTCCGCCAAAGCTTCTGCGAGCCGGTCGGCAAGCGCCTTGGCCATGATCGCGGAATAGTCGTCATTGGCGCGCTTGAAGCGATCGACCACGCTTTCCTCGCCGATGCCGGCTGTGACAACGAAGGCGCCGACATAGTCGGCGAGCCCGCTTGCGCGCGGCGCCACGAAATCGGCGAGCGCGACGTTGGCGCGGCCTTCGCGGCGCGGCAGCTGTTGGCGCAGCGTATGCAACACGGCCATCGGTGCGCTCCGCGCCTCATCGGCGAAGATGAGGATGTCGTCGCCTTCGCTGTTTGCCGGCCATAATCCGACCACCGCGCGTGCGGTGAACCAGTTTTCCGAAACGATCTGCCGCAGCATCGCCTGCGCATCGGCCAACAGGCTGCGCGCGGCTTCACCGGTTTGCGGATCGTTCAGAATGGCCGGAAATTTTCCGTTGAGCTCCCAGGTAGCGAAGAACGGCGTCCAGTCGATGAAATCGATCAACTCCGCGAGCGGAATGTCCGTCAGCTGCTGCGCGCCGGACAGGCGCGGCACTGGCGGCCGATAGTCGCCCGACCAATTGAGCCGCAGTGCGTTGGCGCGCGCGTCCGCCAGCGGCAGCCGCTGCTTGCCTTCTTCGCCGCGCGCATGTGCCGCGGAGATGCGGGCATATTCTGCGCGCACTTCGTTGATGGTATGCGCCCTCGTTTCGCGCGAGAGCAGCGATGACACCACGCCGACGGCGCGGCTTGCATCATTGACGTAGAGCGTCTGCCCGCGCCGGTAATTGGGGTGAATCTTCACCGCCGTATGGACGCGGCTCGTCGTCGCCCCGCCGATGAGCAGCGGCACGTCAAAGCCTTGCCGTTCCAGTTCGGCCGCCACATGACACATCTCGTCGAGCGACGGCGTGATCAGGCCGGATAGCCCGATAATGTCCGCCTGCTCGGCGATTGCCGCCTGCAGGATCTTTTCCGCCGGCACCATCACGCCGAGGTCGACAACGTCGTAGTTGTTGCAGGCGAGCACCACGCCGACGATGTTCTTGCCGATGTCATGCACGTCGCCCTTGACGGTGGCGAGCACGATTTTGCCGTTGGACGAGGCGTGCGTGCGGCCGTCTCGATCCTGCTCCATGTAAGGGAGCAGATGGGCGACCGCCTGCTTCATGACCCGCGCCGATTTGACGACCTGCGGCAGGAACATGCGGCCCGAGCCGAACAAATCGCCGACGACATTCATGCCATCCATCAGCGGGCCTTCGATCACCGCGAGCGGGCGGGGGGCCTTGAGTCGGGCCTCTTCCACGTCGGCAGCGATGAAATCGGTGATCCCGTGCACCAGCGAATGGGTCAAGCGTTTCTCCACCGGCCATTCGCGCCAGGACAGATCGGCTTCTTTCTTTTCTTTGCCGGTACCGCGATGCCGCTCGGCGAGCGCGAGCAAGCGTTCGGCGGCATCGCCGCGGCGGTTGAGCACGACGTCTTCGCACGCCTTGCGCAACTCTGGGTCGAGGTCGTCATAGACCGACATCTGCCCGGCATTGACGATGCCCATATCCATGCCGGCGGCGATGGCGTGTTTGAGAAACACTGAATGCATCGCCTCGCGCACGGACTCGTTGCCGCGGAAGGAAAAGGACAAGTTTGACACCCCGCCGGAGACATGCGCGTGCGGCAGGTTTTGCCGGATCCAGCGCGTCGCCTCGATAAAGGCGACGCCGTAGCCGTTGTGCTCGTCCATGCCGGTCGCGACCGCGAAGATGTTGGGATCGAAAATGATATCTTGCGGCGGGAAGCCGACGCGATTGACCAGGATGTCGTAGGCGCGCGCGGCAATTTTCGTCTTGCGCTCGAAGGTGTCGGCTTGCCCGGCCTCATCGAACGCCATCACCACCACGGCGGCGCCGTAGCGGCGCACCAGCTTGGCGTGGTGGATGAACGCGTCCTCGCCCTCTTTGAGCGAGATCGAATTCACCACCGGTTTGCCCTGCGCGCATTTCAGGCCGGCCTCGATCACGGAGAATTTCGAGGAATCGATCATCAGCGGGACGCGCGCGATGTCGGGCTCAGCCGCGATCAGATTGAGGAACGTCGTCATTGCCTTTTCGGAATCGAGCAAGCCCTCGTCCATATTGACGTCGAGGATTTGCGCGCCGTTCTCCACCTGATCGCGGGCCACGGCGAGCGCTGCAGTGTAGTCGCCGGCGGTAATGAGCTTGCGAAAGCGCGCCGAGCCGGTGACATTGGTGCGTTCGCCGACATTGACGAAGGGGATTGCCGGCGTAAGCGTGAACGCTTCAAGCCCGGACAGACGCAGGTGCTGCGGCACGCTGGGAATCTGCCGCGGCTTTTTGCCGGCCACGGCGGCGGCGATGGCGCGGATGTGATCGGGCGTCGTGCCGCAGCAGCCGCCGACAATGTTGACGATGCCGGAAGAAGCGAACTCGCTCATCTGCTCGGCCATCATCGCCGGGCTCTCGTCGTAATGGCCGAACTCGTTCGGCAATCCGGCATTCGGGTAGGCGCAAATGAGCGTGTCGGCGACGCGGCTAAGCTCGGCGATATGCGCGCGCATCTGCTTAGCGCCAAGCGCGCAGTTCAAGCCGACCGACAACGGTGCGGTATGCGCGATCGAATTCCAGAATGCCTCCGGCGTTTGTCCGGAGAGCAGCCGCCCGGACCGGTCGGTGATGGTGCCGGAAATCATGATCGGCAGACGGACGCTGAGCTCTTCGATGACGTCCGTGCAAGCGAAGATCGCCGCCTTGGCATTGAGCGTATCGAAGATGGTCTCGATGAGCAGGATATCGACGCCGCCTTGGATCAGTCCGCGCACCTGCTCGGCGTAAGCGACGCGCAACTCATCGAACGTGATGGCGCGGAAGCTTGGATTGAGCACGTCAGGCGAGATCGAAGCGGTGCGATTGGTCGGACCGATGGCGCCGGCAACGAAACGCGGGCGGCCGTCCTCGTTCTGCGCGACCTGTGCCGCGTGGCGCGCGAGCCGCGCGCCTTCGAGATTGAGCTCGTAGGCGATCTCGGCCATGCCGTAATCGGCCTGTGCGATGCGAGTCGAGGAGAAGGTGTTGGTCGAGACAATATCCGCGCCGGCACGGAAATAGGCGAGATGAATGGCGCGAACCGAGTCCGGACGGCTTAAATTGAGTAGATCGTTGTTGCCGCGCACCTCACGGTTCCAGGCATCGAACCGTGCCCCCCGATAGCCTCGCTCGTCGAGACCAAGCGCCTGAATCATCGTGCCCATTGCGCCGTCGAGCACCAGAATGCGCTCTGCGGCGAGACCGCGCAGGGCCGTCTCTTTATCTGGCCGGATTGTCATGAATTACGCCCGTTCAATCTCGGGGGAGAGTTGCGAGCGCGCCTGCTCACGATCGCCGGGACGCAATCCCAAAAGGTGGCAGATCGCATAAACCAGCTCGGCGCGGTTCATGGTGTAAAAGTGGAAATCCGTCACGCCTTGGTCAACCAGATCGAGCACCTGCTCGGCGGTTACGGCGGCAGCGATCAGCTTGCGCGTCGTCGGATCGTTATCGAGGCCGTCGAAGCGGTGCGCCAGCCACTTGGGCACCGAAGCGCCGGTGCGGGCCGCGAAGTTCGTGGTCTGCGTGAAGTTTTGCACCGGCAAAATACCCGGCACGATCGGGATATCGATGCCGCTTTTGCGCACGCGGTCGAGATAGCGGAAATAAAGGCTGTTCTCGAAAAAGAATTGTGTGATGGCGCGGCTCGCGCCGGCATCGACCTTGGCCTTGAGCATATCGATGTCGGCGGCAACGTCGGCGCTATCCGGATGCTTTTCCGGATAAGCCGAGACGGACACTTCGATGTCGGCAATGCGCTTGATGCCGGTCACGAGATCGGCGGCATTGCGATAGCCGCCGGGATGCGGTGCAAACCGCTCGCCGATGCCGCCGATCGGATCGCCGCGCAGCGCCACGATATGGCGCACGCCGGCCCGCGCGTAAGCTTCGATCACCGCGTCAACCTCCGGACGGGTCGCCGCGACGCAGGTCAGATGTGCCGCCGGCGTCAGCATCGTCTCGGCAATGATGCGTTTGACGGTCGTGTGCGTGCGCTCGCGGGTCGAGCCGCCGGCGCCGTAGGTCACCGAAACGAAATTCGGCTGCAGAGGCGCGAGCCGCGCGATCGCCTCCCACAGCGTCTTCTCCATTTCCGCGGTCTTCGGCGGGAAGAATTCGAACGAGACCCGGATTGGCGGTGCGCTGTCGGTATCGGTGAAGCGGCGGCTGCGGATGCTACTCATCAGGCGACCTCACGTGTTGCCGGTGAAGCGACGACGATGCGCGGATCGCGGGCGAGCCACAGCGAGACCGCGATCTTGCCCTCCGGTCCCGGTGCCAATGTTTGCTGGCGAACAAGATCGAGACCGGCGGCTTCGAGCCATTGCGTCACCATCTCGGCGGCAAATCCGAGCCGGCGATGCGCATGCTCATCGCGCAAGAATTCGAGATCGTGCGGCGCGAAATCGATCACCAAAAGGCGGCCGCCCGGCCGCAGCACGCGCGCCGCCTCGCGCAGCGCGCGGGCGCTGTCGTCGAGGAAGTGCAGCACTTGGTGAATGATGACCACATCAAACGTGTCGCGTGGCAGCGCGAGATCGTAGATATCGCCGTGACGCACGGTGCAGTGTTTCAATCCGGCACGATCCAGCCGGGCGCGTGCAAGTGCCAGCATGTCGAGTGATAGGTCGAGACCCAGGCCGCGTTCGATGTCGCCGGCGAAAAGTTCGAGCATACGTCCGGTGCCGGTGCCGAGATCGAGCAGCGACCGGATCGGCTGGTCGGCAAGCGCCGCGCGGATCGCTTCTTCGACGGCGGCGTCGGCGATGTGTAGCCTGCGGATACGATCCCATTCGGCCGCGTGCCGGCGGAAATAATTCTGTGCGGCTGCCGCGCGCGCGGCTCGCACCGCGGCAAGCCGTTCGCGGTCGCGTGCAATGACGGGATCGTTCGGATCGAGCCGGGCAATCAAGCCGCGAGCGACATCGGCAGTGCCGCCGGTCTCGCCCAGGCGAAAAAAGGCCCACGATCCTTCGCGGTGGCGCTCGACCAAACCCGCTTCGGCAAGGAGGCGCAAATGGCGCGACAGGCGGGGTTGCGATTGCCGCAGAATGGCAGTCAGATCGGTGACCGTCAGCTCGGCTTCGCTGATCAGCATCAAGAGCCGTAGCCGCGTCGGTTCGGCCGCGGCCTTGAGAGTGCCCGTCAGCGTGGGAAAGGTCAGTTGAGCGCCGGTCATAGGGTATTCGAACATCGCTTGGCTTGGACATAAAGATATCTTTATGCGATTAAGTAGGCAAGTCCCCTTGGGAAGGAGCCCACACTTGGCGCTGTAAGAGGGGGAGCGCGGAGAAGGCGAGGACTGGCCGCGCGCGCACTTGCATGCGAAAAGAGCGGCAATGACCGAAGCCTATTCCGAAAAAGTATCATTCGACTTGCGCGAGGGCGAAATCGCCGTCGAACTGCTGAAGAAGTTCGATGCCGCCCT
>Ga0210410_10002008_pt1 | contig 18451 bp, 20 predicted proteins | sample IncBWC4MmetaG_FD_161058 | JGI IMG/M metagenome (GOLD analysis project Ga0210410, IMG submission 161058) | Forest soil microbial communities from Barre Woods Harvard Forest LTER site, Petersham, Massachusetts, United States - Inc-BW-C-4-M | ecosystem: Environmental > Terrestrial > Soil >... | reverse complement strand
TTGGCTTCGTAAGTTCCGTGCATACCGAGCATGCCGAGCCAGTTCTTGCCCGAGGCGGGATAGGCGCCGAGCCCCATCAAGGTCGAGGTGATCGGAAAGCCGGTGACATCGACCAGCTCGCGCAACAGCTTCGAGGCTTCGCGCCCGGAATTGATCACGCCGCCGCCGCTATAGATCACCGGCCGCCTGGCGGAAGCGAGCAGCGCCACCGCTTTACGGATTTGCGCGGCGTCGCCCTTCACCCGCGGCGCGTAGGAGACATGCACGTCCGACTTGCGCGGCGGATGATAGGTGCCGGTCGCAAACTGCACGTCCTTGGGCACGTCGACCACGACCGGGCCCGGGCGGCCGGTTGTCGCGACATAAAAGGCCTCATGCAACACCTTGGCGAGATCGTTGACGTCGCGCACCAGCCAGTTGTGCTTGGTGCAGGGCCGCGTGATGCCGACGGTATCGCATTCCTGGAAAGCGTCGTTGCCAATCAGATGGGTCGGCACCTGGCCGGTGATGCAGACCAGCGGAATCGAATCCATCAGCGCATCGGTCAGCGGCGTCACCATGTTGGTGGCGCCCGGCCCCGAGGTCACCAGCACCACGCCGGGCTTGCCGGTCGAGCGCGCATAGCCCTCCGCGGCGTGGCCCGCGCCCTGCTCGTGCCGCACCAGGATGTGCTGGACATCGCTTTGCTGGAAAATCTCGTCATAGATCGGAAGCACCGCGCCGCCGGGATAGCCGAAGAGATGCTGCACGCCGTGATCGATCAGCGCGCGGACGATCATCGCGGCGCCGGTCATCTGGTTCGGATCGTGGCTCTTGTCACTCATGGTCTGCTTCCTGGATCGCTGCGGCTGAGGACCGCTTGTTTCTGCTTCGGGAAATAAAAAAGGGCCCCAAGAGGCCCCATGCGCACCGCCCGAATTTGGATGGCGTTCAGCCACCCCCGGCGATGCGCCTGGGTACGACGGCGATAAGGAGTTTGGTAATAATATTACGCATGTGGCCGCTCAAACTTCCCAAAGGTTGCGCGAACATAGCTATCCGTACCCAAATGTCAAGGCGCGGAGCCTGTTCAGCCTGTCTTTGGCTAACTTAGCGTTGTTCCGGCGGTTCGGCGAGTGCGAAAATGCTGCACTGGCACAAAAGAGCGTCATCGGAGGGATCAAGGGGCTCCCTACGCCACTTCCAACGTCGGAATGGCCTTGATCTTGTCGCCGAGTTTCTGCTCCGCGCGGCGCAAGTCGTAGCGTTTCTGCAGATTGAGCCAGAGGTCTGGACCATTTCCGCACAGCTTCCCCAGCCGCAACGCCATGCCCGGCGTCACCGGCTGTTTCTCATCGAGAATGTCGTAGAGCGTCTGACGCGATACGCCTAGCAGCTTGGCGATCTCCGTCCTGGACCGGCCCAAGGCGGGCAGAACGTCGTCCCGCAGCAATTCTCCGGGGTGCATCGGCGGCAAGCCGCGCTTCGGGAGCCTCTTGGTCATTGGAAATCTCCCCGCACGATAATCATGAGAATAGCCTCAAGAAGAACTACTGGCGATTAGTTTAGACATTTGCCTCCAGCCATCCCCTCGCCGCCTCCGGCGGCACCCATTCGAACTCCGGCAGCTGGTGCCGGAACCAGGTGAACTGGCGCTTGGCGTAGTGGCGGGTGTCGGCGCGGCCGATCTCGGCGGCCTCGTCCAGCGCGATCTCGCCCTTGAGATGGCGGATCAGCCCCGGCACGCCGTGCGCCTTCATCGCCGGCAACAGCGGATCGAGATTGCGCGCCGCCAAGGCGGCGACCTCGTCCAGCGCACCGGCCCTCAGCATCGCGTCGAAGCGCCCGTCGATCCGTGCATAGAGTTGCTCGCGTTCGGGCGCGAGGAACAGCGCGACGAATTCGCTCCGAGGCAAGATCGGCGGCAGGCCTTCGCGATGCCAGTCGGTCATCGAACGGCCGGTTGCTTCCACGACTTCGAGCGCACGCGCGATGCGGGTGCGATCGCGCGGCTTGAGACGTTCGGCGGAGACGGGATCGCGTTGCGCCAGCTGCGCATGCAGCGCCTCAGTGCCATCGCGCTCCAGCCGTGCACGCACGTTCTCTCTCACATCGGACGGAATTGGCGGCACCGCCGAGAGCCCGCGCGTCATCGCCTTGAAGTACAGCCCACTGCCGCCGACAAAGATTGGTACGCGGCCTTGCGCACGCGTTTCCGCGAGCACCGTCGCCGCATCAGTGACAAAGCTGCCGGCCGAAAAATTCACGGCGGCGTCGACATGGCCATAGAGCCGGTGCGGCACGGACGCCTGTTCGGCAGGCGTCGGCCGCGCCGTCAGCACGCGCAGATCGCGATAGACCTGCATGGAATCGGTGTTGATCACGATGCCGCCGTGCTTTTTGGCAAGATCGAGCGCGAGCGCCGACTTGCCGCTAGCGGTCGGCCCTGCGATAAGCACGGCCTTGCTGGCTCCTGTCGAAATCACCCGATGTCTCTCGTCGCCACACTCATCTGCAATCCCAACAACCCCGCGCTCGATTCCACCATCGTCGGCGGCGCCCGCGCCGTGCTGCCATCGGCCGGTCCCGCGCACTGGCTGTGGGACGAGGTTGCCGCCGACATTCCCTTCGATGCCCCAACCAGGAGCAAGAACGACCTTCGCGCCATTTCCGATCGCCTCCGCGCGGCGCGCGGGGACTTGCCGATCGATATTGTCGTGCAGCCGATCGCGACAAGGCGCAAGAAGCTTTTTCTGGCCGACATGGATTCCACCATGATCGGCCAGGAATGCGTCGACGAGCTCGCCGACTTCGCCGGGCTGAAGGCACGCGTGGCCAAAATCACCGAGCGCGCCATGCGCGGCGAGGTCGAGTTCGAGCCGGCGCTGCGCGAGCGCGTCGCGCTGCTCAAGGGCCTGCCTGTCGCCGTGGTCGACGAGGTGCTCAAGACGCGTATCCAACCAACGCCGGGCGGCCGGGAGCTGGTCATGACCATGCGCGCACATGGCGCCTATACCTGCCTGATCTCGGGCGGCTTCACGCTGTTCACCACTGCGGTGGCCGCGATGATCGGTTTTCAGGAGAACCGCGCCAACGAGCTCCTGGTGCGCGACGGCCAATTCACCGGCGAGGTGAAGGAGCCGATCCTCGGCCGTGCAGGCAAGCTCGCGACTCTGATCGAGCTCACCGAGAGCTTCGACCTCGACGACATCGACACCATGGTGGCCGGCGACGGCGCCAACGACCTCGGCATGATCGAGAATGCAGGTTTGGGCGTCGCCTACCACGCCAAGCCCGCGGTCGCGGCCGTGGCCGGCGCGCGCATCGACCATGGCGACCTCACCGCGCTCTTGTACGCACAGGGGTATCGACGGGAGGAGTTTGTGGAGAGTTGAAAACTCAGCGTCGTCCCTGCGAAAGCAGGGACCCATACGCCGCGGCTTCTCGATTGAAGCGTAGTGTGCAACGACTTCGCCGAACAACATCCGGCGGTGGTTATGGGTCCCTGCTTTCGCAGGGACGACACCATCGTTGGAATTTGCGCGTGCCTCTCCTACTGCACGCTCAGCGCCACGAAGCGCAGCTCGCCGTCGGCGTTGGAGACGAGCAGCAGCACCGACTTCTTGCCGTCCTTCTTCAACTGATCGACGCGCTTCTTGATGTCGGCGGCGCTCGCGACCGCCTCCTGCGCCACCTCGACGATGACGTCGCCGGCGGAGAGCCGCTTCTCGGCGGCATCCGAGGCGCCGTCGACGCCGGTGATCAGCACGCCCTTGACGCTGTCCTTGATCTTGTAGCGGGTCCGCAGGTCCTTGCTCAGCGTCGCCAGATCGAGCCCGAGCGCCTTCTGCGTCACCGGCTTCTCCGCGGGCTCATCCTTCTTCAGCGAGGCCTGCTGCGTCTTGTCGCTGTCCTCGAGCCGGCCGAGCGTGACCTTGCGGGTCTCCTGCTGACCCTTGCGGATGATGACGACATCGACGTCCTTGCCGACGGCGGTGTCGGCCACGATGCGCGACAGATCCTTCGGCTCCTTGATGTCCTTGCCGTCGAACTTGACCACGACGTCGCCGGTCTCGAGGCCTGCGGCCTTGGCTGGACCGTTGGGATCGATCTTGCCGACCAGCGCGCCGCGCGCCGGCTTGATGTTGAGGCTTTCGGCAATCTCGTCGGTCACGCTCTGGATGCGCACACCCAGCCAACCGCGGCGCAATTCGCCGAACTGGCGCAGCTGATCGACCACGCCCGCGACCGTCTTCGACGGCACCGCGAAGCCGATGCCGATCGAGCCGCCGGAGGGCGAGATGATCAGCGTGTTGACGCCGATCACCTCGCCGTCGAGGTTGAACAGCGGGCCGCCCGAATTGCCGCGATTGATGGCGGCATCGGTCTGGATGTAGCTGTCATAGGGGCCGGACGAAATGTCGCGGTTCTTGGCCGAGACGATGCCGGCCGTCACCGTGCCGCCGAGGCTGAACGGGTTGCCGATCGCGATCACCCAGTCGCCGAGGCGGAGCTTGTCGGAATCGCCGAACTTCACCGCAACCAGCGGCTTCAACGGCTTGAACTTCAGCACCGCCAGATCGGTCTTCTTGTCGATGCCGATGATCTCCGCCTTGATCTTGGTGCCGTCGTTCATGATGACGTTGATCTCGTCGGCATCCGCGATGACGTGATTGTTGGTGACGACGACGCCTGACGTGTCGATGATGAAGCCGCTTCCGAGCGAATTGGTCTTGTGCGGCTGCAGGTCACCGCCGCCCTTGCCGCCCCTGCGGTTCTTGAAGAAGTCCTCGAAGAACTCCTCGAATGGCGAACCCGGCGGCAGTTGCGGGATCGCGCCGCGGTTATCGCCGCCGCCCTTGGCCTCCACCGTCTGCGAGGTCGAGATGTTGACCACCGCGTCGATCACCTTCTCGGCGACGTCGGCGATGCCCTCGGGCCCGCGCGCCAAAGCCGGCACCGAGGTGAGCGTGCACGCCGCACCAAGGCAGACCGCCGCCAGCACGGGGCGCAGGCGATGGCTCAGGGCTGTTGTGACAGCGGTCATATCGGCTTTTCTCCAGGAATGTCGGAATTCCCTCACACACTGCGCCCGAACCGGGTCGCGGCGCAAGCGGCCGGGCACAAATGTCGCGGCCAGGAATCTTCATCTCATCGCTATCTAATACGGCAAAAAGCCGACGTTAAGCCCTCACGATCCCGTTGAGCGCCGGGTCAAATCGGCCGGCGGACCACCCAGATCAGGATCAGGCCGGCGACCGCCGAGCCGATGCCGACCGCGCGCAGGATGTTGTCCGGTGTCGCCAGCGCACTTTTCATGGCCTTGCGCATCCAGGCCGGGCTTGCGGCGAACATCAAGCCTTCCAACACGAACAGGATTCCCACACCGATGAGGAAGTCGGTGAACGCTATGGACCTCATCGGATTGGAACCTCCCATTTGTCGTTTTTTGTGTTTCAGCAGGGTGGAAGTTTTCACTCTGCCGTCGCCAAATCCCAAAAGCCGTCTAGGGCTTCGCCGATGCCGCTGCCGGCGCACCCGAGGGGTTTCCGAAGTAGCGGAAGAAATCGGAATCCGGCTTGAGCAGGAAGCGGGTGTCGCTGCCCTTCAAGCCGTGTTCATAGGCCGCCATCGAGCGGTAGAACGCGAAGAAATCCGGATCCTTGCCATAGGCTTCGGCAAACAGTCGGTTGCGTTCGGCGTCACCCTCGCCGCGGATCTGCTCGGCCTTCGAATTGGCCTCGGCCACGATCACGGTCGCCTCGCGGTCGGCGTTGGAGCGGATCTCCTGCGCCTTCTGCCCGCCCTGTGCCCGGAACTCGGCGGCTTCGCGTTGACGCTCGGTCTGCATACGCTGGTAGACGGCCTGGCTGTTCTGCTCCGGCAGGTCGGCGCGGCGGATCCGCACGTCGACCACCTGGATGCCGTAGCCGTCGGCCTCATGGTCGAGCTGGTCGCGGATGCGGCCCATCAAGGTTTCGCGCTCGTCGCGCACCACCTGGATGAACGTGACCTCACCGAGCACGCGGCGCAGCGAGGCATTGAGCAGCGTGGTCAATTGCAGGTTGGCGGCCTGGATCGAGCCGACGCTCTGATAGAAGCGCAGCGCGTTCTTGATGCGATAGCGCGCGAACGCGTCGACCACCAGCCGCTTCTGGTCGGAGGCGATCACTTCCTGCGAAGGATTTTCCAGGTCGAGGATGCGCTTGTCGATCGAGATCACGGTGTCGACGAACGGCGCCTTGAAGTTGAGGCCGGGCTCGGTGATGACCTTCACCGGTTCACCGAGCCGCACCACCAGCGCCTGCTCGGTTTGCTGCACGGCGAAGACCGAGCTGTAGGCGACGATCACGACGACGAACAGCAGGATCAGCGCAACAATGCCCGTAACGGGAGTCCTCATCGCGTGCCTCCGCTCTGCGGCGGCTGGCCGGTCGTCGCCGGCGGCGGACGCCGCGGCGTCAACTCGTTGAGCGGCAGATAGGGCACCACGCCCTGCCCCGACGAACCGCCGTCATAGACCAGCTTTTCGGAGCCGTTGAAGATGCGCTCCATGGTCTCGAGATAGATGCGCTCCCGTGTCACATCCTTGGCCTTGGCATATTCGTCAAAGACCTTCAGGAAGCGTGCGCTCTGGCCGCGGGCTTCCGCGACCGCCTGCTGCTTGTAGCCCTCGGCCGCCTGGGTGATCTGCGCCGAGCGGCCGCGCGCGTCCGGCACCACGCGGTTGGCATAGGTCTGCGCCTCGTTCTGCAACCTCTCGAGGTCGGCGCGCGCCGCCTGGACGTCGCGGAACGAGTCGATCACCTGCGCGGGAGGATCGACCTTCTGCATCTGCACCTGGCTGATCTCGATGCCCGAGCCGTAACTGTCGAGCGTCTTCTGCATCAGCTGCTGCACGCCCTGCTCGGTGGTGGTTCGCGCGCCGGTCAGGATCGGCTGGATGTTGGCCTTGCCGACGGCCTCGCGCATCGCGCTTTCGGCGACCGCCTTCACGGTACCTTCGGGATTCTGGATGTTGAAGAGGAAGTCGGCCGCACCCTTCGGTTTGATCCGCCACAACACAGTGAAGTCGACGTCGACGATGTTCTCGTCGCCGGTCAGCATCAGGCTCTCCTCCGGCACGTCGCGCATGGTGCGGCCGCGCCGGGTCGGATCGTCGATCAAGGTCATGCCGATGGAAATGGTGGAGACGCGCAGCGCCTTCGGCAGCAGCACGGTCTCGATCGGATACGGCAGGTGATAATTCAGGCCGGGCTGCGCATCGCGGACATATTTGCCGAAGCGCAGCACGATGCCGAGCTCTTCCGACTGCACGCGAAAGAAGCCGGACATGCCCCAGATCGCGAGCGCACCGATCACGATCATGGCAATGCCGAGGCCGGAGAAGTAACCGCCGGGCAGAAGCTGCTGCAGACGGTCCTGGCCGCGGCGCAGAAGGTCCTCGAGATCGGGCGGCCTTGGGCCGACCGGTTGCGGGCCGGAGCCCCATGGTCCTTTCGGACCCGAGCCCCACGGGCCCCCGCCCTGATTCTTCCACGGCATAAACGCTTCTCCTCGGGAGAGACCTCAGGCTTAAAGCCGGGTTCTAAACTTGGCAGGCTTTATACGGGAGGCTTCCTGCTCTTACAACGCAGGCATATCGGATCAGACAGCTATGCCTGGGGCGGGTTTTGTCAATGTAAACATTGACAAACGAAGTTAATCCGCCCGCTTTCGACGGCGATATGTCACATAGCAGAAGGGGGCAGCGTCGTCCGGACCGGCCGGGTGTTTGACGCGCGCGACCTCCTGCCACGTATCCCCATCGATCGCGGGAAAACGCGTGTCGCCGTTGGGCGCGGCATGCACCTCCGTGATTTCGAGGCGGTCGGCGATGCCGAAGAATTGCGCGTAGATATCCGCGCCTCCGATCACGGCGATGTCATCGGCGCCGCGCCGCAAGGCGTCCGCATGCGCGATCGCGCGCGCCGTCTCGAACGACGTCGTCACAACGGCGCCCGGGCTGCGAAAATCGGGATCGCGGGTGATGACGATGTTGGTGCGTCCCGGCAGCGGGCGCTTCAGCGAGGCAAAGGTCTTGCGGCCCATCACGACGGGCTTGTTCATCGTTATCGCCTTGAGGCGCTGCATGTCGCTTTTGAGCCGCCACGGGATGGCGTTGTCTGCGCCGATCACCCCGTTGTCGGCGACCGCGGCAATGAGCACGATCTCCATCACGATGTACCTTTTGCCAGGGCGGCGAGCGCGGGCCCCGTGAGGCGGCACAACGTCCACTCGTCCATCATGACGGCGCCGAGCGATTTGTAGAACGCGATCGACGGCGCGTTCCAGTCGAGCACCGCCCATTGCAGGCAGCCCCAGCCGTTGGCGGCGCACTCTTTCGCGAGATGCACGAGCAGCGCCTTGCCGATGCCCTTGCCGCGCAGCGCCGGACGCACGAACAGGTCTTCGAGATAGATGCCGTGGCGGCCTGCGAAAGTCGAAAAGTTCACGAACCACGCCGCAAATCCCGCCACCTCGCCGTTCCATTCGGCGACGTCGCAGAACAGCCGCGGGTGCTTGCCGAACAATGCCTCGGCAATTTCGGCTTCGGTGGCGCGCACTTCGTGCGAGAGCTTTTCATAGTCGGCGAGCTCGCGGACCAGCGCGAACACCAGCCCGGCTTCATCGGGTCGCGCGCGGCGGATTGTGAGTGCGGCGGATTTGACATTCGCCTCAGAGTTTCCGCGAGTTGTCATGGCGAATGTCAAATCCTAAGCCGCACTAGAATCATATTTGCCAGTGTCCCTTTGGCTCTAACATTCGCAAAAGAGTTTGCAGCAACGGAGATGCGAATGTTAGAGCCGGGACACTGGTCATCAGTCGCTCACACCGCGACTTCGGCCTTGATATGCGGGTGCGGGTCGTAACCCTCGAGTTTGAAGTCTTCGTAGCGGAAGCCGAAGATGTCCTTCACGTCAGGATTGATCTTCATCGCCGGCAGCGGCCGGGTCGGCCGCGTCAGTTGCAGCCGCGCCTGCTCGAGATGATTGGAATAGAGATGCGCGTCGCCGAGCGCGTGCACGAAATCGCCCGGCTTCAGCCCCGTCACCTGCGCCACCATCATGGTCAGGAGCGCATAGGAGGCGATATTGAAGGGCACGCCGAGGAAGACATCGCCGGAGCGCTGGTAGAGCTGGCACGACAATTTGCCGCTCGCGACATAGAACTGGAACAGGCAGTGGCACGGCGGCAGCGCCATCTTGTCGACCTCGGCCGGATTCCAGGCGCTGACGATCAGCCGCCGCGAGTCCGGGTTCTTCTTGATCATCTCGACGACGTTGGCGATCTGGTCGATCTGGCGCCCGTCCGGCGCCGGCCAGGAGCGCCACTGCGAACCATAGACCGGACCGAGATCGCCGTTGGCGTCGGCCCATTCGTCCCAGATGGTGACGCCGTTGTCCTGCAGATATCTGACGTTGGTGTCGCCTTTCAGGAACCACAGCAGCTCATGCACGATCGCCTTCAGCGGCAGCCGCTTTGTGGTCAGCATCGGAAAGCCCGCCGCCAGGTTGAAGCGCATCTGGTGGCCGAAGATCGACAGCGTGCCGGTGCCGGTGCGGTCGTGCTTCTCCACGCCGTCGGCGAGGATGCTTTCAAGCAGGTGGCGATACTGGTTCATGGCGTGCCTTTTGCGGACCACGAATGGTGCGGCCCGAGCGACCTTCGATATCCGCGATTCGGTCCGGCCGGGAAATTATACAGCGAAAAGTGTGGGTTTTGCCCACAAACAACAAGGGCGGAACTTGCGATCCGCCCCCGGGTTTTACCCGCGATTTCAGGCCGATCAGCCCTCGGATTCCACGAACACCTCGTCGCGCTTCTTGCGGAGCGTCGGCAGCACCGCCAGCACCAGCAGGCCCGCGGCGGCCGCCATCAGCACGGCCGACAGCGGGCGGGTGATGAACACGCTCCAGTCGCCGCGCGAGATCAGCAGCGCCCTGCGCAGGTTCTCTTCCATCAGCGGCCCCAGCACCATGCCGAGCAAGAGCGGCGCCGGCTCGAACTCGTGCTTGATCAGCCAGTAGCCGATCAGACCGAACAGGCCGGCAAGGACGACGTCGACCGGTGCGTTGTTGATCGAGTAGATGCCGATCGCACAGAACACCACGATCGAGGGGAACATCAGCCGGTACGGCACGCGCAACAGGCGCACCCAGACGCCGACCAGCGGCAGGTTGATGATGATCAGCATCAGATTGCCGATCCACATCGAGGCGATCATGCCCCAGACCAGTTCGGGCTGCTTCTGCATCACCTGCGGACCCGGCACGATGCCATGAATGGTCATCGCGCCGACCATCAGCGCCATCACGGCATTCGGCGGGATGCCGAGGGTCAAGAGCGGGATGAACGAGGTCTGCGCCGCCGCGTTGTTGGCGCTTTCCGGCGCAGCGACGCCTTCGATCGCGCCGCGGCCGAACCTCGAGGGGTCCTTGGCGATCTTCTTCTCGAAGGTGTAAGCGGCGAACGAGGCGATGACTGCGCCGCCGCCGGGCAGGATGCCGAGGATCGAACCGAGCACGGTGCCGCGGGCGATCGCCGGCAGCGAATCCATAAAGTCCTTCTTGGTCGGCATCAGACCGGTGATCTTCTGCTGCACCAGATTGCGGTCCATCTCCGCGCCGGCATCGAGGTTGCGGATGATCTCGGCAAAGCCGAATACGCCCATGGCGACCGTCGCGAAACCGAGGCCGTCGGCGAGTTCGGGGACGTTGAACGCCATGCGCGAGGCGCCGGTCTCGATGTCGGAGCCGACCATCGACAGCAGCAAGCCAAGCACGATCATCGCGATCGCCTTCAGCACCGATCCCTTGGCAAGCACCACCGCGAAGATCAGGCCGAGCACCATCAGCGAGAAATATTCGGCAGGTCCGAACGCCAGCGCGAGCTTGGTCAGGGGCGCGCCGAGCACGGCAATCAGCACGGTCGCCGCGCAACCGGCGATGAAGGAGCCGATCGCAGCGATGGCGAGCGCGGGACCTGCGCGGCCCTGCTTGGCCATCTGGAAGCCGTCCAGCGTGGTCACCACCGAGGTGGCTTCGCCGGGGATGTTGACCAGGATCGACGTGGTCGAGCCGCCATATTGCGCGCCGTAATAGATGCCGGCGAGCATGATCAGCGCGCCGACCGGCGGCAGACCAAAGGTGATCGGCAACAGCATGGCCACCGTTGCGACCGTCCCGATACCCGGCAACACGCCGACCAGTGTGCCGACCAGCGCGCCGATCAAGCAGAAGATGATGTTCATCGGCAGCGGAACGGAGAACCCGCCGAGCCACGACGGCAGCGTGAGATGGACGAACTGGAATACGACGTGAAAGCCGAGACCGAGATTTTGAAACAGCTCAAGCATTGCGACCTCACTGCACCAGGAAACGCGGAAACAGCGGCATCGGCAGTCCCAATACGTAGGGGAACAGGAACGCGCATCCGATCGTCAGGCAGACGCCGACGATGACAGCTTCGACCCAGCGTGATTCATCCGAGCCGAGCGCGGAAATCAAAAAGGTCGCCAGGCCCGAGACAATCAGGCCCAGCGGGCGGATGGCGAATGCAAAAAAGACAATACCGGCCATGACGAACAGCGGCCCGCGCCAGGAATAATGCGCGACGCCCGGGCCGTCGCTCACGATGCCCACCACCGCCACGGCAGCGCCAAGGCCCAGAAGCAGGGTAGCGAACATGCGCGGCGCGGTGCCGGCACCGAAGGAGAATCCGTGCATGCCTTGCAGGTCGCTCGACGCCCACAGGGCGAAGATCGCGACCGCCATCAGCACGATGCCGCCGACGAAATCCTGCGGGCACTTGACCCATTTCGACATGATGGATTTGCCAGCGCTGGCGCTTGGCACGTCACTCATCGAACCCCCCTATTCCGGTAGTTATCGGGACCCCGGCTTTTCCGCCTATTCTACAGCTACCGCGCCCCGCTTCGAGCGTCCTGCCTAACGACTTTCGTCAGATAAGGCCAGCAAAACCAAGGATACCCCCGGCCAGGAACATCCAGAGCGGGTTCAACCGCGTGGCGAAAGCCAGAACCGCCACCACTGCCGTGATCAGGGCCGCAGCCACGCTGCGATCGGTGGTCTCCGCCAAAATCAATGCGCTTGCGCCCATCAGCCCGATGGACAACGGGACCAGCGCGGTCTGGATGATGGCGGGCCAGCGCGAAGCGCGCCTCCGTAAAAGGAAGCCGCTTACATAGTAGGCAAGGACCGCAGTCGGCACGCACATCGCAAAGGTCGCGGCGAGCGCGCCCACGACACCCGCCACCGTGTAGCCAATGAGAGTGACGATCAGCACGTTCGGGCCGGGCGACAGCTGCGAGATGCCATAGATATCGGCGAATTGTTTCGCGCTCATCCAGTGATGGACGTCGACCGCGATGCGCTGCATTTCCGGGATCGCCGCGTTGGCGCCGCCGACCGCAAACAGCGACATCAATCCGAAGGTCGACACCAGGGTCAGCCGGGTTGCTCCCCTCCGTCATGCCGCATCCTTTCGCTGCATGAACAGCGTGAGTGCGAGACTAACCGGGGTCGCCGCGAGCAGAACGGCTGCCAATGGCCAGCGCGCGATGCCGATCGCGGCGAGCACGACGAGCAACATGACAAAGCCCGCGACGTCGCGGCGCTTGAACAAGGGCGTCATCATGCGAAGGACGGTCGCGATCAGGAGACCGACCGCTGCGCAGGACACGCCGGCGAGGATCCGCCGCAACGCTTCGATCTCGCCGAAACGCGCATAAAGCGCCGCGAGGATGGTCATGACGAGCATCGGCGGCAACAGCAGTCCGGCAAAGGCCGCGATCCCGCCGACGAGCCCGCGCAGCCGCGAGCCGAACACCATCGACAGGTTGACGGTGTTCGGACCCGGCAGGAAGTGACACAGCGCGAAGGTTTCGTTGAACTCGTCCGCACTCAGCCAGCGGTGCTGGTCGACCAGCGCACGCCGCGCAAACCCCAGCACCCCGCCGAAGCCGGCCAGCGACATTTTCGCGAACGCGAAGAACAGCGCCGTCAGGCTGGGCTGGGGAGATGTCGGGAGTTCCGGCGCTGAAACCGCAGCCGGCGACGAATCCGAAGGCATGGGCAAATCTAGAACGCGCGTTTGGGCGCAGCCAAGCCAATTTGGCGTGTTTTCAAGGGAATAGCCGCACGAAAGCCAGTCAATGCGTCTGATCTGCCACTGTCTTTCTCAATCTTTGCGCCCTATATTGGGGGTGCCGGTTCGCCGGCTATGGAAATAAATCGCCGTCGCAATAAACCATTCGGACCCGGGGGCAGTACCCGGCGCCTCCACCCAAGCCCGCTCTCGATGATCGGGCTTCGGCGGGGGCGAAACAGGATCGACGAGGGCGTAAAGGGCGCGCTTTTTCCCGGTATTGTTCCGCCGTTATCGGGCTATGCAATAGTTGCAAACGACAACTATGCTCCGGTTGCTCAGGCTGCGTAACGCAGTTTGAAAGACCATCTTGAAGTCCTGACGGGTTAAGCTCCGTCAGGCGGGGTTCGGAGGCACCTGGCAACAGAAGCCTCCACTTTATTTTTTGGCCACGCCTCGCAATTTCACTCCACGAGCCCTGCTGATTTCGGCCTGCCGGGGGAGTAGCATGGCGGAACAGGCGAGTCGGGCGACCGGCACAGCCGCTTGGATTGCCGGCCCGTTTTGAGAACGCGACAGGACCCGACCATGGCGACCGACCATATCCGATACGATGTGCTGACGCGCGACGCGCTTCGCGGCGTGCTGCGGCGGGTCTTGAGCGATGCGGCCACGCATGGCCTGCCGGGCGAGCATCATTTCTTCATCACGTTTCTGTCGACCGCCGAAGGCGTGAAGCTGTCGCCGCGGCTGCTTGCGCAATACCCCGACGAGATGACGATCATCCTGCAGCATCAGTTCTGGGATCTGGTCGTGCACGACGACCGCTTCGAGGTCGGGCTGTCATTCGGCGGCATCCCCGAGCGGCTGCTGGTGCCGTTTTCCGCGATCAAGAGCTTCTTCGATCCCTCCGTGCAGTTCGGCTTGCAATTCGAAACCGCGGACGCTGCGACGGAGACCGTGGTCGACGCGGTCGAGGCACCCGCGGCGAATCTTCCGGCCTCGCCCGCTCCCGCGCTCGCGGCTTCCGCAGGCGTGCCGGCCGCTCCCGAGAAGGCCGAAGAGCCGGCGAAACCGAGCGAGGGCGCCGAGGTCGTGCGCCTCGATCGCTTCCGCAAGAAGTAGACCACAACGCGAGACCGTCGTTATGGCGGGATGTGTTGATTCGTGCCGCAGCGCTCCTTTGCGACGCGATCGCGGGAGCGTGCCGGCCGGCTCTGGCATATTGTATGATGCATTCCATTTCTTCGTGCTGTTTACGCATTCATCGAGCATTGCAGTGCGGGAATGCGCATTGACGAAAAACGCACCCGCGCCTGGCGAAGCGCGCCTCGCATTCATCAATTGCGTGTCGAACGAAGCAGGACGGCCCTGGCCGAATCTCGAGAAGTGCCGGTAAATCGGGCTTTTCTTGCATCACGCAAGGGCGCGGCGCGGCGCGCTTGCGTGGGGACAAAATGACACACCCCGTCAATCTCCCCCGGGAATTTACGGAGTAGTGATCGATTTACCGCCGCTTGATATCATTATAGAGCATAAGGCCTAAAGACTGAGTCCGCTCGGCTACCATCGCCACGCTCGACCATGGTAGAGACACCGATTATTTTTCGTTTTCGCAGAGCGGAACATACTTTTCTCTGCTATCAGAGAGCGATTGACGGGGATTTCCTGAATGATGATTGAGCTAGCCACCGCGTATTCCGCGGCTGCGGGTACCGGTTTTGCGAACCATTCGAGCCTTCGAGAGATTGCAGGATCTTGAGGGGATGGCGATGGGGGACATTGTCAATCTGAAGCGCTTCAGGAAGCGCAGCGAACGCGAGCAGACGGCAAGGGAGGCCGACAGCAATCGCGCGCGGTTCGGCCGCACCAAATCCGAACGCGCCGCCGATGCCACGCGCGCCAAGCGCGCGAATGAACATCTCGACCAGCACCGCGTCGACGGCGAGGAGGCATCATGAAATCGCCCGTCGTCAAACGATCGATCGTGGTCGCCGGCCACAAGACCAGCGTCAGTCTCGAAGAGGCGTTCTGGAACGGCATGAAGGAGATTTCGGGTCTCCGCAACATGACGCTGTCGGAGCTCGTGGGCGAGATCGACAACAATCGCCAGCAGGGCAATCTGTCGTCGGCGATCCGGCTGTTTGTGCTCGATTACTTCAAGAGCCGCGCGGCCAACGCCACGCAGGACGCCAAGCAGCAAGGCTGAGGCAGGCGCGCACACGCGCTCGCCCTGGCGGGCGCGTGTCTTCTCTGCGTCGCCCTCAGTACACCGGTGCGGTGCCGGGCGGCTGCTCCAGCGCGGCGGCCAATGTGCGATATTCCTCGCAATCGGTGCCGCAGATCGCGGCGATCCGGCCCAGATGATATTGCGCCTGATCGCGGTTGCCCTGCTCGATCTGCCACAAGCCGTAATAATTCCAGGTCAGCACGTGGTTCGGATCGGATTTCAGCGCGCGCTCGTACCAGATTTGCGATTTCCGGTAGTCGCCGAGCTTGCGGTAGGAATAGCCGATCAGATTGGCGACGTTGGCGAAATCGTCGTGACCGAGCGCCCTGAGCTGTTCGATCGCGCCCGTATAGTCGTGACGCTCGTAGATCGTCGCATAGGCGTTGCGGTAGTTTTTCGCGAAGGCCGGATCGTCGAACAGCGATTGCTTGTCGGCGGCTTTTTTGCCGCGATGGCTCGACCGGACTCCCGGCGGAGGTTTCGATGCCGGCGGCGTCGGCCGCATGATGTCCTCACCCGGAGGACCTCCGCCGCCGCCTCCCGCAGCCCGGGCCGACGGCACGGCGGGGTTCATGAACAGGAGAACCGGCAAAACTGCCGAGAAAACTGTCGAGATCCAATTGGTCATGCGCGCCTCCGGCGAGAACCGACGCTTCACCAGCCCGCAGGTCTTAACCCCATAACGTCCGCCGCATTCCCTTTGGGCGAAAATGACCGCTCGGACAGGAAACCGGCAGGCCGGAACACGGCTTGGCCGTGATCGGCGGCGGCAGTTCTTATAATCGCTCTAAGGTGCCGGGCATTGCAGCAGCCGCGCTTGACCTGCCGCCTGCCGATTGAAACTTAGGGGTGATGACCGAACCAAGCGACATCAAGCCACAATTGCCGCTCGGCCTCGTCCGGCGCGGTTTCACCGGCGTGATCCAGCGTCTCTGCGCCAGCAAGGCGGGCTCAACGCTGTCCGACACCGAGCTCGTAAGCCGGCTGATCGAGCTCGGCTTTGTCGAAGGCGCGAAAGTCGAGGTGCTGCACGAAGGCATCGTCGGGCGCGACCCGATCGCGGTTCGCGTCGAGAACGTCACCATCGCAGTGCGCCGGCGCGAAGCGATGGCCATCATCGTCGCCTGAGGCGATCGGATCGAAGGCGCCATGGAAGCTAACCTGATGCATCTTGCCCTGGTGGGCACGCCGAACAGCGGCAAGACCTCGCTGTTCAACGCGCTGACCGGCAGCCGGCAGAAGGTCGCGAACTATCCGGGCGTCACCGTCGAACGCAAGGAAGGCTCGTTTGTCACCCCGCAGGGCCGGCAGGTCTCGGTGGTCGACCTGCCCGGCACCTATTCGCTGCGCGGCCGCAGCCCGGATGAAGAGATCACGCGCGACATCGTGCTCGGCCGTACCAAAGGCGAAGTCCTTCCCGATCTCGTGCTGTGCGTTGCCGACTCCACCAATCTGCGCCTGACCATCCGCCTGCTGCTGGAGCTGAAGAGCACCGGCCGGCCGCTGGTGCTGGTGCTCAACATGTTCGACATTGCGACCCGCCGCGGCGTCACCGTCGACGTGCCGCGCCTGTCGGACGCACTCGGCGTGCCCGTGGTGACCTCGATCGCCGTGCGCAAGGGCGGGACCGCCGATCTGTTGCGGCTGACCGACGACATCCTGGCGCAGGCGCCGGCCAAGCCGCGCGAAAATCTCTGGCAGCCGCTCACGGTCTCGGAGCTGCGCGCAACCCAGCGCGAGGCCGATCGCATCATTGCCTCTGCCGTCAGCCTGCCGGCGCGGCCGGATACATGGACCGCGCGGATCGACGCCGTGGTGCTGCATCCCGTCGGCGGGCTGGCGATCCTGCTGTTGATCCTGTTCGTGATGTTCCAGGCGGTGTTCGCCTGGGCGCAGCCGCTGATGGAGCTGTTGTCGTCGACCTTCGACGCGGCGGGGCAATGGGTTCACGACACCCTGCCTGCGGGCCTCATCCAGAGTTTCCTGCAGAACGGCGTGATAAGCGGCGTCGGCAGCGTCATCGTTTTCCTGCCGCAGATCATCATCATCTTCCTGTTCATCCTGCTGCTGGAAGATTTCGGCTACATGGCGCGCGCCGCTTTCCTGATGGACCGCATCATGGGCGGCGCCGGCCTGCACGGCCGTGCCTTCATCCCGCTGCTGTCGAGCTTCGCCTGCGCGATCCCCGGCATCATGGCGACGCGGGTGATCGACAACCGCCGCGACCGCCTGACCACGATCCTGATCGCACCGTTGATGACCTGCTCGGCGCGCATCCCCGTCTACACCCTGATCATCTCGGCCTTCATCCCGGCAAGGCTGATCGGAGGCTGGATCAACCTGCAGGGGCTGGTGATGTTCGGCCTCTACGCCGTCGGCATCGCCAGCGCGCTCGGCATGTCCTTCCTGATCAAGTTCCTGATGTGGCGCGACTACGAGCCCGCACCCTTCATGCTGGAATTGCCCGACTACAAGATGCCGCGCGTGCGCAGCGTCGCGATCGGCGTCTACACGCGCGCAAAAATGTTCCTGCAGCGCGCCGGCACCACCATCTTCGCGATGATGGTGCTGATCTGGTTCCTGGCGTCGTTTCCGCAGCCGCCGGAGGGCGCGACCGACCCCGCGATCAACTACAGCCTGGCCGCTGTCATCGGCAAGGCGATCGAGCCGCTGCTGTTGCCGGTCGGCTTCAACTGGCAGATCGCGGTCGCGCTGATCCCCGGCATGGCGGCGCGCGAGGTCGCGGTCGCAGCGCTTGGCACGGTCTATGCGATCGAGGGCGGCAAGGAGGCCGCGGCCCAGATCGGACAGGTGCTGGCCACCAAATGGTCGCTCGCCACCGCGCTGTCGCTGCTGGCCTGGTACATCTTCGCCCCGCAATGCGCCTCGACGCTGGCGGTGATCCGGCGCGAGACCGGAAGCTGGCGATGGATGGCGGTGACCTTCCTCTACATGTTGACGCTCGCCTATCTCGCGAGCCTCGCCACCTACAACGTCGCCGTAGCCGCCGGCCTGGGTTGATCGTCAGGGCCGGTCAGCCGGGACACCTAAAGCTTATTGTTTGCGCATGACCTTTTCGGAAAACCGCTGCAC